>Ga0222716_10004602_pt1 | contig 10810 bp, 18 predicted proteins | sample C33_13DmetaG_FD_165044 | JGI IMG/M metagenome (GOLD analysis project Ga0222716, IMG submission 165044) | Estuarine water microbial communities from San Francisco Bay, California, United States - C33_13D | ecosystem: Environmental > Aquatic > Marine > Unclassified | place: USA: California... | reverse complement strand
CATCGCTCGCCACCACTATAGTAACCTTGGCTCCAGCTTGCCCAGCCGTTCCTGTTGTCGTTACGCCGGTAGTGTATGACGCATCTGCGCTTGTCCTAAATGCAAAAGGATGCCCAGAGTTTGACGCATCTGAGATGTCAAACACATATGTGTTGCCCCGCACAAAAGTCAAAGCTGGCGCAGATCCAGAAATGCCAGCTATCGCATATTTATTGCCACCGTCATTAACCACTGTGACTGTATAGTTTACCGTTTCGGGTTGCTCTCCCGCCATGAACGGGTAGCGGAAAACGCCACGCTCTGTGCCTGACGTGCGCGCCAAGTTGCCGATCAGCCAATGGCGCTCGGTATAGTCGTAAGCCACATATCTGTCTATCTCGGTGCTGCTTTCGGAGCAGTAGAACCACCACACCTCCCCGAATTGGCCGTTGGCAAAACCCCACGTCTTAGACTGCTGCGCTTGGTTGAAGTCGCCAAAGACGTAGTCATGCACGTCGCATGGAAGCTCGCGCACGCTGTTGCCGTCAAAATAGAAGAACCCGCGCTGGCCCATGTAGAACACGCCCAGATCCGTATCTACAGCAGACTTGCGCGATATGGCCCCGCAGGAAGTACCGACTCTGCTAAACGAGTAAATAAATGGCGGGCCTGCGTATACCGCGGCGTGGCAGTCCGTATCTGTTATGACCAGAGTTTGCCCCTTGGTGCGGATCGCCTGCATAATCTGGCCAGACGTCTGCAGGATCTGCGAGCCAGCTTGGTTCGTGGACGCGGGTGTCCATAGCGTGTTATTTTCTTGATCACACCATGACACTGTACGCGGGTTGCCGCCCGCGCCCAGCGCGAAGATAAAGCGTTCTTCTGTGACCAGCAAGCCCAGATTGCTCGTCGGGGCGTTTGCAATTACAGCCGCCTTCGCGGCTGGGTCTAGCTGCCACTCAAGCAGGCGTCCGTCGTCTTTCGAGCAGGCCACGAGGTATTCGCCAAAATTGTCGATTGACCAAGTGGTGGCTTCCTCTGGGATCGCGTTTTCGTTTTGCTGTATCGGCTGGCCGTAGAAGCCGTCGCCATAGAACCCGTAACCGTAACCCGTCTCGACCTCGGCGTCCTCACGGCCCGTCGCCAAATCGGTCGGGGCGATGTCATATGTCGTACCGTTGCCCGTCATGGCTTTTAGTTCGCTATATGAACCGCCAGCTAAATAAGCCGTGCCGGTGTTTGACTCCCATGTGTGCATCCCGCGCACAGGGTTTGTGCAGAACGATGCCTTGCGCTCCTGCCAGCCGCCGATTGGACGTAAGCTGTTATCGCGCCACCTGACCAAGCTGCCATCGCGCCACCGACCAGACTGCTCTAAATCAGTTCCGTTTCGGTAAAATCCTGCGGGGATGTCGAGGGGTACGAGGGTCATATTTTCACGCTGGCTTATTTGGCCAATTAATGGCGCTTGGGAATCCAGATTGCTGCGGTACATTTAAAAGGTCTGATCTGTATTTCGACCATTCTAGCCTTTTATCCTCACTCAAATCTGCCCAGCGCAAGGGGTTAGACACAAGTGGATCAACATCATTAGCCAAGATCAAATCACGCTCCACTCTCGCATCGTGGGCCGCGATATTGTCTAACTCAGATTGGGTGGGCGCTACATACTCAGCATATTCTGATCCGATCAAAGCACGCAGATCGTCGTTGTTGATAGTCATATCCGCGTCATCTGGGTTTAGCGTGTAAGGTATCCAGCCATGATCTGGGTGAAGCAATTCCAGATCAAACATTGTGTTTTCAACATTTAAAGACTGCGCGTTTCGAAACTCTGAAATAGTTTTGCTTGTCATTATGAAATTCTCACGAATAGATTTATGGAAAAATCGGCCTGCGTAACAGCCCTAGACACAACCATACCCATATTTCGCCACGTTCCGCTAACGGTGCTGGCTTGAGTTGTTGATGTAGACCCGTAAGATGTCCAATAGCCTACCCCCGAGCCGGATATGGTTGAGCCAACCGCCAAGTCTGAGTTTCCGCTGCCGCTGTTATACTTACGAAGTAAATAAGCATATGTGCCAACCGCGCCAAAGCTTGTGCTTTGGAATGGTGGAATGCTTAACGCCACAGAGCCAATGCTGGTGACATGCCCGTAAGTATCAACAGAAATGTCTTGGATAACCGTCGTGCCGCTGTTGTTTACGCTGCCTTGGCTTGATGTGTCCGAGTGGCTGATGGTACGGCTGGAGGCTAGAGACCCGCCACCCGTTAAGCCGCCGCCCGCGGAGATGCTCGTTGACGTAGAAGCCTTGGCGTTTAACTGCGTTTGAATGTTGCTGGTCACACCGTCAGTGTAGTTTAGCTCTGTCGCTGTCGCCGTCACACCGTCCAACTTGTTTAGCTCTTCCGTTGTCGCGGTCAGCCCGTCTAGCTTATTAATCTCCGCCGCATCAGCCGTAACAGCCGTGCCGCCGACCTTCCATGATCCAGCGGTCAAGTCTGGGGTGCTTGCGGTGTCACCGTTTAGAACGTCAACAACGTCATCAAGCGCCGTGTTGACCGTTGCCCCCCACGTGTTCTCGCTGCCGCCAACGGTGGGTTTGGTTATGCTGATCGTCATATCAAAATCCTCAATGCTTACACGACTATACTACTTTACGCGCCAGCCGTCCACGCCTGCGCGGCGTCATACCATCAGCTCGAAATGCGGGGCATCAATGAAGGGCCTCCGGTTCTGGCCGCGACGCGTGTCGATGTAATCGTTCATCGCGCTTTCCATCGTGCCATCCCACTGCGCTATATTCGGCACAGTCCATGCGGCACCCCACCTGATTGGCACATCCACCTCACGCGCAGCCTCTGCCATCGCGTCTGCGATGTCGTCATACAGATTAAGCTCCCACGATCCACGCGGGCCGCAGTAAGCGAGCAGATCGACGGCCAGCCCGTCTATGTGCTTCGACTTCATCGTCTGCGACGCGCCGCTTTTCACAAGCTCGCGCTGCTCCTCGATGGTGCGAAGCCCGCAGATGACGCCGAAGTCGATCTTGGTTCTGTGGATTGCGCTGTGGACGACAGCCGCCATGCGCTCGTCTACGCCTGACAGCTTATCTCGGCTGCGTGCTGATAGTTTAAACGTCATTTCTTCAAGCCTTTCATTGTGCGGATTCCGAAGCTGGCGGCGATGGAAGCGTACATGCCCCATTGCACCCACATCGGACAGTTAGATAAATTGTCAAAGCCAACGCGCATCGCGTCCTGCCAGCTCGGTATAAAATTTGCGCACAATATGGCCACGAAAACAATTGTCCACAGCTCATCCTTCCAACTGTCTTTGCTGGCCTCGATGGCTGACTGCTCCCAATCCATCTCGCCTGTCGCCTGCTTGAGCTTAATCTCAGCATTCGCTTTCTGAATAGCCGTCTTGCCGTCGAGATAGCTTGTCGCCAGCCCGCCAACTGCACCTATAATCTGGCCAATCATTTCTTGCCCCCGTTCACATATAGCCCAAACCACGCGGCTCCGGCGCCCACGATCACGCTGACAAAGCCTGCCTGCGCGTTGTTTGGCAAATCAAGCGCCATGAACCAACTACACGTCTGATAAAACACGACCATGTAACTCAGGATGAGCAGGCGCGGAACAATGCGCCAAGCGTCTAGTTTCTCTGGTGTCATATTCAAACCTCTATGTTGATTTTCGTACCCGCAGGCCGATCCGCTGTAGTCTTGCCCCCAAACCTATCATAACCCTTGCCCAGATCCAAATTCTGCTCCCTAAGCGCCTCCAGATGCGTGTGGTTGGTTCTATGCTCTTTGGCCACCCTTTGCTCCACCAGATGCGCTTCTATGCGCTCACGCGTCTGCGTTTGCTGGTGTATGTCGCTGTCTACGTTAAACGGTGCGCTGCCTATGCCTGACACGCCGTCCGCCATCACCGCCGCACCGCGACCCAGACAAATCCAAACAGCGCGCCCACGCAGAGCAGGAACAAGAATAAGCCAGCCGCCCACGCAATGATCGTTTCCTTGCGCTCGATGCGCTTATACATCGCGTCCTTCTGCTTCTGCCGGATCTCGTTTTCCATGCGGATCAGCTCTTGCCATGCAGATGGGCCAAGCGTTTCGGAAATCATCTTACGCAGCTCGTCGCGCATGTTTTCGCGCTGCTTCTTCTGGACAAACAGATCCATCGCCTGCTGCTCGACGCTGCCAAAATTCTGATACCACTTAGGGTTTTCTACGCGCTTCGCTGCAAAGTCGAAGTCGCTGATCGCCTTAGACCAACGCCCCAGATCGCCTGCCATGCCCTCCAGATCCCGCCCGATCTGGCAGCCCTTGCGTATTGCGTTGAACGCCGTGGACGCTGCCATGATTGCTGTGGCGGGGTCTATCATGGCTCATCTTTCCATTAGGCGGTCTATTTTTTCTTCGATGCGATCAAAGCGCGCCACGATCTGCGCCATGACGGTGCTGCTGTCTGCTTTGGTGACGTAATCGCGCGCCATTTCTTCGCGGGTCTTGTTCAGCAGAATATTGAGGCGCTGCATCTCGTCCACAGCGCTTTTCAGCACCCAGCCGATCAGTCCCAATCCGGCAGTAAGAGCCGCCGTCCAAAGCATGTCAGCATCCATTACGCCGCCTCCTGCTCTGTCCAAGTCGGATCTGTTGACCCCTGCTCAGTCCATGTCTCCGCGCCGATCGCTTGCTCCGTCCACGTTTCTGGCCCTACCGGCTCGACTTGCCACTTAAACCGCGCTGGGCCGACAATCGGAACGCCAGCCGTAATCCCGACAGACGTAAAGTTGTAATTCTGACCAATTGCCGGTTGGCCAACAATTGGTGCGCCAGAAACAATGTCATCAGCTACAAAGCCGTATGAAATAGATGCAGTGACATCTGCAACAGTCGGAGCGCCGGTTACAATGTCATCTGCTTCAAGTTCATTGATTGCGACTAAAGTGACATCTTGAATCGTCGGAGCGCCAGCCGAAATATCAGTGGCAAGCAGCGCATGGGCTTGGCTAATGTTAGCGGCGCTGACTGTAGGAATGCCAGACGAAATATTCGCAGAAGCAAGCGCGTGTATTTGCGTTGCGTCAACATCTTCAATAATCGGAGCGCCAGAAACGATGGGTTGTGTTTCAATAACCTCATCCTGAATAACCGTAACAGCCTCAACGGTTGGCGCGCCGGTAGTTATATCTTCTGCATTGACGCTATGGGTTTGACCAATCGAAACATTTGCAACAGTCGGCGCACCAGTTACGATGTCGTTGCCGCTTAAAACGTGGTTATGCTCTAAATCTGGCGAGCTAATAGTTGGCGTTCCCGCTGTAATATCTTGCGGGATCAAGCTTTGGCTTGATGTTATCGATGGGCTTTCAACGGTAGGCGCGCCAGTCGATATATCTGCCGACTGGATGCTATGAACTTGGCTTATGTTAGAATTGCCAATCGTTGGAATGCCAGCGTCAATCTCATCTGTTTCAATCTGGCCTGACTGCGAAATTGTTGGCGGCGTAACAATTGGGTTGCCGGTTGTAATGTCAGACGATCCAAGCGCATTGTTTTGCGAGGCAGTGGCGGCGCTAATTACTGGTGCGCCAGATGTGATGCTTGTTGATGAAAGGGCGTGTGCCTGAGATGCCGTTGACGCTGAAACTGTCGGGGTTCCAGCGATAATATCAGCAAGCGTCAGCGCATGGGCTTGAGAGATGCTTGACGCCGCAACGGTTGGCACACCAGTCGCAATATCGGTTGATGTTAAAGCGTTGACCTGAGAGACAGTCGCCGCTGAAACAGTTGGAGCGCCAGTTGTAACATCGGTTGATGTTAAAGCGTTGACCTGAGAGGCAGTCGCCGCTGAAACAGTTGGAGCGCCAGTTGTAACATCGGTTGATGTTAAAGCGTGAACTTGCGAAGCAGATGACGCCGCAACAGTCGGCGCGGCGGTTGAAATACTGTCTGATGTTAGAGAATGAACTTGGCCAACGCTTGACGTCTCAACGGTTGGAGCGCCGGTGGCTATGTCCGTAGATGTAAGCGAATGAACTTGCGTAACGCTTGACGCCGCAACGGTTGGTGCGCCAGCCGTGATATTGTCGGCGGTAAGCGCAAAGTTTTCAATCGCAAGCCCACTGTCTGCCAGTGGCGCAGATGCGAGTGGGCTAAAGCCTAACATTAGTCAGCCTCTGCAATCGTTAGCTCGCCAGCCTCAACCTGACGCAGTATCTCAGCGTAATGGCGATTGGCGGGGTCTAGGGGGACTGACATTTCAGTGCCGTCGATGGTGGCTTTAATGCTAGCGTTATTGCCTTCCATGTCAGTCGTGTACTGCGCTGATGTGATGTTCATGTTGTCCATTGATTATAACTCCGCATCTGCAAGAATTAAACCCGCGGTTGGTGTGCCTTGCCTGACAAAATAAGAACTGTAAGAACCATTATCTATCTGAAGCCGAGCAGAACCTGTATCTTCGTGTTGGGCGTAAAGGTTTACAACACTAGCAGCTCCCTGCCCAGACCCATATGCCTTCCAATCCCCTGTAAGTGTTAGCGTTGGTGCAGACCTTTTTTCAACCTCCCAAGAAACATTACCGTAAGCAGAATTAGAATTGTACTTGCTAAAGGTATGATCGTTTAAGGTTGTTACCTCAAAAAAACGCTTGCACCTCTGAAGCTCATCACCATACGACCTATGTTCGAAGGGGGTGGCGGTGTCTCCTACTTCGAGTTGGACGCCTGTGATTTGCCATGTGGCACCAGAGGTTCCAATTAAATCTACAGTCCCTTCTGCAGCGGAAAACTTATTAGAAGCTACCCAAGCACCCTCGGCCCCTTCGTAATCTGATCCTGTCCCAAGTGACCAATTAATGTTCAAACCACGCTGGTTGTTTGTCTTCCATGTACCCGCAGTGTCTCCTGCAACAGTAATAGTTTTGTACTCCCAAGTGTTTGCAGCACTTACTGTGTAAGTAAATGGGTATGATCTGTTTTGATCGTGATTGACAAAAGAACCGCCAAAAGAACCAGTTAGTGAGCAGCGAACCCAAAAGGACAGTGTAACAGGTTTAGCGTTTGCGGTTCCCCAGCCAGCCTGAGCAAAGTTGTAACCTTCTATATTGTGGAAGAAGATATGAATATTATTAGCAGAAACCGTTGAAGCCGCAAGAGATGTATAGCCCATGTAGTTGGAAAACCCATCTGGCGGTGTTACAGACCCTTGGTTTTGTTGGCCACTTAAAACTGAGGTTTGGGTTTCGTATACAGGCCACCTATCAGCAATATAAACTTCGGTTGCCGTAAGCGTCACCGCCGATCCGCCGTTTCTTTGGTCAATGACCATACCACCATTGATAATCAGGTTGCGGTTCGACAAGGCACCATCATCGAAGGCGTTACCTAAATCTGCTAATCCTCGTGCCTTGCTGCTCATGTTATTCTCCCAACAGGGTAGCCAAGTCCAATGCCTTCAGCGCATCAGGGTTTGCCGCAGCATCAATGCGAGCATCCGCAGTAATGTCACGCAGCGTTGCCTTTTGTGCAGCAATAGCATCAGCGCCAGATCCCGCCTCCAAAGCCTTCATATAGGCCACATCCAAGTCAGCCAAGCGAGGCGCACGTTCTGCCCGTAGGTTGTCCTTATGGATGACCTTAGCCGCTGTCATGTCTACTTCGACAGCATCGCCGTTGAATTGCCAAGCGCCACGAAAGGTACGATCTGTTGGTACTGCAAGAGATGCTGCTTCACGAACATCTCCGTTGATATTGATGTAAGTTGTCATTGAACAATTCTCCATGCATTTCTAAATGAGCGATCCGCTGGGATCATTTCAACTGGCACAATCTTCATGATCGTGCGGTTGCCTTGGTAATCCCGCCACACGGCTGGATCGATGTCTTTCTGCACCAGATATTCTATGGCTTCTTCTTCGCTCATAGCGCCGATAGGCTCCGCATATGGATGCTCTTTAGGCTGTCCATCTGGCACCAAGCGATCACGCTGATAGGTGTCAATGGGCGGCAATACGTTGCCAGCCAGTGCCGCAGCCATGAAGTTAGGGTCAGGCACAAGCACCTTGGCTGGTTCATCTGGTGTGGCGGGGTCTTCGAACAGCACACGATATTTAGACTGCACGGGTGCAAGGCGTGACTTAGCTTCTGCTAGACGATCCCAGAGATGGCCGTGGGTCATGCTAGGTCTCCGTGTGCTACAACAGTATTAGATGCAGCTTCATCCGCAGCAGAACTTAAATTTGTAGTATAAGTTTTTATTGCCGACGCTGTGTTAGCACTACCTCTACTATAGGTGATATTCCTATCACTACCAGATGAAAGCCCCGTAACACCATAGTTTGCGCTACTCATTGCTGAAGACAAGTTTACTGTAACTTCCGCTGCACCAACATCTGTAAGACTTGCGGTATTTAAGCTTTCAAGTATAGCTGGAGTTCCTGTCCCATTCCAGTTGCAAAAATGTTTAGCAGACCCATTAACCACATAGCTGGTGCCGACTGTTGTTGTGCCATCGGTGATGTTGGAAACGTTTAGTGTACTCATGCTAAGTCTCCTGTACATTCGACACAAACAATGTCTGCATCTGTGTCTGCAGCCAGATTGCGTGTGATGACATCGCAGACATCTACGTATTGTCCGTCAGTACCGCCTGCAAGAAACGCTTCAAACCCTGACGATGCAACACGACCCCCAAACGTAGAAGAATAATCTACTGCGGCAAAATCGTTTGTGTAGGTTATTTTCTGGTTTCCTGTACCTACATCAGTAAGACTAGAAACATTATTACTATTGCGAATAGCTGGTGTACCTGTTCCGTTCCAGTTGCAGTATACAGCAGCAACGCCTGAGACCGCACGACTAGCTGTTTCACCCGTGGCTTTGATGTTTGTGACCGTTATCGTACTCATGCTAGGTCTCCGTGTACAGTTGCCATTACAACATCACTATCTTCAAATGATGCTGAATATGCAGATATTTGAAAACTTCCTACTGCATTACCGTTACCGCCAAGAAAATGATTGTTAAATGCAACTTGACTAGAACTCGTAGAACCACTTGTGTAATTTAAAGCTGCAAAATCGTCATTAGTCATGTTGTTTGATATATTTACAGTGTATCTACCAGCCGCATCATCAGTTAAACTAGAAACATTAAAGCTATCTCTTGTTGCTATAGTGCCGCTTCCGTTGAAGTTAACCCAAACTTTAGCAGCGTGTTGCTTAGTCAGCGTAATAGGCCCAGTACCAGCCGCATCGCTAATCGTCGTTGCTCGTATCTCAGACAATGCTCAAGTTCCCCCCTGCTGTGACGGTCAGCGTAACGCCAGATGCCACGGCCAATGGGCCAGTAGCAGAGGCATTCTCTGTCGCGTCAATTGTTACATTCGCATTCAAGGTTTGCTCAGACACACGAAAGATGTCACCAGCCGCAGCCGCAGGGCCAAGCGTACCGCGCTCGCCCTTGTATCTACCCCCGCCGACCGCAGTCGCAAGGTCAACCGCCGTAAACATCAGCACATCAATGATGTCGCCCGTGGCAGCGCCAGATGTCAGCACAACGTCAGATCCGTTAGTAGCCGTGAAATCGGTGCCATCGACCAGCCTCACGCCGTTCATATAGACATCCACAAAGCCCGCCGTGTAGCCCGCCGTGGCAAAGCTAGTTTGCCCAGATGTAGCCGTGAAGGTCTGCCTAGTCTGCGTAGCCTGTGGGACTGGAGCGTTGCCGATATAGCCTGACATTAGGGTGTCTCCTGTGCCTCAAGATGCGCTGCATATGCGTCTTTGACAGCCTGTGTGTGTACCGCATTACAGATAGCTTGAACCTCTGCGCTTTCGCCTGTGATGTCATCGTTAGGTGCAACGACATGGCGGCTGAAGGATCGGCTGATCTCTACACCGTCACGTTCAATCACTGTGGCTGTGCGAACCTGTACGTGCTTGTGGTCTCCGACAATCTCAATTTTGTCTTCAACTGTGCGTTCTGTAAGCATTTTTATCTCCTATGCTTGGACTGACTACCCTGTGATCCAACAGGGGTGGTTATTATATGGCGTAACATCCCGAAAAGTTTATGGATGTTGAATTTGTTAGGTGGCTAGCTTGTAAAACACTATGGTTTCCAGTTGTGTTGCTAGTGTAGTACACAAAATCAGGGCCAACCAAAATACCAATAGGGCCAGAGGCACTCACGTTTATATTAAGTCCTTGCAAGCGTGTGACCGATAAGACAGCATCTGCTACAGGCGTAAACGGCAGTCCATCTATTTCTAAAGAACCTGAGCCACCCGATGCAGAAGATAGTGTCATTCTGCCCTGTACGAAAACGAGATCACCAACCTTTCGGTAGTAGCCTTCATTAGTAACAAATGTGACCGTAGGATTTCCTGTAGCCCCGCCAAAATTCGGAGTAAACGTCCCCTCCTCATAGTCATCCAGCGTATTAGCCGCCGCATAAGTTCCCGCAGAAGTACCTAGGGTTACACCCGCAGGGATAATTGCATGGCCGCTGCTGTCGATGAATACCTTATCGCTACCAGCAATAGCAAACGACATGGACGAACCGCCAGTCCCAAGCGAGACAGAGCTGTTTGTAGTGTTGTTATAGACATTGAAGCTGGCACCTCCAGACGCATCACCTACCTCAAAATTTGTAGTATTGTTGCTACCAAAAACAGTAAGTTTGCGAGATGGCAAAATCGTCCCAATCCCAACCCGATTATTCGCGCTGTCAACGTGCAGGGTGCTGGTGTCTACCGTCAGATCCCCGCCAATGTCAGCATCGCCGCCAACAGTCGCAGCCGTGGTGC
>Ga0222716_10004599_pt1 | contig 10815 bp, 6 predicted proteins | sample C33_13DmetaG_FD_165044 | JGI IMG/M metagenome (GOLD analysis project Ga0222716, IMG submission 165044) | Estuarine water microbial communities from San Francisco Bay, California, United States - C33_13D | ecosystem: Environmental > Aquatic > Marine > Unclassified | place: USA: California... | reverse complement strand
GGCGGCGGCGATGACGACCAGGGCGGCGGCGGCGCCAAGGCAGAGTCCACGGTACTCACTGGCACTCCTGGGGAGGGCGGCGAGACGGTGGACTTCGGCTTCGAGCGCACCGAGGCGCTGACGGGCCGCCGTCGCAAAGCGGAGAAGACTAAGAGCAAGGGCGGCGGGTTTGAGTCGATGGATATCCTGCCCGAGGTGTTCAGGGCGATCAAGCGCAAGGGCTACCGCATACCCACCCCCATCCAGCGCAAGGCGATTCCGGTCGCGCTCTCGGGCGCCGACGTGGTGGCCATGGCCAGGACGGGCTCCGGTAAGACCGCCGCGTTCCTCATCCCGGTGCTGCACAAACTCCGTCAGCACTCGCTCAAGGCTGGCGCGCGCGCGGTGGTCCTCTCCCCGACCCGCGAGCTCGCGCTGCAGACCTTCAAGTTCGCGCAGGAGCTCTCCAAGTTTACCGATCTACGATGCGTGTGCATCGTGGGAGGCGACTCCATGGAGGCGCAGTTCGACGATCTCGCGTCGAACCCCGACCTCCTCGTCGCCACGCCCGGTCGCTTACTGCACCACGTCGAGGAGATCAGCGGGTTCTCCATTCGCGCCGTGTCGCACGTGGTGCTGGACGAGGCGGACCGGCTCCTCGAGATGGGCTTCTCCGACCAGCTCAGGGACATCATAAAGCAAGTCGCCGACCAGCGCCAGTGCCTCCTGTTCTCCGCGACGATGCCCTCGGCGCTGGCGGAGTTCGTCAGGGTCGGGCTCAAGGACCCGCAGGTCATCAGGCTGGACGCGGAGATGAAGGTATCACCAGACCTGAAACTATCCTTCGCGGTGATGCGGCAGGATGAGAAGATCCCGGCGCTGCTATTTTACCTCCGAGAGGTTGTCCCCGAGAAGCAGCAGACGGTGGTGTTCACGGCGACGAGGCACCACGTCGAGCTGCTGGTGACCGTGCTCGAACACGAGGGCATGACCGTCTCCGCGGTGTACGGCTCCATGGACATGGCTGCGCGTAAGCTCCACATCGGTAGATTTAGGAGCAGGAAGACCAGCGTCATGGTGGTGACGGACGTCGCCGCGCGCGGTATCGACATTCCGCTCCTCGACAACGTCGTCAACTTCGACTTCCCCCCTCGGCCCAAGCTGTTCGTGCACCGCGTCGGGCGCGTCGCGCGCGCGGGCAGGACCGGTATCGCGCACTCGCTCCTCGTCAAGGAGGAGATGGGCTTCCTCGTGGACCTCCACCTCTTTCTGGGCAGGTCCCTCGTCGCGGCACCCTTGAAGCCGCCGGAGAGCAGGGAGCAAGCCAGGCGAATCGCGGACGAGGCGGATGAGGCGCAGCGCAGCGTCGTGGGAATCGTACCCCCGACCTCACTGGACTTGGTGCAGGACAGGGTGCGGGAGCTCTTCGACGCCCGGACCGAGCTGGACGGCTTGAGAAGGGCGTGCGAGAACGCGTACAGGCTGTACCAGCGCACGCGCGGGAGCGCCGCGAACGAGAGCGTGGCGAGGGGCGCGGAGCTCATCGAGTCCATCGGGCCGTCGCCCACGATGTGCGCCGCGCTGAGGGACGAGGCGCAGCTGGACGCGGCGGGCCTTGCGGAGATTGCGCAGCAGATCAAGGCGTACCGGCCGGTGGCCACCGTCTTCGAGGCGGAGATCGCCAACGCCGCCAAGGGCCAGAACCTGATGGCGGTCGCCGCGAGGTTGAACCCCACGATGGCGGCCAAGCGCAAGCAACACGATACCTTCATCGAGAAGTCTAAGGAGACGGGGCACGGTATCGTGGCCAGGCGTCGACGCAGGCCGGAGGCGAAGGGGGCCGACGACGACAGCGACGAGGGCGACAGCGACGACGAGTTTGGCGGCGACGGCGACGGCGGGTCCGAGTCCGAGGAGGAGGAGGATGCGAAACCGAAGGCTAAGGGCAAAAAGAAGAAGGCTGTCGCCGTGGCGGATGCGTTTGACACGGGCAAATTCCGCGATGACGCCTTTTTCCTCGACGTCACGCCCAGAGGCGTGAACCACACCGAGCTCGGTCTGAGCACGATGGAGGACGACCGGGGACGGCCGATGCAGGACCACCTCAGCCTCGAGGGCGCGCTGAACGACGCCACCATGGACATCGTGGAGGAGGACGGCAAGGGTATCTCGCAGCAGCGGCGGATTCGCATCTGGGACAAGAAGAAGCGCAACTACGTGCAGGTCAACGCCAACGAGGTGGACCGCGCGAGGGGCAACAAGCGAATCAAGACGGAGTCCGGCGCCTACGCCAAGAAGGATAAGGAAGCCGTCGGAGAGATTTACAAGAAGTGGCAGCAGAAGACCCACAGGAGCGTCGCCGCGACTGGGTCCCAGGAGGACCCGCTCGTCAACGGCGGGAAGGAACGCGGCGCGGGGCGGTTCAAGTACCGCCACACGAAGGGACGGTCGGAGGAGGGCGGCGGCGGCGGCGGCAGGGGCGGCCGGGGTGGCGGCGGCGAGCCTTTCGTCGGAAGCGAGCTCAAGTCGCGCGATCAGATCATGAAGGAGCGCAAGGAGGCCAAGAAGAAGGGTGGCCGCGGCGGTCGTGGTGGCGGGCGCGGCGACGGCGGTGGTAGGGGAGGCGGGCGCGGCGGAGGTGGTCGCGGCGGTGGTAGGGGAGGCGGTGGTAGGGGCGGTGGACGCGGTGGCGGTGGTCGCGGTGGCGGTGGACGCGGTGGCGGTGGACGCGGGGGCGGTGGACGCGGGGGCGGTGGACGCGGGGGCGGCCGCGGCGGAGGCCGGCGCTGAGTCTTTCATTTTTATGTCACACAAGATACGAGTCTTCAGAAGCGTGAACCCGCGGGCAGGGCGCTGCCGGTGCCCGCGGTGGACCCTCCGGTGATGCCGCGCGTCCCGCGGTTCCTCTCGTTTCCACCTTCGTTCTCAGTGAGGAGGTCCGGGCCGGTGTCGTCTTGTTCCGTCGCCGCGGGCTCGGGCTGGGCAGCCTCGGCAGCCTTTTCGGCGGTGAGGCGCGCTCGTGTCGCGTCGCCGAACCACACCGTCAGAGACTTGACCACGCCGGTGACGCCGGAGACGGTCACGAGCTGGCCCTCGCTGTGCTCGTCGTTCCACGTGATCGTCTTGGTGCTCGGCGCGAAGGATAGGCGCCTGCCGGTGCGGGCCAAAGAGTTTGCGAGCTGCTCGGGTTGGGTACCGACGACGTAAGGGCCGAGCGCCGCGACGAGGGAGACGTGCAGGAGGAGGAGGACGACCGCGACCGCCCTGGTCTTGGAGTCGCGAAGACCCGCGAGGATGAAGCGTCGAGTGGAGCGGAGGGACATGGTGGCTGCGGTGCTGCGCGATGGGAAGTGAGACGCGTGGAAGGTGTGGCGCTCTTTCGGCTTTTCCCGTGCTCCCATTCGGAAATTACGAGAGCGGTTTCAACTTTTTCAACCACCCACCCCACCGGAGGGTCCTACGCCATACTCACGCCAACGCGGGTCCCCCGCCGTCTCCCGTCTCCCCCTTCTCCACAGCCTCGCACCTCTCGTCCAGGATCCCAATCGCGTTCTCGTCCAGCCGCCACAGCATCGACCCACCGCACTCCCACGCCAAACTGCCCATACGCGTCTCAATCTCGGGCACCAAGCCCTTGCTCATCACGTAGTTGAGCGAAACCTGCAGCGGCGACCGTTGCACCCCGCCCCCGACCATCGCGCCCAGGAACGCGAGCAGCCGCACCAGCGCCTGGTCACACTCCGCGTGCGTGGTGTTCGTCACCCTCGAGCCCTCGCCCAGTGGTGACGACGCGACGACGCCGACGCCGAGCCTCTTGCACGCAGCCAACGTCCCGTTCGTCTCGAACGTTCTATCCGCGAGTGAATACGGTACGCGGTTGAACGCCACCTGGATGCCCGGCGTGTCCTTGAGCGCCTCCACGAACTCCTCGAGTCGCGCCGCGTCGAAGCCGTCCACGGCGACGGTCCCTGGGCACGCGCCGAGCTCCCACGCCGCCTTGACGCCGTTCGCGAGCGCCTTGGCGTCGGAGTTTTTGGACGAGATGCACAGGACGTCGGGCTCGGCTCCGTTCGCGGCGGCGACGAGCGCCTGCACGGCGTCCTTGACGGACTCCGCGGCGTCGACGTCCACGATGGAGTAGACGACGGGCGGGCGGACGCCGCTGAGCGCCGCCGCCTCGGACATGGACCAGTAGCCCTGGTACTCCTTCATGAGCTTGAGCTCGGAGGACGTGGACGCGGCGATGAGGACGTAGCCTCGGTCGATGGCGGCGACGTAGCAGTTGGCGTCGTCGCTGCCGCCGGTCCAGTCGCGCGCGCTGAGGGCGATCGCGGAGCCCTCGAGCGGGCCGAGGGTGACCACGTCGTAGTCGGGGAGCTCGGGAGCGTCGTCGTCCACCATGGCGTGCACGATTCGGGCGCCGAGTCTGGCGATTCGGGGAGCGTGCCCCTCGCGTGCCCTCCGAAGGGAGGCTGGGGTGCGACGGGCGTTTCCGGTAGGGTCGCGGGTGTTGCACACGTGTGTCACGCGTGCGGTGGTCGCCGATAGAGTCGCGGTGGCTCGCATCTCCCCGCGCGAGCGTATCTGGAGCGACGACAAAACCCTCGAAAGATAAAACCTGAACCGAGCTCAAATTCTTTTCACAAGGACGGAGTGCCCAAAGAGTGCTACATATCTAGTCTATAGTGCTACCTCGTCGTTCTCCTCGGACTCGTCGTCCTCGTCGGTTTCACCGTCCTCGTCGGTCTCCTCGTCCTCGTCGGTCTCCTCGAGGTCCTCCTCCTCTTCCTCGCCCTCGGCAGCCATCTCGTCCGTGGGCTTCCCTTCGTCTAACTTCACACCGTATCGAACACCTGAAAGCTTCAGGCAGTGCAGGCGGTCGTCCCGGCATCCCACGTAAATGCGCACGTCACTGAGAGGACGACGAGGACGACGCGAAAGGCCATAGAAAAAACGATCATCATATCCAAACGTGGGAGTTCCAAAGATGGGAGCAGGAAGTCGCCCTGTCGATAGATGCCTGGGAAGACGATCGTTCTTGTCGTCGCTGTAACTGAATACACTGATCTCACCGGAGTCCCACGCAGCGATGAAAATTCCAGTTGTGTCCATCTGTCCACTATGGTCGGTAAAGAGGAAAACAGGTCCCGCGCGGAGGCCGCCACGTCCCTTCCAGCGCCAAACTTCCGTCATGTAAAATTCATGATCATCAACTTCGCGTTTTTCTTCCCCGAGGTTCGGGTTTGGGAGGCCATATTGCTGCCTTCTCAACAGAACGAGTTCACCATCTGCGGTGCCGATGAGTACCTTCGCAGCAAAGTCGTCGTCTTCATTGTTTTTCTCTTCATAGTCTGAATATATCGGTGCATAGATTTTGCAGCCCAAGTCAACTGTCCAAACCTTTTGGCCGTTGTCTCGATCCAATCCAAAGACCAAACCATCGACATTCGCCACGTGAATTTGAAATGCCTCGCGGGATGGCACTAATGGAAGCATCAAGCCCTGCGCGGAACGAAAATTCACAGACGGAGTCGAAAACACCGGTGCGCCAACGTTTGTACTCCACGCGACGTACTCCTTGGCCTCCTTAATCCCATCCGGCCCGTGTTCCATCCAGTCTTTGGTGACGGCGTCAGCCTGGACAACAAATACGTCACCTTTCAAGTTGGCGAAGAAAACATCTTGTTGCGTGTGATACGTATCATCTACCACAGGTTCTGCAACACCAGGCCCTGCGTTTTCATATCGCCAAATAGCTTTACCTGCGTGCGGGCCTGATGCAGCGATTGCAAATGCCGAACCACCGTGCGATTGACCCCATAATAGTCTATACCCAGGGACATGAGCTTCTGGGGGACGCTGATAAAGGGTACAGTTTCGCTGATACAAGCTGGTACCGGTTTCGAGTCGATAACCACAATCAGTCAGCGCCAGTCCGCATTTGACTTCACCTCCCGTGTCGTATTGCCAGAGGATCTCGCCGGTGTTTTCGTCCAGGCAATACACTTTTCCATCCAGGCACGGGACAATCAGTTGACTACCTTCATCGCGTTGTCTGCTTCTGCCAACAACACCCTTACCAAAGACTATCGTCGCCTCGATTCTGCCAGGTAGCTCCTTCTTCCACACAACCTGACCATCAGGGTCCAAGCAACAAACCTCTTGACTGTGCGAACCGATGTAAGTTCGGCTGTATCGGACGGTGAATCTTTTGCTCAGCAAAGGTGTGGCGTCGACACATCTCCCAAGGTGCGCACTCCACATCCTCACCAGCGTTCCCTGAGGAGCCTGTGGTTCCGGGAAATATAGAGGAGACGGAACAAGATCTTGAATTAGAGGAGCTGGGGTGTCATCCACAGCTTTGCGCCAAGACTTGCACACCAGACGCATGACGCTGAGCTGCTCCTTTAGAGGCACGAAGGCAAGAATGCGGTGCAAGACCTCAGCTGGAAGCACATCTATTTCACCAGAACTCGAGGGCATCACTTCAGCAGTCGGCTCAGCGATAGCGGCGGCGATGGCGGCCGCGGTCCGGTGTCGCACCACAACTTCTGCAGGTACTCCGAGAGTCTGAGCCAGAACGATGACATCGGGAGATGCGCCGCCGGCGAAGAAAAAATCGTCAGACTGCTTCATCCACTCCGAGCCAGAACCGAGTATTTTTTGCATCTCCGCCAGGATATCGGCTCCCGCATCTGAGGATGACGCCATCGTTTTCCTCTTACCGGTCCCACCTTTGAAGTTGAGAGCTCGCGGAAGAGGAAGAGCGGAGCGGTCAATCTTACCGTTTGCGTTGAGCGGCATCTCTGGGAGAATCATCACGGCATCCTCCATCGGCACCGCTACCCGAGGAATTCCCTGCTGCCGACACGATTTAACCACACTCTGATGTACCAGACTGGGATGATGCATGTTCCCGTTCACGACCACATACACCGCGATAGCCCCTCCCGTGCCCGCCGTGCCATCGGCGTGACTAATCTCGTTTATCGACCAAAATCGAGCCACGGCTTGTGTAACGTAAGCCAGCTTCATAGCCGCCGCCGAAATCTCGTTCAGGTTCACTCGTTCCCCGAATGGCTTGACGATGTCGTCCACGCGCCCCTCCAGATGGAGAAGACCCTTCTGGTCCCATCTTCCGAGATCTCCAGTCAGGTGATAAGGCATGGGGTCGCCCTTGAACAGCTCATCCATTGCGCCCGAGCCGAACCCTTGAATCTCTCCACCGGCGTCGCGGTATCCACTGGCGACTCCGAGACCCCGAACCACAACCTCGCCAACCTCGCCAACCTCCTTCACGACGCTGAATTTTTCATCCGCACCCTCCCCTTCTCGTTTGACGATGATGGTCTGCGCGAATGGCAAATCAAATCCCGCGGGCGCAAAAGCGAGTGAGTCGTCCAGCGGTACCAGCGCCGACGATTTGTTCCGGTACACAACCTCGTATCGACGCTGGTCTGAATCAACCCCGACCTCGCTGGGGATCAATCTCTGCTTGATCTGGAGTTCCGTCGCGTCTCCCGCCACCTCCGTCGAACCGTACAGGTTGATCAAAGTGAAATTTTTGATGATGTTTTCACGATCAAAGCCTTCGTAGACGCCGCCCGCGTTGCGGATGATTCTATTCATCAGAGGTACCGGCATGGGTTCTCCGCTACACACTGCAGTGGTGAGATTGATCTCGGCAAGCCAATCGTTAGTGAGCCGCTCCCAGAAGGATGGAACGGCGCTGAAGTGCGTCACTTCCTCTTCCAACATCGCATAAGTGATATGGCTGGAGTCATAATTCTGCGGTACCACCGACGGTGCTCCCTGCAGCAGCGGGCAGAGTGTCTCAGTCACGGAGTCCACGAAACCGACGCGAGTGTGCAGGCATCCACGGGTCCGAGCAACAAACTCGCACACGGGTGCATCTTCCGCGTCTTCGAGTTCAGACTCTTCACCGTCGTCTCTTTCCGGAGGGGAGGGATTCATCCTCATCGGACCCTCAGCCGCCCATCGCGCGCGGGCCAACAGTCCCGTGTGCGTGCCCACCACGCCCTTCGGCTCACCCGTCGACCCCGACGTGTACACGACGTACAGCGCATCTTCGGCCCACGGCGGCGGGTCGGGTAGTGTCGGGGTTGAAGTCGCCGCCGCGCCGGTGACTCTGGGCACGTGCTCCGGCGCATCGATCAACCGACCTTTCCAGCGGGCCGTACCTATCAACGGGGGTCTCGGTCCGACGAACACGATCGCCGCGGGGTTGGCGTGCTCCAGAACCCTCTGCTGTCTCACCTCGGACCACTCTCTGTCGACGGGTATAAATGCACATCACACAAGAGCACCGCACACAGAGCCGCGGCGTATCCATCCCCCGGGTTGGCGACGATAGCCACGAACCGGTTCTCCGCGTTCACGATGGGTCTGAGGCTGTCCGCGAGCTTCGATACGTGATTGAAAAAGGCGCACGACAGTTTCGCGTCCTCATCCTCATCCTCATCCTCATCCACATCATCGGCACCGTACATGAAGAATAAAGGGGTTCTCGGATGCAACGTTTTGGCTATCGTCCTCAGCGCCTCGTCCACCCTCCTGTACGGTTCACGCCCATCGCTCTCGCCGTATAGCGACATACCGATCGAACCTCACACCCTCGCACCGAGCCGGTCCGCACCGCGCTCCCCTGTGTGCGGAACGGACGCGACGAAGCGCGCGAGCAGTTGACGTTTTCCGGCCGGACAAATCCATCGGTCGGTTTCAATTTCGCCCGTTGACCCGCGAAGGGGCAGCACCTTACGGGGCGCCCACAGCTGTCCTCGCGCGGCCACGACCCGGGGGTATCCGAGCGATAGGCACCATGGGCAACGAGGACGGCGACTCGAGCGGCGATGAGCTCGTCGAGCTCGACGCGCTCGACGAGTCCGACGACGACTTCGCGTACGAGGAGATCGACATCGACGAGGATGACCCGCTCCTGCTGGCGGAGGAGGACGACTTCGACTCGGCGCTCAGGTCCCTCGCGGGTCTGGGCGGGAGCCTGGTCGGTGCCAAGGATACCGGCCCGCCGGACGTCGCCCCGGGAGAGGTTATCAAGAAGCCGGAGGTAAGTCGCGCCCGCCCCACGCCCGACCCATTTCGACGCCATTTTAGGATTCTTACCCGCCCGCGAGAACCCCCGGCGTGAAACACCCCCCTGACCGCGCGCCTTCACCGCGATCGCAGGTGATGGACGACTTCGTTCGCAATTTCCTGGTCAAGATGGGCATGACGTCGACGCTGGAGAAGTTCGAGGCGGAGTGGTACGAGCTGGAGGCCACCGGCAGGCTCAACATGGAGGGCATGCCCCAGGTCCCCGACGTGTACAACACGAACCAGGAGCTGAACGGCACGGTGATGTCGCTCAAGCGCGAGCTCCAGAACGCCAAGCAGGTGGCGCACAAGGCTCAGTCCACGTGGGACAAGTTCCGCAAGGAGCGAGACTTCCACAGGCTGCACCACAAGCGCATCGGGCAGGAGAAGAACAAGCTCCTGGACGACATCAAGAAGCTCCGCAAGCACTACTCGCAGTACGAGCCAACCATCAAGGAGCTCAAGCGAAAGTACGAGCTGGCGATGAAGGAGAAGATGCTGGTGCGGATAGACCGCGATCGCATGGCGGACAAGCTCGAGCAGTTCGAGGTTGAGCAGGAGAAGAAGGATAAGGAGGCGAAGAAGGCTGAACGGGCCAGGCAAAAGGCTGCGGAGAAGGCGGAGAAGGCTCGGCTCAAGAAGGAGGAGGAAACGGCCGCCATCCAGGCGGCGGCCAAAGCCGGATCCGCCCCGGGGAAGGGCGCCGCGCAGCAAGCCGCGGTCTCCCCCGGGGTACAGCTGGCGCCCAAGGGACGGGTGTTCGAGGAGGAGAAACCCGAGCCGTGCCCGGTGGAGAACTTCAACCTCAACAAGACGTTCAAGGGGCACCAGATGTCGGTGTCCAACCTCGCGCTGCACCCGCGAAAAGCCATCATCGCGACGGCGTCCGACGACGCCACCTGGAAGATGTGGGACATACCCTCCGGGGATCTCATCATGAGCGGCGACGGGCACAGGGACTGGGTCGCGGGCGTGGACTTCCACCCTGCGGGTACCCACCTCGCGTCGGCGTCGGGCGATTGCACGGTGAAGGTTTGGGATTTCGCCCAGAAGCGGTGCACGATAACCTTCGCCGAGCACACGCAGGCTGTGTGGAACGCGGCTTTCCACGAGTCCGGGGACTACATCGCGTCGTGCTCGCTGGATCACAGCGTGCGGCTGTGGGACCTGACGTCCGCCAAGTGCAGGCTGGCGTTCCGCGGGCACGTGGACAGCGTCAACGAGGTGTGCTGGCAGCCGGGGACGAACAATTTCGCCACCGGCTCCTCGGACAAGACGGTTTCCCTCTGGGACATGCGCACGGGGCTGTGCGCGCAGACGCTGTACGGACACTTGAACAGCGTGAACCACCTGAGCTTCAGCACCGACGGCGACGTCATCGTGTCGTGCGACGCCGACGGCATGGTGAAGCTCTGGGACGTTCGCATGGTTGCGGAGATTCTGTCGGTGGATTGCGGCCCGCATCCCGCGAATAAGGTTGCGTTTGACAGGGCTTCCGAGACGGTTGCCGTGGCGAGCGACGACGGGACGGTGAAGTGCTTCAACGCGGCGGACGGGGACATGGTGGCGGAGCTGAGGGGGCACGAGGATGCCGTGCAAGGGGTGCTCTTCGACCCGTTCGGAAAGTACGTCATCTCGTGCGGCTCGGACGCCACCTTTAGGCTCTGGGCGTAACTCTTTTGTCGCGACGGAATTAAAGTTTCATCTCACCTCGGTTACTTCTCA
>Ga0222716_10004595_pt1 | contig 10817 bp, 12 predicted proteins | sample C33_13DmetaG_FD_165044 | JGI IMG/M metagenome (GOLD analysis project Ga0222716, IMG submission 165044) | Estuarine water microbial communities from San Francisco Bay, California, United States - C33_13D | ecosystem: Environmental > Aquatic > Marine > Unclassified | place: USA: California... | reverse complement strand
GATCTACCAACAATACTACCAGTTTGAAAGTACATATTTAAAGCCTCGGCTGGATTGTAGTTTGTTCCATTACCTAAATCAACCTCTGCTAAACCGTCCATATCAAGATATACACCGTCTGGCACCATTCTTGATAATACTTGCTGCAATTTTAAATGCGTGATTTGTATCATATCAGCAAATCCAACACACTTACTGACAACAGACTCTATTCTACCTTTATATATTCTAGGTGCACAAATAGCATAATTCATAGCAACCTTGGTTGTGTCAGCGTATGGTCTTGACATGTTTTCAGCCAACTCCCATTTAAGTAATGTGTCTGTTCCTAAAACAACAGCTCCATTATAAAGAACTTCTATAGTTCTAGATACTCTTTCAAAGTTATCATTTTCTGGTGGATTAAATGTATCTGGCTTTTCAATAGCCTTCATTAATCCTTGATCAGTTTGTTTTATTTTAAACACTTGATTGTGGTATGTCTTATAATCAAAGTACATAACCTGTACAGTGTTTTCATCATAATCACCCCAACCTGTTATATAAGATCTATTTCCAGGCATATTTTGAATACGCTCTAATTCTTTTTCAGATATATGTGGAAACTCTTTTTTAAGCTCAGGTATAGTTATAGCTTTTACCTCACCAACATAGTATATGTCTTCAAAGTTTGGATCTTCAGAATACGAGTAAACCATATAAGCTGGATCAACGTAATCAACTTTAATACCTTCTGCAGTGTTAAAACTAGTTTTAGCAGCAGCAATGCCTAATACGGTTAAATCCATATTAAGTCTACGTCTAACTAAATCATATTTGTTTTGAGCAAAAACAGTGGATATACTTTCTTCTTCAGCTATCTCAATTGATTGCTTATAACTTAATTGCATTTTAAGTTCTAGCTCTTCTTTAGATTCCGGTATAGTTGTTGGATCTGGTGATTGATATAAGTCAATACCTAATGTTTGCTTAACACTTTCTATATAATCTTTAGCAACCATATCCTCGTAAAGCTTAGAAGCATATTCTGTTCTTTTCTTTACAGACTGAGGATCTTGAGCATAAGCCTTAATATCATAAGACTTTTGAGATATACCGTTAACAACAATATCTACGAACTTAGATAAAATTGGTACTGGTTTCCAGTCTAAATTAAGATAAGACAAATCGCCATTAATAGACAACTCATCTTTATATTTTTGTATAGACTGCTCACCTCTAGCATACAGTCTTAGATTATGAAAGTTATTCCAATTAGTTAAATATCTATTTCCATTAGTTCTTCCTTGTCTAAACCACTCGAACTCTATGGCTTGAGCAACTTGCTTACCATATTCTAAAGTGCCTTTTTCTTCGTTGCTTACAACTTGACTAGGAAAAGAACTGTCATTATTAGTATAAACGTTCATTTAACTTATTATTTTTGATGTATATCCCCTGTTGTCATATCTTTTAATACCTATGTCAACGGGTTCTGTTTTTCTTTTATTTACCGGTGTGTATCTATGTTTATTGCAAGCCATTAAAGCTAAACCTGAACTTATAGATGCATCGTGTGATGTTCTATTGTTTATATTAAATTTAGCCCAGTCTTCAAGCGTTCTTTGAAAATACATATCACCGTAGCCAGTTTCTTTTAATCCAACAAAGTTTTCTATATAAGATTCTATAGCTGCAGCATGCGCTTGTTTAATATCTTCACTAGAGTTTGGTATTCCACCTATTTCTCTTTCTGTTACAGATAGCTTATTTCTACTTCTATCTGGTCTATTCATTGCAAAACCTCTATAACCTCTTTTTCTAAAATAATACAACAACCTAGGCTTATTGTTTTCTGCTAGTATCGGCATGCCATAAAAAGCACAGGCCATTAACACGTCTTCAAAAAATATTTCAGCTGTTTGAGGTCTTGCTATATATTCTAAGAAAAAATGATTAGGTGGCGCGTCTTCCATTGAAAACTTAGTTAAACCATGAAGAGATCCATTAGAACCTCTTTTATCTACTGTACCTGAAATATCATAAGGATCACATCCAAACGCACCTAAGTGTTCGTTTCCAGGGTAGAACCTACCATTTTTAGTATATTTCTTATTTTGCAAATGCAACGGTGGAATCCAAGATACTAGAAACCTACCGCTTTTGTTTGGTGTGAATATGACTCTACTGTCCTGCTGACCGTTCTCCCACTGAAAACTACCTTTTGTAACATTTGTAGAATTACGCATATCTTCGTTAAAATCTATTTGCTCGTATATCTTAGTTAGATTAAATAAAGATTGTTTAGTTTCATCTCTAAACGCGTGCTTCTCTGTTCGCGGAAACTGTCTGTAAAATTCATTAAGACCATCTTGATCTTGCTTTAATCCTTCTACCTCGTTCTCCCAGTATTCTATTACACCTATTTTTATCTTTTCACCTTGAGGTCCTTCAACCGGTTTACTTGGTGTGTCGAATACAGGTAACCCATAAGAGTCAATGTATCCTTCGTAGTTCCACTCCATAGGTATGAACAAAGAATATAATCCGCTGCGAGTCTGTCCATTGGCGTTTCTTTGGGTAACATCTGAGTCATCATAAAGTTTTTTAAAGTTTTTACCTCCTTTATCGTGCGAGTTTGATGTACTTCCCATCATGCACCTACCAATAATTCTACTACCTAATCTCAAACAAGTTTTTGTAACTCGCCAGTTGTTTAATATATTATTAGGTCTTTCCCACTTACCACTTTCATCGTGGACTAGTAACTTTAGTTTCTCCCCGTCGTACGAGTTGTCCCCCGTGTTCTTCCAGTCGATCGTTGTGTCGAGCCCGTCAAGCTCTTGAAGCTTTTCGTTTGTTTCAAGCTTACGCCTGGTATACTTGGTGGCTGGTACTCTATAGGCAAGCTCTGTTTTGGGCCTGTCCATACCGTCTTGGATCGGTTTGAAGAAGAACGGGTAGTTGACTGAGATCGGTACGACTTTATCTGTGAACATTTTCTTAGCATCGGGACCAGACTTTGACAAGATACCGTACCGTGCATCTGACGTAATTGTTGCCACATTAACGGTTTCTGCTGAAGACATAAACGAAAATCCTGAACGTCTGTTCTTAAGATAGCACATCCCATAAGACCGTGAGTCGGCTTTACAAGCCTCCCAGAATATAAAGAATAATCTGTTTGATTCCCTAAAGTCTGGCTGCCCAACGTCAATTTTGCTCCACTGCAAGTACATATAATGAGAGCCAGTAACGTAAGTAGCCACACTCTTATTATAGAACCAAAACCCTTGTTCTCTTTTATTAAATTCACTATCGATGTAATCATACCATTTTTCCTTAAAGTCCACTGGGTATTCCTCCCAATCGAACACAGACTTTATTTTTTTAAGTTCTTTAGGGTATTCTGTATATTGCCACTTATTACTTTCAAATTTTTTTACGTTATTAGCTTTAGGTAAGGCTATTTTAAGGTTTTGTATTTCATATATTTCACCTATTTCACCAGTCTTGCTAATAACAATAATATCGTAATCTTCATTATATCCATACTCCCACTTTTTAGCTTTATTTATTTTAGCTACAGTATGTGGTTTTATATGATCATCTAATACTTTATATAATGTTTGTTCGTACATTATTTAGACCTCCCTTCTGCAAAACCTCTAAAAGTTTTTTCTTTCTTAACTTCTTTAGGTTTATCTTCTAGTAGCTCTTGCTCGTTCTCTATTCTAGTTAATATTTCAAAAGCATCGAATATAGCAAGTTTTTTTGTAGCTGCGGCGTTTTTAAGTCTATCCGCAGAGATATCATCATCTGAATCTACAATTGGTTCTTTAGCTACTTTAATTAGCTCTTCAACCGCCTTGCGCCCAGCTTGGATTATATTCTTCTTCGTTTCCTTGGTATTCATACTTAATTACAATATCATTAGATTTCATACAATAAAGTCTTTTACCTTCAACTAAAAACTCCCATTCGCCGTTTGGTTTATAACCTACAACATCGCCTGGGTTTATTTTTAGATCTTCTAAAGACTTATTACCATATTTTAATATACCAACAAGGCTACGCTCTTTATCAGGCGTTAGAGGATCATTGCTTTTGATAGGCGTTATAAAACATCTATCGCCAACAGTGTTCCAACCATCTTGGTTTTTATATAAATATATTTGTTCTAAAGAACATAAATGAGATTCGTCTTTTAAAAACGATCTACTTTTCTTTTTATTGCCTTTCATATCGTAGAAAGTTCTAAATACATTTTGATGTATAATAACTTTATCACCCACGCTTATGCCGCTATTGAAAGCTAAAGGTACTTGAGTAACTTCAGCTAATCTATTTACAAACTTCCAGTTTTCAATTTTAGTATTAACAACTAAGTCTTTATCACCAACTTTTATTGTGTTTGTGTACTTATCACCAACTGGCTTTACTATAAAGTCGTAAAGGCTATTCATTAGTATTCTAAATCATACTCAACAGATATAGCCATGTTAGAATTGAACTTCTTCCATGGCAATACCTCGTTGTTTTTCTTTATATGGATATTATAAGAACCATCGGTTTCTTGAAATAAAATATAAGCTATTTCGTGACCACCATAAACTTGCTGGCCAACAGAATAATGCATAGCTTCATTTTTATAATCAGAACCAATACTGATTTTTCTTATAACAGATTCCATTACTCAACTACTTCTAGAGTATCCTCTTCTTCTTTAATTTCAGTGTACTCACCTGTTTTTAAATCAACAGATATTTTTCCGTACTCTTTTTCTAACTCTTGCTTTTCTTTTTCTAAGCTTTCGTTAACATCAGCTACTTTGTGTAGTAAAGCGTGTTTCTGTGTTTCTAGAGCACCGATATTGTTTAATATCGCCGTTAATTCTTCTTGGTGTTTTACAATTGTTTCTAATTGTTCTTCTTTAATTTTTGCCATTTGATTTAATTTAATTTAATTGTTTTATATTTATATAGTTACTCATGTTTTAGTAAATCTACTATTCAGGTAGATCTTCGTATGCGTCTGCATAATCAGCAGGCAAATACGATTCCATACCACTTACTTGCTCAGCGCTACATTCGTCTTTGTAAAAGTCGTTTGCTAATAACCAAAGAAAGTGATCTTTTAGACATTGTAGCTTTTCTTCTGTAGTTTCAGAATCTGCAGCTTCTGCCAATTGACCATCTATTTGACCTACAATAACATCTTTGTGACTGTCTGGTGTGTTTTCTGATGTAATTACGTTTTTGTACATTTTTTAATTATTTTGTGATTTTAATAATTCAACTTCTTCTTTTAACTCTTGTATTGCTTTAACTAATATCGGAACAAGTTTACCGTAACTCAACTCTAATTTATCTTCGTTTTCAGAGTAAACCAATCTTAAAGTGTCGTTGTCTAATTCTCTTACTTCTTGTGCTATAAATCCGAAGTCCTTTTTTCCTTTGTTAGCTGAATAAAATTCTTCGCCATCTCCATCTGTTTCTGGTCTGTTATCCCATACAAACTCTCTTGGTTGCAGAGCATCAATAAAAGCCAATCCGTATTCTAAGTCTTTTATTTCTGACTTGTCTCTTTCGTCTGAAAGTGATGTTATAGAAGTAACTGCACAACGTAAAGTTGATATACTTGAATTTCCTAAAGTTACTTGGTTACTTCCTGTACTTTGAGAACCGTAACCTATAGATGTTGAATTAGCTATAGCGGTTGAATTTCCTCTGGCTTCATAACCCAGCATAGTGTTAAAATTACCAGTTGTAATTGTAGCACTTGAACCACCACCTGCGTTTCCAGATTTTGACCCTAAAAATGTATTGTAAATACCTGTTGTGATTGCGCCTCCAGACGTGTTACCTATACAAGTATTTTGACCCGATGAACCACCTGAAGGATTTGCATTTAAACCAGCTTGATAACCAACAAAAGTATTACCTTCTCCGGTTGCTAAAGCTGTACCAGCTTTATAACCTATTCCAACGTTATTACTTTTTGTTCCAATTTCTCTCAATGCTTCCGAGCCCATAGCTACATTATAATTACTTGCTCCTGAGGGTGATTGAAGTGCTAAATATCCAAATGAAGCATTATCTGAACCAGAATGACCAAAGCCTCCACCAAAAGCTCCATCACCCATCGCAGTGTTGCGGGAACCAGTTGCTGAATAAGCAGTTTGATAACCCACGTATGTGTTATCTCCACCTGTTGTTGTATTATAACCAGCAAAAAAACCTATATTTGTATTTGTAGCACCAGAAGTTTGTGAATAACCAGCTTGATAGCCTATTGAAATATGACCATTTGCAGTAGAACTTCTTGCAGCATTATCTCCTATCGCTATGTTTTTAGTAGCAGTTGTTAAAAATTGACTTGCTTCGTGTCCTATTGCTATATTATCAGCTCCGTTAGTGTCTATTCTATAAAGAGCGTGATACCCTATTGCGGTGTTTCTGTTTACTGCGCTTTTACCAAGTCCAAAACTCATAGCACCAGAGCCAACGGCAACAGTTCTGTATCCGCTTCTACCAAATCCAGCATTATCTCCAATAAGAACCGTATTCAGTTGTAAGTTAGTTCCAGCAGAAGCACCAGCATTGTAACCAATAGCAGTAGAACGTTCTGAAGTTGTACTATTGTTCAACGCTTGTTTACCTATTGCAGTATTATAATCTCCGCTTGTTAGACTGTTTAAAGCTTCTTCACCTAAACCTATATTACCAACTGCTCCAGATATTCCACTTGGTATGTTAATGAAGAAAGCGTTGTCGTTTGTTAAGTCTATACTTACATCACTTAATCCGTTTAAATCAGAAGCACCACCGCCTCCAGCAGCTTGTAATTCTAATTTACCAGCACTTGCATTATAAGTTAATACATCGCCATCACTTGCACTACTTTGGATTCCTGGTATCTGTAAAGTCGTATGATTTGAATTACCTAATACAATAAAATTACTTTGCCCGATTGGACTTGTTGCAGCATCTTTACCTATTAAAATACTATTTGAAAACGCTGTTGGCTGACTACCAGAACCAGCATTAAAACCAATAGCAACGTTATCATCACCAGTTCCACTAAAAAAAGATGCACCTTGCATAGCATCTGTGCCTATTGCTACATTATTATCCCCATTATGATAACCTAACGTATTGTAACCAAGTGTAGTGTTAGATGCACCGGTAGTTGTAGAATACCCAGCTTTATAACCTACATTAGTATTTTTAGTTCCAGATGTTTGAGAGTAACCAGCTTGGTAACCTATTGAAATATGACCAGCAGCGCTATTGTTTTTTGCAGCTTCTGAACCTATTTGAACAAGATTAGCTGCGTTTGTGCCGTATCCAGCTCTATACCCTATAAGAATAGTATCATTTAAACCAGTTCCAGAACTATAAGCAGTTTGATAACCTAAAAGTACAGAGTTACTTCCTCTCGCCCCAAATCCAGCTCTATCTCCTACAGCAACATTAGATGTTCCACTTCCAGTACTCAAACTACCTAAAGCTGAACTACCCACAGCGGTATTAGCTGCTCCAGACTGACTGCGCCCAGCTTCATATCCTATATAAGTAGTGCCACCGCCAGAAGTATTACTAAGTCCAGCAAAAGCTCCAACATACGTAACACCATTAGCAAAAGGATTTAAGCCAAAATTTCTACCAGCGTCATTACCTATAAGCGTATTATTTGCTTGTCCTTGTAGGCTACTACCAGCATCAATACCAAGCACAGTATTGCCTTGTGGGTTACCACTTAAACCGCTTGGCACTTCTCCAACGTATAGGCTATCTGTATCAACTAAACAATCTGAAAGACCATTTAAGTCAGTTGCACCACCAGCACTTGGAGTTTGTAATTCTAATTTTCCAGCGCTTGAATTAAAGGTTAGTACGTCACCATTACTCGCTCCGCTTTGTATTCCTGGAATCTGTAAAGTTGTATGATTTGTATTACCTAATACAATGAAATTGCTTTGACCAACTGGACTTGTGTTAGTATTATATCCAATTAAAATTGAATTACTTGTTGTAGAAGTATTTTGATATCCAGCTAAAGCGCCTAGAAAAACATTATCTTGACCAACAGTCACTGCTTCACCCGCTTGCTCACCTAGAAAAGTGTTTAAAGTACCCGTTGTTAATCTACCCGCGGAATGTCCTATGGCGGTATTGTAACTTGTAGTACTTGCTGCAGAAAGAGCATTATTTCCTACAGCTGTATTATAACTACCAGTTGTATTACCGCTTAAAGCTTCATAACCAAGCGCAGTGTTTTTAAATCCAGTGGTAGCAGAAGAACTAGCGCTTATTCCTAAAACTGTATTACCTTGAGGATTTCCAGATAAACCCGAAGGTACAAATCCAGAGTACAACGAAGCTGTATCAATTAAGAAAGGATAGCCACCTAAATTACCAGGCGCTATACGTACATTATCTGTTCCATTATACCCTACAACAAACTGTACATTTGCTGAATCTGTTTGCTCTTGAAATTGTGAAAATTTTAAATTTGCCATTTTTTGTTTTTATTCTATTATAAGGAAAGCTCCAGTTTCAGAAATAAGGAAATCTCCATTTTCCGCTAGTATTTCGAAAAAAGGAGTTGGATCTCCGCTGTTACCAAAAGGTCCGCTAGGTATGCCTATGCCAATGCCTATTCCTAATGCCATATTATTTTGCCGCTATAAGTTCCGCTACTGTTGTACCTGTCGCTAATACATAGTCTACTGTTACAGGTAGAAATCCGCCAGCTTGTAACCCTTTAAAAGTAACAGCTTGAGCAGAAGTTGGTAAACCGCCATTAGCAGCTCTAACACCTGCAGGTATTACTTTCATATGAGTACCGACTGTCGTGTTGTCTCCAATATATATAACTGAACCATTTAAAAAATACTGATTACTTATAGTATCGTTAGGTGTTATCTCTTGGATATTGTTAGTTGCGAAATCAGGTTGATTACCGAATTGTCCCATTATTTATTATTTTTTTGTTGTTATTGATTTTGCTTTTTCCCATGAACGACCTACAAAATATGCGCCGTACACTGTTACAAGAAGAGTTTGAAATATTGGTATATACTCTTCTGCTATTTTAAACTCCCCGATGTTTCCATCAAAAAACGCACATACAGTAAATATAACTGTTAAGTATATAAGTACCATTGGGCGTATATTTTTAGACAAGAAAGAATCAGATTGCATATCTGATTGCCATCTTGCTGTTACTTGCTCTTGAGCCTCTTTATCAGCTTTTTCAAGAATTTCTGTAATAAGACGCTGAGCCTCTAACTTTTCTTCTTTAGTAGTCGTTAAGTCGTCTATAACGTTACCAACTTCTTTGATAACGCTACCTGTAAGCCATTGCCAAATTTTTTTCATTTAATTGCAAGATTTGCAAGGGTGACCACTTCCTGTTTTTTTCTTTCTACTTCTAGATTCGAACTTTTTAGTTCTAATTCTAGTTGAAGATCCACCTGATGAAGTTAAGTCTAGCTTAGGTTCTGGTTTTTTTCGCATTTTAACTTTAGGATCTGGTGCTTTTGGTCCAGTTGTATTTATTTTAATACCTTCAGGTTTTAACCCCAAGCCTTTTACTTTATCATACTTAACTGTTGATCTAACGTCTTTGCCAGATTTAGAAGCAGCATCTTCTACTTTAATTAATTCACCTCCATAATCAAAAGTTTTTTTGCCAGCTTTTTTAGCCGCTCCATACGCGATGTTAAACTCTGCACTACCTGTTCCAGATTTAGTATAAGGTGTTGTAACTGTTGTTTTTGTACCTTTTCTACCACCAGCACTAGTTATTCTTTCTGTTTTAGTAGTAGACTTTCCATAAACTTTTTCAGCGCTAGCTGCAGATTTATCTGCTTTAGCTTTAGCTTCTTTTTCAGCTGCTTTCTTCTTAGTTGGATCTATTGGATCACCCGTAATATATAATGGCCCTGTTTTATAAAATGGACTACTACCTGATTTTTTTAAAATTGCCATAATTAACTTTTTTTGGTTTTTCTTTCTTGTTTTTTAGCCTCTAAAGATGCTGTTCTTTTTGATTTTGATTTCGCGTTAGAGGTTCTTTTAGCTTCTAATCTAGCTTTTGCTTCAGTTTTCTTAGAGGCAATTGCTTTTTGTTTTTCAGCTTTTTTAATAGCAGCGTCTGCCCTTCTTTTTTCTATTGATAATTTTGCTTGCGTTTTTTTATCAGCTACTTGTTTTTTTCTATTAATAGCTTCTGGGTTATCAATTTTTTTTCTACGCTTAACGGTTTTAGTCTGCGAAGTACCACCTTTTAACTGTCCCTCTGGAGTTACAGTATATCCTCCAGTCTTTCTTATAGTTTTAAAAATATCTTTTTCAGTTATACCGCTTGTGTTTTGAACTTGACCTGTTAGTTCTAAATCAGAAACTCCTCCTCTACTTGACTTATAATCAACCAATCTTTTTTCACCTATTTTTAGTCTAGGTGATTTTCCTTTTTTAGCGTAACCTGTCGTTCCATACCCTTGCTGCAAGGCATTATAGGCTTTTTTAGCCGCTTCTTTAGCCGCTTTTCTTGATGTTCTTTTTGTACTGCCTTCAATAGCTACTTCTTTTTCAACAATTTCGTATTTATTTTGAGAAAGAGGAGATATCATATTCAATGGTAGGTTTTTACCTGTTTTAGGCATATTCATTCTTCCTGGTGATTGCTTGTAGGCCATTGTCTTATTATTACTTGTTTGTATTATTTGTTACTTTACCTTTCTATAAGCCTCAGCTTCCCAAGGCAAGTTTTTAGCACCTTCTTGCATTTGTGCTCTTGAATATTTTTTACCTTTCCAATATACGTAT
>Ga0222716_10004594_pt1 | contig 10818 bp, 4 predicted proteins | sample C33_13DmetaG_FD_165044 | JGI IMG/M metagenome (GOLD analysis project Ga0222716, IMG submission 165044) | Estuarine water microbial communities from San Francisco Bay, California, United States - C33_13D | ecosystem: Environmental > Aquatic > Marine > Unclassified | place: USA: California... | reverse complement strand
CCAACTTTTGCCATTTGATCGATGACTTTAACGATGACTCCTTCCTCCGCGTCGTCATTCTGCGTCGTTCGCCCACCGCCAGCGTCTCGTATGGGCCACGTCTCGGCGAGAACTTTGTGCTCGTCCATTAACCACGTGTGATTGATCAACTCTTCCGCGCTCGGTCGATCTTTCGGGTCCCTTTTGAAGCACAACAACAAGAAATCCCGCAACGCCTCTGAAATCCCCGCCGGCAGCGGCGGGTGCTCGTCGCGTACGATCCTAAACAACGCCGGCATGGGATCGAGATCAAAATACGGCGGGTTGCTGGTCAATAACTCTATGATAGTACACCCCACGCTCCATATATCCGCCGCGGCCGTGACGCTCCGCATCTCGATCACTTCCGGCGCCATCCAATACGGAGTCCCCAGCGCCTCGTCGCCCTCGCTCTCACCCTCGGCTCGCGTCCCTTCGCCAGTCCCGCGCGCATCGCTCGCATCGCCATCACTTCCTTCCGACATCCCCTCCGCCCCGAACACTCCGCTCAACCCATCCCCCGACCCCCGTCCGCCCTTCGTCGCCACGCCGAAATCCGCCAACTTCACCACTCCCTCCTTCGTCGTCAATATATTCGCCCCCTTGATGTCCCTGTGCACCACTCCTTGCGAGTGCAGGTACGCCAGCCCTCGCAACACCTGCGCGACGTACACCGCGCACAGGCTCTCCGGGAACGCCCCGAATCGACTCGGATGTACCGTTCGCGCCAGCGACCCGTTCTCCGCGTACTCCAGCATGATGTACAAGCACTCCTCCACGCGCACCGCGCCCTCGTATTTCACGATATTCGCGTGTTCGAGTCTCGACAGCAGCTCCACCTCGCTCGTGATGCGCTCGAGCTGCTCGACCGGGACGCCGCGCAGGGGAATCTCTTTCACCGCGCAAATCGACCCCGTGCGCTGGTCGACGGCTTTGTGCACGCGCGACGTCGCGCCGGAGCCGATGAGCTCGCCCAGGATGTGATTTCCGACGCGTTTCGCCGCGTGGTGCGGCGACGTCGGCGGCGACGTCGGCATGGCGCGTCGGGGAGTGCGAATCGATGAAGATTGGCGACGACGGTTGAAAATTTGAGATTTCGGCGCTCGGCGAGCGACGCGCGACGACGGAGGAACGCGCGATGCGCGACGCGCGCGACGCGAACGCGCGTCGACGAACGAACGAGACAGAATCGCGTGAGATTACACGCGAGATGAGTGGCGCGGTCAGATCTCGGCCGAGGTGGAGACGTCGAGGATTCGACGGCGAATGACGCGGTCGGCGACGGCGAGTTGGGCGTCGGCCACTGAGGCTCGAACGGCGCGAATCGCGGATGCGGTCGTGGCGGTGATGGCGATCGCGCCGAGAGGAGATTTGGGGGGTAACGTTCCCGCGCGTATGTGCGCGGAGAGGGCGTAGATGGCGTACAGGGTGGGGATGGCTTGGAAGACGTAAAAGGCGACGACGGCGAGGCGTTGCGACGCGGCGTACGCGACGGTTTCGTAGTGAGGAAAACCGCTAGCCGTCCGCGCGAATGTGCGGAAGTGTACCGTGGCGTCACGTAGCTCGGTGATGAGCGAACACGCGATCGCGACGACGAAAACGTCGCGGTCTAACGCGAGGAGCGTGACGGCCAGAGCGGCGACGCGGCGAAACATCTCGGCGCGCTCGCGGCGAACGCCGTCGACGACAACGCGACCGACCATCACCATGACGTATACCGTGAGTAACTCAACCGCAGCCAACTTTCCAGCCTGCTTGCTTTCTTTCGGAAGCATCCACGAGATGGCGGCGGCGCGTACGTTTTGCGTGTCGTCGATGAAGCGATACGCCGCCGCGCCAACGGCGGCCGCGACGACTGCCTTTGTCAACGGGACGCTGAGCGCCAAGGAACGTTCCATGAGTGTGCCGTGTGCGCTCGATGCTTCGGCGAGTTTGACTTTACTAACCTTCTTACCGAGCTGCGGCAACGCCACGCTCGAGACGACGGCGGCTAAGAAGGTCGCGCAGCTAAAGACTGCGACGATGCCGACGAGCAGAGGCACAGCCATCGGGAGCATTTCCGTCACTTTTGAAGGATTGCGCTGCGCGAACATCGCACAGATGGCCACTACCACGGCTAAGTATTGAAATTCCGGCGCGATGGACGAGGTAGAAACCTCGCTTCCAGATGCATCGTCGCTCTTCTTGACCCACGTCATTTGCAAATCGTAAATCAACTTGTTCGCAAACGCGGCCTCGCAATACGCAAAGTAAAACTCAAACATGCGCAGAAACTTTCGTGAGTAGCCCATAGAAAGGATTCGCTGGGCGTGATGCATCATACGCTCGCGCCACAATCGCAAAGTGACGGCATAATGCAAGCCAATGTCGTCGTATCCCTCGAGCACGAGACCACGCGGCGAAGCGCTCTTCATCGCCCCCACCGACGGCAAGTGGCCACCTGGGAAAATGTACGCACGAATGAAGTCGCTTTCACTGTTGCAGTATGACTCGTAGCGACCGTCCGGCATAGTGATGACTTGGATCGCGGCTCGTCCGCCGGGTTTCAGCACTCTGTGCACGGTGCCGAAGAAAGTTGGCAAGTGCTCGTGTCCGACCGCCTCAAGCATTTCAATCGACACCACCTTGTCGAACGTTCCTTGCACATCGCGGTAGTCACAAATGACGATGTCGATTAAGTGTGACAAGCCGGCGGCTTTGACGCGCGCCGTAGCTTCGGCGTGCTGCTCGTGCGAAAGTGTCAAACCAGTGACATGGCAATTCTTCTTGCTTGCCATGCGAATCGCGCACGTCCCCCAGCCGCAGCCAATCTCAAGCACGCGGTCGCCTGGCTTAATATCCGCCCGCGCGATCATGGCGTCTATCTTTAAATACTGCGCCTCCTCCAAGTGCTTTTCTTGGGCTTCGAACGTCTTAAACTTCTTCAAAACGTCTACGGACATCGCGGCGTCGTCGATAGCGCCGTGAATAGCACTTGAGTACAACATGGTTTCATCCAAAAACAGCTTGTAGAACTCGTTCCCAGCGTCATAGTGGTACTCGATGTTTTTACGAGATCCTTCTTTCGTGTTACTTAACGCCTTGTGTGCTGCCATCTCCATTTGCGCGCCCACCCAGTTCACCGCCTCCGTGAGGAGACCCACGGGGTCGAGACGCATCTTCGGCTTACAGCTCTCTGTCTCTGCGCCCGAAGCCGCGGGATGGCCTTTGCAAATCATGTCCATGAACCCAATCAAATCCACGTCGAAATCTCCGTTCATATAACACTCACCAAGACCGATGTCTGCGCGCAAAATCGTTTGCATGAAGAGTCGTTGGTTGAAAACCGTCATGGTAATAGTCTCCGAAGACGCGTTGGCCTCTTTACCCATCATGAGACGTTCGCTTCCATCCGGTAAAATCATGCGGAGTCGTTTGTCGGCTGGCAACCATCCCACACACGCGCGCTGGAAGAGCGGTAAGACCATCTTCGTGCTCGTGGATAACTTTGGATCGCATGACCGTGGCATCCACGGCACGGATGACTTGCCGAGCATCTTGTCCACGCAATCAACCGCTGATTTGATACCATCCTCGTGAAACCCGTAGCCGCACCACGCGCCGCAAAACCAAACCCGGTCTTTACCTTGTAACGCCTTGATCTCTTCCTGCGCCGCGATCGCGGCTTTATTAAATAAGGGATGCGCGAGCGTGACTTTGTGCTCCACCGAGCCCGCCTTCGGCTCGCGCGGCGGGTTCAGCGTGACGAACAAATCCTTCGTCCCAGGGGCGAGATTTTGCAACAAGTTGACCCAGTAAGTGACGCAAACGCTTCGATTCGCGGCTTCGTCGGCGGGAATGCCTAAGCGATCGCCACGAAGGCAGTTCCACGATGCCCAGGCGTCTTTGTTCCGCGGCATCATCGTTTCGTCAGTGTGCAAATACACGTCATTCTCTTGATACTTCACCGCTGACAAAGCCGAGACCTCTTCCTCGCTCGCAGCTTTGCCAAGTATTCGTAACGCTTGATCGCTGTGGCACGCGAAAACGACGTCATCGAAAACCTCAGTGGACTCTTGAACTTTACCCTTGGCGTCCTTTGTCTCAAAAGTCACGCTCACGCCTCCCGCCACGCGGTACACCTTAGTCACGTACGCGCCCTTACGCACGTCTTTAAGCTCGCGCTCAACGGCGTTGACGTAAGCGCTTGAACGACCACTGACGACTCGCCAGAGAGGTCGTTCGATGATGTTTAACAAGTGATGGTTCACCCAAAACCGTACGAGCGTGCGCACTGGAAACGCCATCGCGTCGTCGTCGCTGCAGCTCCAAATCGCCGCACACATCGGCACCACGTACGACTCTTGAAAGAACGCCGAGTACTTGCGAGTTTTTAGGTATTCACCCAAAGAGACGTCCGCGAACTCGCTCGCGCGTTCCGGCGCCAAAACCTCTGGCGCCTCGCGACCGAATCGTAGAATCTCCCGAATCATATTCAAAAACCGTCCGCTCATCGCGTTCGACTTTTGTGCGAACACGCCTTTGAGTCCCACGCTCCCCCACTCGACGTCTCCCGTGGACAACGAAAACGACATGTCGCTCGGTTCGCTCTCGACGCCGAGCTCGCCGAACAGGCCCACCAGGTGCGGGTACGTCGTCAGGTTGAACACCTGGAATCCCAAATCCACATCGCACTTCGCCGTGCTCGAGTATTGCGTCAGCGCGTGTCCGCCGAGCTTCGTCGACGCTTCGAACAGCGTCACCGCGCCGCGCGAGGGCGTCGAGGGCGCGCTTTGCGCTTTTACACTTTTTGGTCCGCCGCCGGCGTCGTCGGCGTTCTTTTGCAGTAAATACGCCGCCGACAGGCCGCTGACGCCGCCGCCGATGACGGCGACGCGTTTACCGCGTTTGGTGGCTTCGTCCTTCATCGCGGCGTCGCCCGCGCGCGCGATGACGCGTCGAACGCTGACGTCACTCTGGGGGTGTGGGGCGTCACTTTGGGGACGGCGGGACGAGGCGCTCGGGGACGCGAACGCGGCCACGTTTGGGTGCACCCAAGCGATGATCTAATTCTAGTTAAATATTGTTGTGCTAATGTTTGCGCGGGCGCTACGTCCACACGATGTGCCGGTCGGAGGTGATCTCGTATCGGCGCTGGTCCACGAGGCGACGCTTTACGTGGTCGCATCGAAGGTCGGGATGCGGGAACCGCGCGAGGTCGGCCACGCCGTCGTGGTCGAAATCGGTGGCAGAGTGTAATGGAATGGCGGTCGTGGCGTCGGGTCCGATTCCGAGCGCGGCTTCGGCGTTGTGCTTGGTTTCGAGGACGTGCTGGAGGAATTGTTCCTTGTCGCGCGCATCTCCGCAATACGACGCCGTGACGGTGTGCGCGCCCGGGAACGTGCCATCGTCGCCCGCGTTGGCGGTGATAAAGTTTGCTGATTCTGCGGTGCTCATGGCGTGAATGTGGAACTCACCCGCCGTCGTCGGCACGACAACGTAGTTGAAGTAACTCTGCTCCGGAAATTCGCCGTAGTTCACCTTGGATACTAATCGACTCTCGCCCTCGAGCCAGCGCTCGCACAAACTCACGCTCCGCGTCGTGGCTGGGAAAATGACGAGCTTCGTGTTCATGTTTCCTTGCGCCTCAAACTCGTTACCGACGTCTGAGCTCACGACGACGTCGTACTTTTCGAGCGCGCTCGTCCACGCTTCGGTTGGATCGGACAAAAACACCGTGTCCGAATCGAGCATCACCACTGGGATGCGCGCTTTCAATAATTCTAAAGCCGCGTGTACCTTGCGCCACGACATGGCGTCGCGCGCGACGCCATCGTTCGGATCTTGCCCGTACGCTTTTACGAAGTCGGCGTCGTAAAAGCAGTCCACGCCGCGATGCGCCTCGCACGATCGCTGCGTCTCCGCGTCGTACGTCAGCACCGTGACGTGCGGCAACAACGCCGGCGCCCATCGCTTCACGCTCTGAATCTGCAAATACGTCATCCCCCACTCGAACGGCTTGGTGAGGATTAATATCCGCGCGTCGTCGCTCGCCCGCTGCGCCTCTCGCACGTGCGTCCGCAGCCCCGGCACGCCGCGTCCCGGCGACCGCAGTTCCGGCACGCGCGTGCGCAGCGATATCCTATTAATCACATCCGCCTTCGCCGGCGCCCGCATCCGCGCTTCCGCGCTCAACGGCGCTCCGAAAAAGTTCGCTCGCTCGCGTCCCGTCCCGCCCAGCCTCGCCGTCGCCCTCGTTCGCCCCTCCGCGCCCTCCCGCGTCGCCGCCACCGCCAGCGCGCACGCCACCGCCAGCGCGAGCGTCATCGCGATCCCCGATCCGCGCGTTCGCGCCCCGATTCGTCGCGCGCGCCGTCCCTCGGCGACGCGTTCGTCCTCAACACCATTCGTCGAGTCGCGCGCGCGCGACTCCGTCCCGTACGCCGTCGACGCGCCGCGCGCGATCAGCCCCGTCGAGGGGTCCGCGGTCGACATCTTCGCGGCGCGGCGCGCCGCGCGCGCGCGCGTCGCGGTGTGCCGCGCGCGCGGCGCCGACCGACCGTGCGCGCGCGTCGCTCAACACCCATCGTCGCCGCGGCGACACAAATCGACGCGCGAGCGCGCGCGCGCGTCGCGCCCGGCGCCCGGCGCGGACTCGAGCGACGCGCGAACGCCGTCGACGCGCGCTCGACGACGCGCGATGGCGCGAACGGAGCGCACGGCGCTGCTGCGCGGCGATGAAGACGTGGAAATCGCGTCGAAAACGCGTCGCGGCGACGAAGACGCGTCCCCGGACGACGCGCGCGACGCGCTCGGGCGGCGCGGGAGGCGCGCGCGCGAGGCGAACGGCGGCGCGGAGGCGTCGACGAGCGCGCGCGGGATGAAGACGGCGCGCGCGGTCGTGGTGGGGACGTTGGCGGCGGGGGCGATCGCGGCGGGCGTCGCGGCGACGGCGGCGTCGCCGCGCGCGGCGTCGATGACGGCCGAACGCGCGTTCGCGTCGCTCGGCGAGCGAAAAGTGGCGACGCTGGGCTCGAGCGAGGATTGGAGACCGGCGCCGGTGCTGTCGAAACGATTTCCGGGATACGCGGCGCCGTTTAGCGGACGCTTCGAGCGCATCGGCGAGTGGCCCGAGCACTGGTTGGTGAAGTGCTCGACGCGCGTGGTGTGCGAGCAAGCGCACTTGGGATCGGTTTTGGGGTCGCGCGACGCGCGCGCGCCGTATGCTAGCCCGCTCGGGCACGGGCTGCCGCGGGGATACACGCGGCCGGACCAGGCGCGCATAAACGCGTTCATCTCGGCGTGGGACAGCGACGCTAGACATGCGCGCGATGGGGTGTATAAGCTGCCGCAAGCTGGTAAGGCTAAAGCGGTCGCGATGACGCGTAATTCTTCGTACTTTTACAACTTTGTGCACGTGCCAAAGGCGGGCGGGTCGTATTTTTCCATCACCGTCTTGATGGAAGCCCTGGAGCGCAGCGGCGAGCATCACGGGTATCCGTACAAACTCACGCACGATCCCGTATCGCACTGGATCACGCTTCCACAGGTGGATCTTACGCAGACGAACGTGAAGGAGACGTATCAACACTTCCGGGAAGGGACGCCGAAGGACATTTTTGGACCAGAAAATACGAAACAAATGTATGAAGAAGGCAAGCGGATGTTCGGAAAGGGCCAGTTTGGCATGGGACTGTGCGAAGTTGTTCACGCGCCGTGCGTGTACTTGACCGTTTTGCGCGATCCGGTGGAACGTTACTTGAGTCATTACAAGTACTCGTGCTTGGCCGGGTCTGAGGGCGCCGCGCAGTGGTTACCCGAGTGGAAAAAGCTCGACCGTTGCCCGTTGGATCCGATCGAGTTCATGGACTACCTCGGACCAAACTTAGACTGGACGATCGAGCTCGCCCCTGGCGCGAAGAACGCGCAAGAGCGCACGGAGACAGCCAAACAAAATCTCGACAGTAACTGCTTGCGATACCTCATACTCGAGAAGTACGACGACGGCTTGGATAAACTCGGCGCGACGTACGCCGATTTCCTCTTTTTGAACAAAGAGCCCGCGAAAGAAAGGCACAACGAAAAGGCCAAAAACGCCGGGCACGGCATGAGCGAGGGCGAGCGAGACAGGTTTGACATCTACATGAAGAACCAAACCATCGTCGACGCCATCGCCGCGCGTCACGCAAAGATGAAGGAAGTGTACGACTACGCGGTCGCCAAATACGAAGCCAACTGGGCGCGCGCGCCGGGGAGCTGCTAATGAGATCCCAAAATTAGAACCATAGGTGTAACATCAACGCGCTAGACAGAGCGAACGTCCAAAGTCCAAAATCGTCGAGCGCGCCGTCCGCGCCTCAGTCTCCCAACATCCGTCTCGTCGGTCGTCCGCTCGCGCCTCACAGCGCCGCGCGCGGCGTCTCGCGCGAACGCCCATCGCTCGAGCGCGCGTCGAAAGCAATTTTCAGCGCGAGCGACGCCTCCGCGTTCGCGAGCGATCGCCGTCGACGCCCCGAGCGACGATCTCTCGCGGCGGACGGTGTAACACCCTCGCGGCGATGACGAAAGAAACGAGCGCCCGCATCGCCGAGCGCGCGCCGTTGGTCGCGAAAACCACCGCGCGCGATGCGGTGGACGTAGAGATCGCCGATCGCGCGCGCCGCGCGGGCGATGAAGGCGAGTCGACGCCGACGGCGCGAGGAAAGTGGTCGACGGCCGGCAGAGCGGCGTTGGCGGCGGCGTGCGCGACGTGCGCGGTGGTGGGCATCGCGAGCGCGTCCACCGTTCGTCGCGGTGGTGACGTCGTGACGTTGTTCCCCGAACTAGGCGGGGTTTCGGAGTGGCGGCGTGACTTCGCGGCGGGTAAGATTCCGCTCGGGCGGAAGTTTAGCGACACGGTGCCGCACAAGACGTGCGTGCGACAACCGAGCCGGAATAGATTGGAGGATGTGGACAAGTATTACATCGTGAGGGCGATTAATCACGAAAACGAGCTGCATGCGGGCGATAAAACGATCGCGCCGATGCCGACGTACGATCACATAAAGGCGGAGTCGTTGTTCATGACGGGCATGGTGAACAAGAATTCAGAGTCGCCGTACGTCTTGCCGCCGAGCGGGTACGAGAAGAGCATCAAGCAGTCCGGAAACTCGGCGATGATGTATAACTTCGTGCACATTCCCAAGGCTGGGGGGACGTACTTGTGTGAAGTTTTGCAGCAGGTGCAATCTCATTTGGACGCTCGACACGGGAGCGTCTTCGGAAATCACAACCTGTACCGCGATCCGTGGTTCACAAAACCACTTTTAGACGCCACTTCGCGCAATATTTGGCAAACCACGCATCTGATGAAAAATAAGATCAAGGCGTTTACCGACGAAAATCTGGCGAGCGGCTACGCCAACGGCCAGAGAATGATGTCAAAGGGGTCGTACAACATGGGCTTGTGCTCAACCACGGAGGCGCCGTGCATGTACCTCACCGTTTTACGAAACCCTTTCCAGCGCTTTATGAGTCACTACAAGTATTCTTGTCTCGAAGGCGCGGAGAACCGAGCGATGTGGATGCCGGCTTGGAAACAGCAAGGCTCGTGTCCGCTCAATCCATTGGAATGGTTTTATTTTACGCAAGGCGACGAGTGGACGCATCTGATCGCCCCGGGGGCGTACCCGCGTGACTCCCAGTGTCACATCGACGCCGCGAAGAATAATTTAATGAGTGGTTGCATGCGATACTTGATCACGGAGAACTTGCAGGATGGATTAGCCAAGCTTAAGAATAACCTTCCGGATTTTGCGACGTTGGATCTCAACGCCGTCAAGTCGCTCTTCAAGAATGACAGTGCCGGCCGATTAACGCCGGCGTTGCAAGCGAGGTTGAAGCAGTACACGGAAGATGAGAAAATGATGCACGAGATCAAACGAGGACTGTGGCATCAAACGCAAATTTACAACTTTGCCGTAGAAAACTATGAAAAGTCGTGGGACAGAGACATTCAGACGTGCTGAGCGACCCGACGAGAAAATCTGTTGTAATATGCAAAACGCTAATTAGTGGTGCTAACCCGCTGAGATGATTGCCTAGACCGCCGCTGAGCCGACACCGCCCGTTGCGGCGGCGGCGAGCCCCTCCCGGTACGCCTCGGCGCGCGCCTGCTCGAGCGAGTGCCCACCGCCGCGGAACGAGCCGTACACCCAGCGAATGCACAAGACGGACAAGAAGGAGTCCACCGCGAACAGTACCATGACGATGGCGTGCATGACGCCAATGATCTTATTACCTTGAAGCGCTTCGTTCAGATTCAATATTCCGCACAGCGACCATTTCTGCGCGCCGAACATGTTCGGCGGCGCCAGGGCGGCGAAGCTGACGAATCCGATGTGCACCATGAACATCAAGAAGAACCAGAGGAACCCGAACGCGCGGTCGGCTTTGCACGAATTGTAAATCCGTCTGTACCACGCGAGGTAAGCACCGGGGATGCCGCACACCATGTAGATGAACGCCATGAGAAACGACGAGAACTCCATGTGCACGAACAGTCGCGCCAAAGCCGTGAAAAAGTTGCTCACGAGCGCGAGCGCGAAGATGCAGTACACCGTGTAACAGAACCTCACGCACGATCGATGGTGCTGAGGAATCTCTTCAGAGATGTTGTGGTACGTGAACGCGTAGAACGAGAACGGCCAGTTCGGCTTCTGCCCCCCCCCGGCGCCTCGCGCCGAGCGCTCGCGAACCTCCAAGTCGCGCTCTCGCCGTAGAATTTCCGCCTCGCGACGCTCCAGATCGCGTCGCTGCGCCATCAACGACGCGGCCGACGCG
>Ga0222716_10004593_pt1 | contig 10819 bp, 6 predicted proteins | sample C33_13DmetaG_FD_165044 | JGI IMG/M metagenome (GOLD analysis project Ga0222716, IMG submission 165044) | Estuarine water microbial communities from San Francisco Bay, California, United States - C33_13D | ecosystem: Environmental > Aquatic > Marine > Unclassified | place: USA: California... | reverse complement strand
GCGCGCTCGTTCGCCGCGTCCAGCGCGTCGCGGACGAGCGCGCCCGCTTCCTCGTACCGCGCGACGAGCGCGGCGATCGTCGCCGCGCGCGCGGTCGTCGTCGGCGGCGCGCGCATCGAAGTGACGCCATTCATCGCCGCGCCGCGCGCGACGCGCGCGTCCGGGGGCGCCGTCGCGCGGAGCAAATGGCGCTCGCGCGTTCGCCGCGCGCCGCGACGGCGACGCGACGGCGCGGCGCGCGCGCGCGCGCGTCGAAGAGCTCGAAGACGGGGAGGTTTCCGCCGACGGCCGTCGTCGACGCGAATCACGACGAGTTCGCGCGCGCGCGCGCGGGAACGCGCGCGGAGACGCGCGGCGACGCGTGCGACGACGCGGTGGAGGCGACGTGGGGCGCGTCGTCGCGCGAGGCCGCGGCGCGGTGCGCGAGGCTGTGGACGCGAGACGACGCGCGCGAGACGAGCGGCGAGACGAGCGGCGAGACGACGACGACGACGCCGAGGATCGTGCTGACGCGCAAGAATGAGAACTTGTACAACGCGTACGCGTGCGAGATGGCGGCGATGACGACGCCGGCGGCGCGAGCGATGGAGGTGGGGATGTTCGCGGCGGCGAACGGCGGCGACGGGACGCTGCGGAAGTGCGCGGGGACGCGCGCGGAGATTTTACCGTTGGCGTGCGCGGCGAGCGCGGAGGAGGTGCTGGAGGAGGTCGAGAGGATGCGCGTGCGAGTGGAGACGCGCGCGGTGGCGTTTCATCACGATTGCGTGGCGAGGAACGCGAGGAGGATGTCGAGCGACGAGGCGTCGAGGCGATTTCGCGGCGTCGTGGCGCGATGGAGCGAACGCGGGCTCGATGATTCGCGAGACGAGCGGTCGAACGCGATGAGATTCGCGTTGGTGGAGAGTTTGGGGGGGTACGTGTTCGGTTTGGTGACGTACGCGCCGTCGAGCTTGAGTCTGCGCGCGGTGGATTGGGCGAGAAAGCCTCGGCATTTCAGCGCGGGGACGCGCGCGGAAATCGCGCTCGCGTGCGTCAACGTCGCCTCAGCGCACGACCCGCGCGCGTTCGACGCCCGAAGCGGTGACAGCATCGTCGTCGATCCGTGCTGTGGGTCGGGGACGATGCTCCACGCGGCGTGGACGCGCGGGTTCGCCGCGGCGGGCGGCGACGTATCGCCGGGCGCCGTCGTCATGGCCAAGCAAAATCTCGGCCACTTCGTCGCGCGCGCGCCCGAGTCATCGGCGATGCCGAACGTGATCGAACGCGATGCTTTAGTTCCCGGTGCCTTTGACGATGCGTACGGGTGCGAAGGTAAGCGCGTGCGCGCGCTCGTCGCGAATTTACCGTTCGGTCGCCGCGTCGCGCTCGGCGGCGGCGACGGCGACGGGAGAAGCGCGCCGGGCGCGAGCGCGTCCGAGTACGCGCCCGCGCTTGAAAAGTTTCGCGACGTCGCCGAGAGGCACGTGTTCATCAGCGGTGTTCCCATCGCGCGCGAAATGCGCGCGTTGGGATACGCGAACGTCACCGAGGTGAGCTTGTGCAGATTCGGCCGATCGTTCATGACGACGGCGCTCGGATCGACGGCGACGGCGCCGCTCGAGCCGAGCGTCGCGTTCACCGTCGAAGACGCGCTCGCGAACGCCGCGGGTAAAAGCGAGAAGCAATGGGAAAAGAAGTCGAAGAAGAAGTCCAACATCGAACTGTCGGAACGGTTTAGTAACCCCGACGCCTTGCGCGTTGCGGTGGACGTGTCGTACGAGCAAGATTCCACGCGAGCGAGACGCAGCGTGGCGAAGCAGCTCTGCGAATGCGTCGGCATCGCGCACCGCGAAGACGCACTCGCGATGACGTACTGCGATTTCAGCGGCCCCATCGCGGAAGAGTCGCGAGAGTTTTTCTTCAGCGATCGATGGTCTTCGGTGAAGATGGACCCGAGAAGCGTGGAGGAGGTGTTCGACGCGCGCGACGTCGTGTACATGTCGCCAGACGCTTCCGAGGTTTTGGATGAAGTGGACGCGAGTAAGGTGTACGTAGTCGGAGGTATCGTCGATTTAGCGACGCGAGGGATGCGGACGAGCCTGACGCGAGCGAACGCGAGTTCGCTTCGATGCGCGCGATTACCCATTCGCGAACACAGGCCCGAGCAAACGCACACCGTCCTCAACATCGACGCCGTGGTGAAAATTCTTTGCGGACGACATCGTGGAGAGTCGTGGGACGATGTTTTCGAACGCGAGCTCCCGAAGCGACAGGCGGTGGAGAGACCGAAGCGCGAGCGCCGCGAGCGGCTCGCGTAAACGTAGCACGTAGCACGCAGCACGTAGCATTCACACTAATAGTCTAGTCTAGTCTAATCATTTCGTGCCCTTCGCGCGCGCCAGAAACGTCTGAAGCGAGTGCAATCTCGCGTCGATTTCATCGAGCATTTCGTCCCCGGCGTCGACGAAGGAGCGTCGCGGCGGCGAGTCGCCGCCGCGTCGTCCGACGACCGGCGCCGCCGCGATCGCCGCGCCACCTCGCGTGCGCTGTATCGACTTCAACGTCGCCCCGAGATCGCGCACTTTAACCTTTAATTTCGTTTCGTTCTCGCGCAACGCTTCGTTTTCCGCCTCGAGCTCGACGATTTTCGCCTTCATCTTCGCCGCCGCCGCCTGCGCCTTCAAACTCGCCCTCGTCTGCGCCTTCGCTCGTCGCTCCAACGCGCGCCGCATCTCATCGCGTTCCCGCGTCATCGCCTTCAACGCATCCCTCAGCCGCGCCGCCGCGTCCTCGTTCGCTTTCGTCTCGTTCCTTCCCGACCGCGCCGCCGCCTCCGCAATCCATCCGTCCGCGCGTTCCAGCGGCAACGGCACGCGCACCCGCGTCCCGTCCTCCGCGATCTCCGTCGCGATCAACACGTACCGCGTCTCATCGTCGTCCTCGCCGTCCGCGTCGCCGCCGTCCCGCAACCGCCGCAACGCCGCCGCGCCCATCGCGTCCGTCGCGCTCGCGTCGTCGCCCCCATCCATCCCTCGTCGCAGCGCCCGCGCCAATCGCCCCACCGCCTCCGCCTCCGGCACCGCGCGACGGTCGCCGTCGACCGTCGTCGCGCCCCGCGCGCGGTTCACGACGCGCGCGATCCACGCCCCGTCGAACGCGCCCGCGTAGCGCGTCGTCGTCGCGCGCCGCGCGTCGCGACGTCGCAGCGCGACGTCCAGCGCGCGCGTCTCGCCGTCGTGCCGCACGCGCGCGTCGAAGACGACGCCGCGTCGCTCGAACCGGTGCGTCGTCGTCGTCGTCGTCGTCGCGCCGTCGCGCGTCCGCGCCGCCATGTCCGGTCGTCAGTCTGTGACGCGCGATTCGAATCGATCGACGACGATGGTTTTTAAATCTCGAGATTGAATGCGTCGGTGATTGAACGCGCGCGCGCGCGCGCGCGCGCGCGCGTCGACGGACGCGTCGCGACGCGCGTCCGTCGACGACGCGTCCGTCGACGACGACGTCGCGTCGTCCGGCGCGCAAAAATTACGCGCGAAAAGCGGCGGTTGCGAAAATCACCACCGAATTCGAACCGTCGACGCGACCGCCCGGGCGACGGTTCGCGTCGCCGCGTCGGCGTCAAAGTTACGGGTCGAGCGCGAGGGGATGCGCGCGCGCGCGCGTCCGTGCATGCGCTCGACGACGACGCAGAGCGCGACTCGGACGACGGCGCGCGGGCATGCCGAGCGCGACGCGCGTGTACGAAATCTGGGACGCCCTGCGCCGCGCGCGCGCGTGTCTCGTCGCGTGCGTCGACGCGATCGCGAACGCGCTGCGATGGTGGCGCGCGCGACGACGACGACGGGGCAGCGCGACGGCGCGCGACGACGACGCGACGACGACGGCGACGCGAGGACGGCGCGCGCGCGTGGTGTGCCTGGGCGGCGCGCTGGGACGGGAACTGAGCGCGATGGTGGCGGAGGCGTGGACGCGGGGACGCGAGGGACGACGCGCGGAGGTCGAGGCGAGCGCGAGCGAGGCGACGAGACGCGCGATCGACGAGACGATGGACGACGACGACGACGCGACGTTGGTGTTCGTGGTGGAGACGGCGGAGGGCGATGAACCGGCGGAGGAGGCTCGGGAGGCGGTGAAGATGATTTTGAAGGAGGCGAGACGGCGAGACGGCGAGACGACGGGCGACGCGCGGCGGCGGAGGTACGCGACGGCGATGGTCGGAGATTGCGATATCATCGGCGATCGATCGGCGTATCGGAGTAATCAGAGCGTGGTTGATGATTGTAACGCCGTGGGGTTGGCCGTGGACGCGGCTTTGAGACGGTTTCGGTGGACGCGCGCGGCGGAGAGTTTGCGCTTGGACAAGTCGAAGGAGGACGACGACGCGTGGCGGCGCGGTCGAAGCGCCGCCGTCGACGCGTGGGTGGCTAAATTGTAGTGCGTGTAGTGATAAAAGTAGATTGTCGTAGTAGTTCGAAATCACATCGCGAGTTTGAGCATCGCCGTGAGCTCGGCGTCGTTCAGCGCCACGCAGTTGCCCTTCATGGACGAACTCTGCTTTGACTTCTCCACGACGGAGGCGAAATCGGATTCCTTCAATCCGAGGCTTCCCAATCCCGGGACGCCGCAGTATTCGCACAGATCGACGATCCACGCGATGCCGTCTTGCACCGTGGCGTCGGCGTTCCCCGTGATCGCGCGCGCGACTTGCGCGTATCGCTCTAACGCGCGCGAGGCGAGCGCCGGATCTTCGGCGGCGACGCGCCCCTCCAACGCGGCGATGTTAATCGTCCACGAGTGCGGCAGCAACGAGGCGCAGATCGCGCCGTGCGGCGCGTGTAGTAAACCACCTAACGTTCCACTGAACCCGTGTACGGCGCCGAGCTTGGCGTTCGCCAAGGACAAGCCGCCGTAGTACGAGCACAGGCACATTTGCTCGCGCGCGTCTACGTCTGAGCCGTCGTCCACGACGCGGCGAAGCGCGCCAGCGCCGGCGACGATGCCAGCCATGGAAATCGCATCAATCATCGGATTCGGCACGCAACACACGTACGGCTCGATGCACTGCGTGAGCGCGTCCAGACCCGTGTCCACCGTCACCGCGCGCGGCAGACTCAGCGTCAGCATCGGATCTATCACCGCCACCGACGGCAACATGAATGGATGCCGCATCGACACCTTGCGATCGCCCGCCTCGAGCACGGAGTTTTTCGCCACCTCCGCCCCCGGTCCAGCCGTGGTGGGAATCGCGATGAACGGTGCCGTGCGCTTCGTCAGCGGCTGCGCGCGTCCGACGACTTCGAGATACTCGTACAAATCCGGATTTTCGCCCGGTCGCCGGTTCGTAATCATCGCCGCCACGCACTTCGCCGTGTCCACCGGCGTCCCACCACCGATCGCGATGACGATCCCACAATCGCTCTCCACCGCCGCTTCCGTCGCCGCGAGCGCGCTCGCCACCGTCGGTTCGCCGCGAGGGCAGTGAAACGTCCGCGTCGTCCCGCCGACGCCGCCCTCCCTCAACAATCGCTCCAATCGCTCTGAAAACCGCGTCGACTCCCCGGCGACGATGAACACCGGGTTCTTCTCCACGTCCACGCCCTCGAGCGTCGCGAGCTCGCGCACGAGCGCCGGGACGCGCTCGAGCGCGTTCCTTCCGAAGACCATCCTCGTCGCCGTCTGAAACTCAAACGGCGCCACCGCCGCCGCCGCGCGCGTCATCGCGCCCGTCCCTCGCGCCCGCGATCGCGCGCGTCGCGCGCCGTCGCTCGGCGCGATCGAGACCGCGAGCGCGCGCGACATCGACGCGCGGCGCGGCGCGATGTCCCGAAAAGCGCGCGCTTGGGACAAACTCGCGACAAAACGCGACGCGAATGGCCGAAGGGCCGGCGCGCGGCGGCACGCGCGGCGGCCGCGATCAGTTCTCGTGGAACGACGTCAAGGAGAGCGCCGATCGCGAGTTCTACCTGGGGCACAGCGTCAAGGCGACGACCGGAAGGTGGTGCAAGGGCAGGGACGTGTACTGGTACAACAGGGACAAGGAGACCGAGGATGAAAAGTCGACCGCGAGCGAGTTCGCGCGCGTGAAAGCGGCGGAGGAGGCGGCGATGCGCGCGGCGTTGGGGTTACCGCCGTTGACGTCGACGAGCGGGGAGGGAAGGAGGGGTAAAGGGTCGAGACGGAGACGAGACGCGCGGAGCGACGAAGACGACGAAGACGAAAGAAGGCGAGGACGGAAAAAGTCGTCGAGGAAGAAGAAACGACGAGGACGCGATTCGAGCGAAGACAGTGATTCGAGTTCGGAATCGTCAGAATCGGAGTCGGAGCGTCGACGGCGGCGAAGGAAAAAGGAGAAGCGTCGCGAGCGGCGTCGTAGTCGAAGTCGAAGTCGAAGTCGAAGTCGAGATTTCGACGATTCCAAGCGTCGCGGTGAGCGACGGTGAACCGCGACGACGCGAACACATTTCGTGTGTTTCGTTCATTTCAGCGCTGTGCGCGCGCGTAGCTTGTAACGGCGTTCAACCGTTCTCTCTCGTCGTTCGACCGAGTCCGCATTCGTCGCCTCGCCTCGCCGCCGCGATGGACCTCGCGCCCGACGTCCTCGCCGTCATGGCGCAAGCCATGAGTGAGGACGTGCTCAGTGGAAATTTCGACCTCGCCAAGTCGCAAAAGATCAAATTCGTGTCCTCGGTGACGTTCGGCGGCGCGTCGTTGGTCGGTGTGTTGTTTAGCTTGATTGTGAAAGTTTTCGCGCTCGTCATCGTCGCGGCGTGCGGGTTCGTGGCGTTCGCGTACGCGAATCGCGATCGTTTCGTGAACCATTTCGACGCGTGGGCGCGGAACCGGTTACTGATGGAGCTTCGGAAGCGAACGACGGCGACGTGCGCATTGGGCGCGTGCCGCGTGCGGTGGAACGAGGTGACCCTGCGACGTTTGACGATCGGAAACTCGGATGCTGCGGATACGGCGTTCAAGTCGCCGCATTTGGCAAAGTTTGACGAGGTTAAAATTGCGATTGACTTTTTTAGCGCGCTGGGACGGATGCAAGTGGGTAACTTTGTGTTCGGATTCATCACGACGAAAGTCGACGAAGTATTCGTCAGCGGCGGCTCGATCAATGTGGAGGAGCGTGGACGGGCGAAAAACTATAAAATCATGCGCGCGCGCGAAACAGAGGAAGTGGTGGAAGTGAAGGGTGAAGAAAAAGCTGAGGTAGCTGCGGCGCCGGCGGCGGATGGGTTTTTTGCGGGTATCTCGAATTCGCTCGAGGCGACGCAAAAGGCAATTGACGCGCAACTGAAAGAGGCGATGAAACTTCCCGGTGCCGCGCTTGGGTCGTTGCAAAATGCGGGATCAGACGTCACTAAGCGCCTATACGCTTTGGCGGAAATTTTAGACAAGCTGAAGAGAGCTTCCCCTATCGATGACGAGGAAGAAAAGCATTTGAACTCATTTTCTTTACGGCGAGCGCCGACGGTGTTGAAGGTGAACAATCTCACGTTCTACGACTGGTCGTTGACGATTCATTCCGTCGCTTCGACGCCTTTCCAATTCACGCAGTTTGAAATGAACGATTTCATCGGTCGACCCGGTCAACTGGGTAAAGACGTCGGCATCGGCTTGGTCACGGAAATTCTCAACGATTTCCACAGGAAGATTTTCAGCGGAGTGACGGATGGCGTCGGAAACGTAACGTCGACTATTCTCGGTGCTGGCACGACGATCGTAGGGGGCGTGGCTTCGGGCGTGACGAACGTCGGGTCGACGCTCGTGGGCGGCGTCAGTGACGGCATCGCGTCCATTGGCCAAGTTCGGAACTTCTTGAAATAAAGGGTGGGTCTACTGCACCTAGATGTAATGTAATATTGCTAGATGATTCGCTAGGCGATTGTTATTGACTACTTGGGAGCGCCTTTATCGATCCCGCGCGCTTTCGCGATTGCCTCCTCAGCACGAGAGAGGATGACTTTAAAGTCAACCTCAGCGTGCCGGCCCCAGGTGTGATGTCGCGACCACTCCTTGCTCGGGTAAGCCGGAGAATGGAGCTTGTGCAGAACGCGCGCAATGGCGCGCGCGGTCATCATCCCCGCTCCGCCAACCTTGCCACCGCTTCTGTGCGCGAGGAGAGTTTTGATGTCGGGCGCCAAGAGCTGCGACTCTTGCTTGACGCACTCGGGCGGCGACGGGAGCATGTCGGAATCTTCGTTCAGGTACTCTGCTCAACACTTGCGCAGGTGCTCGCCTTGGGCTTCTTCGTCCTCTGCGTTAGCGGCTTCATCCATGGCGTTGTACAGTGCGTCTAATTTCCCGACAGAGCACGCTTCAATCTCCGAGCAATGGTCTGCGAGTGCCTTCGCGAGAGGAATGATATCCTTCGGTGGCGGGCGGATGATTTCAAAACCAACTGCCCGGTCGGAGAGCGTGTACGTCACGTTATCATTCTTCGACATTGCCTTCAGCTGCGATGCGACATCTTCGAAACCGGTTTGCATGTGCATGCACGCGTCAACAATCTTAAATTTATACATCGACGCTTTCGGCTTTGGCACGAGCTTCACTATGGCTGCAGCGAGAGGGCAGTCTTTGCCGATTTCTGCCGGCGAACGCCCGTAAAATTGTGCCTCGCATGTCGACCGAATATCGGGCAAGATCCGAATCAGACCTTTGGCGTGTGCGGCGTCGAGTTCGTTCACCGACGAAGGGTCTTTTGAACGAATATCGATGAGACCTTCACCCCATAAATCCAAACACGAAAGCACAGTCTCGATAGCTTCTATGCGCATATCGAGCTTGATTTCCATCTCGCTCGCGGATAACGCGCCCACGCACGGTGTCCACTCAGCTTCGTCTTTAGCTTTTTTCACCACAGGGCCGGATTCGAAGACAGACTGCAAAAGTCTCGTGATGGAAGGCCGGTCCACTCCGTCGCTGAATGTCAGCGATCTCGAGCGTAAATAATCCTTCGGATCGAGAAAAGTGACGCACGCCGCGGGAGCTCCGTCGCGTCCCGCGCGCCCCGCTTGTTGAATGTACGCCTCGGGAGATCGCGGCAGGGAGAAATTTATCACCGCGCGTACGTCGGATTTGTCTAAACCCATGCCGAATGCGATTGTTGCGACGACGACGCGTACTCTGCTCATCATGAATTCAGCTTGCGTCTGTCTCCGCTGCGCAGGCTCTTGACCCGCGTGGTACGCTTTTGCCTTGATGCCTTCGTTGTACAGATAACTCGCCACGCGCTCAGAGTCCCGCTGTGTCGCGGTGTAGACGATGATGCTCCCCTCTTGCAACAATTCATCGTGCTTTAACATGTGACACAGAGTCCTTTCGCGCGCCACGTCGGGCACGCGCATGACGGACAAAATTAAATTGTCTCTCACTCGAACATTTCGCATGACGCCTTCGCTAGGGATACCCAGCTGCTTGATCAATGACACTTCCGTTTTCTTCGTCGCCGTCGCGGTGAGCGCGAGCGTGGTCTGCGCTCGAACTCGATCGTTCAAGATGCGGCCCAATCGATGATACGCCGGTCTAAAGTTGTGCGACCATTCGCTCACGCAGTGCGCTTCATCAATGCACGCCAGTGAAACGCCACCCGGCACGTTCTGCAAATCATTCACGAAGTGTTCGTTCAGCAGCCTTTCGGGAGATACGAATAGCACTTTGAGTTCTCCCGCGCGCAAGCGAGTGAGCGTCTCCCACATGTCGTTCCGATCCATGTCGCTTCGCAAAGCTCCTCCGGGAAGCGACGGAGGTAAAGAATCCATTTGATCCGCCATGAGCGCGAGCAAAGGCGAGATGACGATGGTGAGCCCGGGCAGCAGCAACGCGGGAAGCTGGTACGTGAGACTCTTCCCCGCACCCGTAGGCAAAAGCGCCAACGTGTTTTCTCCGCGCAACACGCGCTGAACGATTTCGAGTTGTCCGGGTCTAAACTGTTCGTGACCGAATCCTCGATTGAGAACTTCCGTGAGATTTGCTTCGCTAGGATCGCTCTTCGCTCGCAAAACCGCGGCTTGCATCTCTGGTCCTACTTCGAGCTTTGCCCGTCGCTCGGCTTCGGCTCTGGCGCTCTCCGCTGCCGCCGCCGTGATGTACTCTCGCGCGATGCCGTCCGCGGCTTCTCGCGCTCGCAAAGCCCTCTTCGCCGGTGTCAATTTGTCGTCTTCCGCCGCTTTCGCGCATTCAGGGGGGGGCTCGAGTGGATACTCTCCCGAAGCCCACACGGAAGGCGCCTCGGGCGGCGGTGCGTTGGGATCTCTATCCTTCGCCTCGTAATCCTCCGCCTTGTTCTTTGAACGTCGCCCGCCGCCGAATCGATAGTGCTGCGCCGCCTTTTTACGCGCGCCATTTTTCACCTTGGACTTCCACGTGCGTTTGAGGTTCGTCTTGACGTAGTTACCTTTACCGGACATCGCCTTCACTCTGGCCTTCTCCGCCTCAAACTCGGCACGGATCTCCGCCGCCGTCTTTGACGGTTTCGGCGTCGCGTCCTCGCTCGCGGCGCCGCTCGTCGACGTCACCGCGCGGTGAGCGAGGCCAGCGCTCGTCGACGCCACCGCGACGTGTTCCGCGGGTTTCTTACGCCGTTTCAAACCGTCGTCCTGCTTCAACATCGCGCTCACGCTCAAATCCATCGTCGCCTTCTTCGGCGCCGCCGCCTCGTTGCGCATCGCCGCCACCGTCGCCTCGCACAGCAAATCTTCCACCCCACCGCCGCGTTCGATCGCCTCATCTCGCGCCCGTTTCACCGCCGCGAACCCACCCTCGCCTTTCGCCCCCGTTCTCCTCGCGAGCCTCGATTTAAACCCCCCCGCGCTCGGCTCGACGTCCGTCCACGTCA
>Ga0222716_10004588_pt1 | contig 10827 bp, 7 predicted proteins | sample C33_13DmetaG_FD_165044 | JGI IMG/M metagenome (GOLD analysis project Ga0222716, IMG submission 165044) | Estuarine water microbial communities from San Francisco Bay, California, United States - C33_13D | ecosystem: Environmental > Aquatic > Marine > Unclassified | place: USA: California... | reverse complement strand
CATACCAAGAAGGGGACCATCATGGCGGGGTCGCTGGTCTTCAAGGCGATGTTCGCGGGCGCAGGCGGACACGGGGCCATGCCCCACCTCACCCGCGACCCGGTCGTGGCCGCGTCGGCCGCCGTCATCGCGCTGCAGAGCGTCGTCGGAAGGAACGTCTCGCCCTTCTCCGAGGCCGTCGTCAGCGTCACGCGGCAGTGGACCGAGGAGGAGGGGTCGATCGGCGCCTTCAACGTGATCCCGCACTACGCGCACATCGGGGGCACCGTTCGCGCCACGACCGACGCCGGGATGGAGCTCGTCCGCCGTCGCGTCGAGGAGATTGTCGAAAACCAAGCCAAGGCGATGGGATGCGCGGGCTCGGTCGACTGGATGGAGGACAAGCACCCGTACTACCCGCCGGTGGTCAACGACGAGGCGGCCGCGCGGTTCGTCGCGTCGGTCGCGTCGTCCGTCTACGGTAGCGACCGCGTCGACGGCGACACCGAGGCGACCATGGCCGGCGAGGACTTTTCCTTCATCACGCAAAAGGTGCCCAGCGCCTTCATCTTCCTGGGCATTCGGAACGAGACTGCCGGCAGCGTCCACGGTTTGCACACCGCCAAGTTCACCATGGACGAGAGCGCATTGAAACAAGGGGCCGCGCTGCACACCCACCTCGCGATCAACTACCTGAACAACGGCTTCGAGGCACGGTCGGCGGCAACGGCGGCGGCGGCTGACGGCGAGCGCCGCGAAGAGCTCTGAGCTCTGGTGTGGTACTTTGTACTTTGCGTTTTGTACTTTGCGTTTTGTATTCACACGAGTTTGATGATCGATACGTATATACTAGGCGACCTCCCTCAGGTAGTCGTCCACCTCCTCGGCACTGAGCACCCGGAACGCGCCGTCGCTCCCGACCACGCCGACCTCGACGTTGTCGCCGCTCATCTCCCCCTCGAATCCCTCCTTCAGCGTCAACAGCGCCGTGTGAATCGCATCCTCAAGCTCCATCTCCTCGTTATACCGCTTCTCCAAAAACGCCTTGGCGTTCACCATGTTTTTCCCGATTGCCGACGCCTTCCACGCGAAATACGACCCCGACGGATCGACCTGATACAGCTGCGGGCCGTTCTCGTCGTACCCAGCCATCATCAGCGACACCCCAAACGGACGCACGCCTCCAGATTCTGCACGGTGGTACCGAGAACGACGTTTTCGTGAGAAACGAGAGCGAACAATCCCGACACACAGAGACATCAACGTACGTGTAAACTCCTGCATCACCGTCGCCGTCTCCCGCACCAACTGTGCCACGCTGATCTGCTCCGCATACTGCCTGAAATACACCTGACCGCACTTCCTCGCTTTCCGCACCAGAACTCTCGAGTCTGGCCCCATACCGGCGTAGGTCATCCCGATGCTCGGCGTCACCAGCGATATCTTCCGCACCGTGCTATCGTCCACGAGGATACTCGGCAGTTTCTTCTCGGTCGCCAGCACCACCCCGTTCGACGCCTTAATGCCCAGGCTCGTCGCCCCCCCGTTCACCGCCTGCAGCGCGTATTCGATTTGGACCAGCTTGCCCGAGGGCGAGAACGTCGTCAAGGAGAAGCTGGAGCGGGAGCGAGCGAGCGAGCAGCGTCCGTGAGCGGCAGGTGCGTCGTCGGGACGTGTGTGTGTGTGCGTGCAGCCGGGCGACCGGGCGGCGGGTCCGAGTCAAAGCGCCGGAAACGCACGAATTTCCGGAAATTCGTGATCGATCGACCGAAATCGCGCTCGACGTACCTGTATTGCGACTCTCCCATGGTGTCTCCCCTTCTATCTGTGTATGCGATACGAAACAACGATTAGATGGTTTCAGATTTGAGCTTGCGGTACAGATCAGCCACAAATGTCCGTCGGTTTTTTTCGAGCCTGGTGGGCGAGGGCCGAGCGGCGGCAGACCAGAGGGCCACGACCGTCGGCCTGCCGTGCGCGCACTCGTAGTACTGCTTGGTGCTCGCCAGACTGGATATGAGCTTGGACGCCATGGTGTCGGTGACGTGGTCGCCGAACATGATGGCGCCGCGGCAGGCGAGGGATGCGAGGGTCCGGTGGACGGCGTCCGGGACGACGAGGGCCGGTCGACGTCCACCTGCGTGATATGTATCACCGCCGCTTCCGCCGCCGGCACCACCGCCACCGCCACCGCCGCCACAGGAAGCCAGCTGGTAGACGTACAGCTTGAGGTCGGCGGCAGACAGCACGCGGGCCCCGAAGAGGCATGGGACGTGGGTGACGAGGACACGCGCCGTCACCGCCGCTGACGCCGCTGCCGACGCTGACGACGCCCCCGCCGCTGCCGACGCTGACGACGAAGGCTTGTCCCACGTCCATCGCCAGCCCCAGTCGACCGACGCCTGGGCGTACCGCTGGAAGAGCACTTCCTCGTCGTCGCCGACCCGAAGGGCGATCGAGCTGTCGAGCTGGTGGGCCCAGACGCGGGCAGGGTTGGGCTTCAGCGTGGTGAGCGACGACGGAAAAGATACCTCGTCGATCACCAGAAGGTCACGAGTGAGTCGTTCCAGGCGGACGCGCTCGTCGGCCGCGTGCTGGTCGACGATGGCGAGGGTCCCGTCTGGGGTGACGAAGGCGATGAACTTGCGGTCGATTTGGCCAAGCAGACGCGGTGCGTTGAGGAGATCGCGGCGGGTGACGGGAGCCTGGGTGGGCTGCAGGGCGGCAGAGGTGATGACCGGGTTGGAAAACGTCGAATGGGTGGCCGTGTGCGGCATCAGGACGTCGAGGACCGCCGTGGCCGTCGTGGCAGTCGTACCGGTGGCTTTGGGGTTCCCATTCTGGTTCAACGTGCCGTTCAAAATGGCGGCAATGGCCTCGACGCCCGCGAGGGAGCGTCGCTTCTTCGGGATGTGGCGAAGGGCCTGGCGGTCGGCGTGCAGCTCAGCGACATCAGCGTCGAGGGCCATGTCGTCGAAGAGGGTCGGGGTGATCGACGCCCCGAACACGTGCCCAGAATCAGTCCCAACGGTGCGTCCACCGCCATCCTCACGTCCACATCCACGTCCACGTCCACGTCCACGTCCAAGTCCAAGTCCAAGTCCAAGTCCGCCCCAACCAGCACCGACTCGGACGATGCGGTGCTCGTTGGCTCGCCCGCTCGCCGACGCTTGCTCTTGCTCTTGGCGAGAATCCCGCTCCAATATCTTCAGAAGTCTTCCCGTCAACGTCTTGGACCACGCACACAGGAAGGCTCGTTCCACCGCCGCGCTCGCGCCAGACACGTCGCGCACGTCGGCGCCGCGGGCGCCTCCGGCCAGCCGGCGGGCATCCGCGTTCGCCATCTCAATCTCCAGCACAAACATCGGGTGCGCATTGAGACCCTTGCGCACGACCTGCGGCTGCGTGCCTCGTTCCAATCGACCTGCCCCGTCCGACACCCCGCCGAGCTGCCTGGAGGCGCCCGCATACGCCTCCCCGTACATCGCCTCGATCCGGTCGGCGATACCAGCAATACCAGCAACGCCAACGAGGTCCGTCACCAGTGCGCCGTGCACGTACACCCGCTGCCTGGACCGCGACGGGTGACCCACCGGCGGCAACACTGCGTGCCCCGACACTCGCCAGCCGTCGCATGTCGCATCCAACGACACCACCAGCTCGGGGTCGACGCCCCCGAAGAACCGAACGACTTTCTCCAACGGGCCATCCCGACGGAGACTCTTGAATACGAACCGCCGCGCGGCCTGGTCGTACACAGTCCAGGCGACCCCGGCGTGCACGAGCGCCAGGGCCTGGACCCTGGTCCGCACCTCCTCGACGTACCGCCGTGGATCACTCGACGAAACGAACGACCTCCAGCCGTCGACGCGGACCTTGAAGCCGGCGGTCGGCCCGTCGGGCACGTACAGGACGCGAGTGGCCGCCGGGCGAAGCGTGGCGAGGAGCCGAGCCACCGAGGACTGATCTGCCCGAACGCGCGGTGTGGCGCTCACGCACGTGACGCGAAATCCGAGGGTCACAGATGGTGTGGACGACGAGAACGACGAGAACGACGAGAACGACGAGGACGACGTGGATGCAACGGTTGCCGCGGATGCAGCGGCGACAGGAGGGACGAGGGCGACTGAGACTCCCACGTGCATTTCGGTTGCTGCCTCGTTGAGACCCAGCTCGACGACGTCCTGAACGCCGTTCGCAAAGCCGCGCGCTTGAGCATCCTGCATTGGGCGGTATTCGAGGCTACAGAGCGGGGGATCCGTGTGGAACGCACTTTCGACGTCTGGGCAACGGCGGCAACGGCGAGGTGCGCGAGCTCTCGGAGACGAGTGACCCAATACGAAAAAACTGAAATTTCTTGTCTCGACCGGCACGTAGACGCCCCGAAACCCACTCCAGTCAATAGACCACATCAGTATCAGTCCAAAGCGTGGACGGAATTTCCTGGAACGGACTATCGGCGCTCGAATCGCCTTGAATTGAAACGCCATGGCCGAGCCGCCCACGACCGGCACGACGGGCACGACGGGCACGACGAGCTCCTCGGGAGCCCCGGCGGGCTCCGCCGCGGCACTCACCAAGCCGTCCCTCATCCCGATGACGGTCGACCTCGGCAGGCGCCGCCCATACAACGCCACCTCCCAGACAGACCACCTCTCGGTCACCCTCGACGGCCCGTCTGACCCCAAGTCGGCGGTCAACGTCATGCACGTGCTCAACGCCCATAAAGCAGTGTACGAACAGTTTACAAAGACACAGGCGGACAAGCTCGCGCGGGCAACGCAAGGAGACGCCGAGCATATTTACAGGCAGCTGGACGCGATGAACGACCTATTCAAGGACGGGGACCGGCGCAGTCACGACCCGCGAGTGTTTGTCTTCAACTGCGTCGTGCCCGTCCGGGAAGGCTTTTGGTTGGTGCATCGATGCTTGTGGGATATCTACACGCCGCTCGCGATGCTGCCCGTGTACTGTCAGGAGGTCTGCGGGGACCTCGGGCTGGGGGTCGGGGTGGCCGGGGGGCTCAAAGCCAAGATGGAGGAGCACGTGAACGCGCTGCGGAAAGAAGTGCGTGGTAAAGACGGCCAGAACGGAAAGGTGCCAGAGGGGTTCGTCGAGGTGGATCCCGCGGCGATGACGGGCAGTGGGGTGCTGCGGGAATCGCCGGTCAAGTTCCCCGTCGTCCTGAAGGGGACGGCGGAGGAGGCCGCGGCGTTGGAGGGAAAGATGAAGGCGCTGGCCTTCGGCGACGACGCGGGGCTGCAGGGGCTGTTGAGCTGAGCTGAGCTGAGCTGTCGGTGACGAGGAGAGATGGAGAGAGAAAAGTCTCTCTCGAGAACGAGAACGGCCACAAGAATTCATTCGTCATACGGATCGCCTTGGCGTCTTTTGCAACGGCTTGATATACCGGATCGCAGTCTATTGAGCGCGACTTGTGCGGCCGGGGAAGCTGGAGCAGTGACGCTCGGGTCGAATCGAGAAACCAGGCCATCATGACCAAGCTGACGGCGATCGCGATCGTCAAGTTCACGTCGCCCACGACGGACCCGTACATTCTATCCTTCACCGCGGACCTCTCCTCCTTCGGCTTCTTCCAGCGCTCCTCCGTCCGCGAGTTCCTCATCTTCACGACGCGCACGGTCGCTCGCAAGACGGCCGTTGCCCAGCGCCAGACGGTCCAACAGGACGAGTACTTCTGTCACGCCTATAACCGGGACGGGCTCGTCGGTATCGCGTTTGCTGACCGTGACTACCCCGTCCGAGCGGGCTTCTCTGTCGTCAACAAGGTCCTCGACGATTTCGAGGCCCGGCATCCGAGGTGGCGGGGTGCAACGGCAGACACGTTTGGCGAAGACGATCCCGAGTTGGCGTCTGCGTTGAGCAGGTATCAGGACCCGCTGCAGGCCGATAAGTTGACCAAGATACAGGCGGACTTGGACGAGACGAAGATCATTCTGCACAAGACGATCGAGAGCGTGTTGGATCGAGGGGAGAAGCTGGACAACCTGGTGGACAAGAGCAACGACCTGAGCATGGCGAGTCAGATGTTTTACAAGCAGGCGAGAAAAACGAACAGTTGCTGCAATTACATGTGAACGGATCTGTCTCTGTCTCTCTGTCTCTCTGTCTCATGCAACCTTGTCTTTCGGGTCCGAGACGGTCTGCGGCTCGGTGCTGTGGAACCCCGGTATGCTCGTTCCAAACGTGCCGTATTCTCGTTCGGTCGAGGAATCTTGCATGCCGGTGTAGATCCGGTATATGACGTCGCTCTCTGACCTGTACGTGCGCTCGAATTCCCGGAACGCTTCGGACTGGACCTCGACAAAGACACGAGACGCCTCGGGAAGGGTCCGTTTCTTCTCGTCCGACAAAAACACCTGTGGCGGTGGTTGGGGTCGGACGAGCAGGCGAGCAAGTGAGCAGGCGAGCAAGTGAGTGCGGTTGCGTGGAGGCCGAGCCACCGAGCGACCACCGGGCGGCGACGACAACGTACGATGTTGAGCAGCTTGGGTAATCTCGAAAATGGTCGATTGTCATCGTCCATGTATAGGGTAAGCTCGGCGGCGATTTCTGCGGGCGACAGGGCCACCGTGCCGTTCTTGTGTATCATGTATTAGGTCGACCAAGGTGACGACTCTGACCCCCCCTGATTCGTCAATCACCTCACGAAAACGACCTCGTCGCCTCGTCGCCTCCCGTTGCTGTGCGCGTCCGTGGCGGGCTGGGTATAGATGATCGTCGTCTATTAAATATTAAAGGAGACGGATAGATCGAAGGACGGAATCTTCCTCAAGAACTGAGCGACGACTGTCGTAGGTCGCGGGTTGAGTCAGCAGCAGGTCGGTCCCGGCGGGCACGTTCATCGCGATGACCCAGCCGTCGAGGTCGCTGATCGGGGACGGCGAGACGCTCGACACGATGCTCCACCAGTCAAACCCGACGTGGCTGTTGACGCTGTGGAAGCTCGGCTCGGCCCCGCCGAAACGAACGGCGTCCGTGGGGAAGCTCGCGACCGCCGTGCAGCTGGCGAGTTTCTCTCTGTGGCCGTGGATGATGAACGCGGCGTGGACGGCTGATTTGGGTAGCTTGGACATGGCGGCGGTCTTGTGTAGGGCACGCTGGACGTTTTCGCGGGCGTTGGACTTGAAGGCGGCGACGGCTTTCCGGATGCGTCGGGCGTTGTGCACGACGTCGGTGGGGTGGAACTCGTCTTGGATTTGGAGAAAGTCGCTCGAGTTTCCCAGCATGTCGTTTGATGAACTCGTCATGCGAGAGAGGTCCATGTTGATGACGACCGAGTTGGCGGGGTGGGAAGCGCGGGCACGGCGGAGGAGGGTGACCGCGATGGCTTGGACGATGTCCATCTTGCTGATGGTGTCTTGTGGATTAGGGTTGTCGTGATTGTTGCTGCGTGTTTGGAGGGATGTCACGGCGGCGCGGGGGACGTAGACGTAGGCCGGGGAGAATTTGGTCGTGGCGTAGGTGCGGAGGGCGGCCGGGAGCTCCAGGAGGTGTGCGGGGCGGAGTCGAAGCAGTTGCGACGCGCTTGGTGACGTCGAATGCGTCAATATCGTCGAGAAATCGTACTGGGCATCGTACTGGGCATCGTACTGGGCGTCGTACCAGGTGTCGCAGGTGATGGTCGCCTGTGGCACGAGGTTGTCGGCGTCGATCGCCTCGTAGATTGTGGAGAGTCGTTCGAGCAATTTCATGGCCCGGCCGGCATCGGCAAGGAGGTGTGAAATGTGGAGTGTGAGGACGGTTCCGTCCGTGTAGCGGACGAGGTCGACCTGTGCGAGCTCGTCGGCGTCCGTCTTGCCCGCCGAGACGGGTTCGATGGTGTGGGAGCTGGCACGGCGTTCGTGCAGGAAGAGCGGGTTCTTATTACCCCAAAGGGCACCGATTGCGTCTCGAAGGGACTGCGATCGCGTCTCCGTGCGGAACGAAAACCCACTGTCGGTGCTGGTGGTGTCGCCGCTGCCGTCGGTAGGAACGGTGACAGTGACGTTGACAGTGACGTCATCGAGCCGGGGGAGCACTCGGTTTGCATCGGTCGACGTCCTTCCTGCGAGAACGGGTGCTTCGTTGGCGAGGCGCTGGAGGGCGGACGCCATCACGGACGGCGACAGCGAGACATTGTGGTAGAAGAGCGACACGCTGAAGGACATCCCCTTGCACATCAGCGACGCCGGTGAGGGCTGGAACCGGCTGTTCTTCACACTTCCCGCCGCCGTAGGATTGATGAGCGTCTCTGTATATGACGAGGCGGCTGCTGTTGTTTCCGATGGCGTGTCTTCCGCGCGCGAGATACCGCGAAGCGCCGACAGCCACGTCGACGCCGGCGCCGATCGAGCCCGGCCGGCGAGGGAGCGTACTCGTTGCATGGTGGATGGTTATGTCTCTTGGCATCGATTGTCCGATTTTCATTCATGATCTCTCTCTCTCTCTCTCGCCGTCGTCGTTCTCTCGAAACGACCAGTCAATCCTCGGCGGAGACCACGTCCGGCGGCGTTCCCTCCCTCCCTCCCTATACCTTTTGACTCTTTGCAAACCCGACGTCCGTTGGCATCCTTGTGATTTCCCGAATGCACATTGTCGCATACGACGAGGGCGGGAGGGAAAACTTGAGCACCAAGGCCAGCTTGCCCTCCCCCTCCCCCTCGCCGTCCTGGGTGTCCTCGATGTCCTCAAAACTCGGAAGCTCTTCGTCGTCCGTCTTGTAACGATACAGCTTGCAAACGAGGTCCTCCGGGCGATATATCATGTACCTGTAGTCCCCGGGGAACGACGTTGCCATGAAGGATTTGACGGTATGGTCGCTGGCGGCACGGGCGTTGTACTCGTCGTACAGCGCCTTGGTCTCGTTCTCAGGGTACCGAACGGACTTCCCCGGAAGCGGCAAAACGACATCGTCGATGGTATATCGTCCCTCTTCGAGGTCCTCCTCACTGACCACGTGCGGATCGCCGAGCCGGCTGACCGAGGACGCCTGCCCCTTGCGCCGGTCCTCGCCCCCGACCCGATCGGGTCGATCCTCACACTCGCCCATCCTATCCCGCTCTCTTTGCTCCTGCATTTCTCTATCCTGACGTTTGCGTTTCCCCATCGCCGACTCCCGCTTCACCTCGTCGCGACGAATCACCAGATCCCCGACGAGCACCGTCGACGCCCCGTGCCGACGGATGCGCTCCGACACCACACTGTTCCACACCATGCTGTAGTACGCTTGGACGTAAAACCTCTTTGCCTGCGTGTTTAAGGCATCCATAGCGCCCGCATAGTCTTCCGCCGTCTCCTTCGACTTGCTCAGGTGCTCCAACACCGCCAGCTCGTTGTTCACCCCCCTCGCCCGCTTCAACAGCTTCCACGCCTTGGCCGCATCCCTGTCCTCCAAATATCCCTCCAAAGCCCGGCGTACGTCCTCTTTTGGCGCGATCGTCGGCGTCAGGACGCTATCCACCGCCTCCTTCCACTGGCCTCTCAGCAGGTGCTCCCCGGTCACGTGCGTCGGCACCACCCCAGTCCCGAACCGCTGCAGTCCATAGTAGTTAATGAACCCGTTCGCTCTCGTCCGCTCCACTGCTTTTCGAACCATATCCGCGTTTGCTTCCGCCCCCCCGCTCGCTCCGTTTGCGTCGCCGCCCAACGTCGCGGGCATCGTCACCCCCCGCAGGACAATCTCGAACCGGTTGCCCTTCAAGTCCCCCGAAGTGATCTGATCCTTCGCATACTCGAAATTTCCCAACCGCACGAGCATCTTGGTCAGACCCTTCCGCAGCTGGACCAACCGCTCCGGCTCCACGTGTGGCACCGTCACAAACTGCGCCGTCACCGCCCGCTTGTCCTTCAGCCCTCCCCTCCCAAACAACTTCTGATCTATACGAAGCATACTCGCAACCGAACTGATCGCATTATTTGTGTCAACGTTCACCTTCTCCATGACGAACCTGACGTACTTGGTCTTCCCGCCAGACCACCGCTGGTTCCTGTCGTCCCGCTTCCTCTTGTTGGCACCCTTGCCGTCCCCGTTCTTTCCACGGCCTGAACCGACTGAGACAACGACCTTGTGATCCCCATCCGAACCCCCGGACTTGGAATCCAGACGCACCCCCAGAAACGGACAGTTTTTGAAGAGCCCGTGCACCCGCGTCCGCTTGCCCTTGTCGCTGCACACCGCCAGGGTCACCTCCAGCGGTCCAACCCGATCCCGACCGCCATCGCCATCGCCATCGCCACCTCCACCTCCACCTCTATCACCGCCAGCGGCCTCGAGGAACACGCGGAGCCTCTCGGCGTCGTCCCCGTTCTCCGGGTATATCTCGCTGAACGCGCCGCAGACGTCCGAGACGCTTTCGTAGCGCACCTCCTCCGGCGGCGTGAATATCGGCGCAGGCACCTTGTGCGTCGTAATTCGCGCCTCTTGCCCGTCTAAACCGATCTCGTTCACGCGAAAATCCGTGAAACGGTGTCGCATGACGCCAATAAACCCGTCAGCATGCGTTACGCATGCGTAGCAGTCAATGCCCACGTCCTTCTCCTCGACGACCATGGCACGCGATGGAGACAGACAGAGACAGGTGTATGTGTCTTACAGAACTACGCGTCGTCGTCGGAAGACGAAAATTTCACCGCGAGACCACCACCACCGGGTTGGGCCTCCTCCTCCTCCGCCTTGATCGGCTCCTCCTTGATCGGCTCATCGCCGTCCTTCTTCTCTTCCGGCGCCCCGCCTGCAACGAGATCAGCATACAAATCAAAGTCGTCGTCGACGTCGTCCTCAGCGTCTTGCCCGGGCTGGGCCTCCCCTGGTGGCTGCTGGCGGAACAGGTCGGGGAGGGCACCGAGGTC
>Ga0222716_10004586_pt1 | contig 10831 bp, 4 predicted proteins | sample C33_13DmetaG_FD_165044 | JGI IMG/M metagenome (GOLD analysis project Ga0222716, IMG submission 165044) | Estuarine water microbial communities from San Francisco Bay, California, United States - C33_13D | ecosystem: Environmental > Aquatic > Marine > Unclassified | place: USA: California... | reverse complement strand
TCCACGCTCCCTCTCCGCCTCCTCCTCCGCCTCCTCCTCCGCCTCCCCCGCTCCCGACCGCCTTTTGAATCTGTCCCAGCAGCTCGCTCAAATACTGTCCCTGGGCGACCACCCCGTCTGTCATATCCCGCTCCGGCTCCCCCTCCGCCAGCCTCGGCTGCAGCATCCTCCCCAGCGTCTTGAGCGTCGTCAGCGGCTTGCTCGCCTGACTCAGCAGCCCCTGGAGCCGCTCCTGCTGCATCCGCTGCTGCGCGGCGTCCACGATGGCCCGCAGCTCCATCGCACACGACATCGACAGCGCCTGCGCCGACTGCTTAATGACGGCCATCTCCGTCGGCCCGAACATGTCCTGGACGGGCGGCGGGATGTAATACGTGCTGGGCGTGCTGCCGTCGCCGACCACCCGTTCGACCAGCAGCAACCCCACGAGGAAGCTCTTATGCGTCAGCGGCAACATCAACCCCCCGTTATCAGGAAGCACGACCATCGTCGCCTCGTTCGTCCACGACTGCTCCATCTCCGCACTCGCCGTGATTGACGACGACTCGTCGTCTGGGTCACACACGAACGTCCCATCGCCCCCACTCGCCGCCACAAGCTGCAAATGCAGGCTATTATTACTATTATTCGTCCGACCGTTCCGATCCGTCCGATCTGCGCGCGTCGAGACGACCCCCGCCGCTGCCGGCTCTGACCGACAGTACATGGCACACCGAACGCCCAGCGTGCTCTCGCTAAACTCTTCCGCTATCCGCGATTCGAGCATCGTCGTCAGCATATCCAACTGAACGCGCACAAGCTCCACCAGCTCCCTCGACGGAAGACCTCGACTGCGGGGGGGCTGCAGCGGGGTTGAAAGGTCGAGCGCTCGCCGCGGTGGCGATGCGCCAGCCAAGGACAGCTGGGTGCTGCTCGTGCCGGTGTCCCCGTCCGCGACAACGTCTGCGGCGTCTGTAATCTCCGCCTCCTCGGTGCTCGATAAAAAATACCTCCGGTCGTCTTGAACGCGCGTGACCGGGCAAAGACCGCGACCGGGACGCCTTCGAATGCACCTCCCCGTATCCTCGCCCACCTGCACGTGCAGCAACGCCCGCAACGATAGCGGAATCATCCTACTGCCTTGAATGGGTGTCCACTGTACACCCGTACAGGTCTACTACAGGTCTACCAAAATCTGGGGGGAAAATTTTTGTTCTCGTGTTCGAGCTCGACCAAACCGACGCCATGGTCATGACCACCGCAGCCGCGCCTTCGATGGGGGCGAGTCAAGGGACGCAGGCTGATCCCGTCGGGTCCGCTCCCGGAACAAACGCAGCGAAGAACGGAGCGAGAACGGCGACAAACGACGCGAACAGCGAACTTTACTGGCCACCCTGTCGCGCCTTCGCCCTGTACCTGGACAAGCTGAAGTTCGAGCTTGGGACGCTTCCGACGCTGTCGGCGTCGTCCCGCTCCTTCCTGGACTTGTACAGCGACGTGCTGCGGCGGGGTCTGGGTGGGACGTTCAAGGCACGGGGCGACGGCACCGCGTCGTCGTCGTCGTCGTCGGTGCGGTCGTTTCTGGAGCGGCAGAATCCTGCGCGGACGGTATGCTTTCCGCGATATGGGTGCTCGTCGATGGGGACGATCTGTCGGGAGGGCGACGTGGAGGTGGTGGTCGACGGGCAGCTGGAGGAGCGGGCGGAGGAGGTGAGTCGTTGCCTGGATCTGGACGCGCGGCAGAGTCTGTACTTGGTCTGGATGTACTGCGAGCAAGAGACAAAGACGAGTGCGAATGCGAATCAAGCGAAGGATGTGGGCGGTCTCGGCGGTCCGGATGCGGGGGCGGGGGCACTGACGTCGGGGGCACTGACGTCGTATTCGCTGGCGGGTGTGTGTCAGTTGTACTGTGATGAGCGGCTCAGTCTGTTGCGGGCGCTTGAGACGATTTTATGGATTGGGGAGGATCCAGTGGCGGCGAGCGAGGTGCGGGATTACGTGGAGTCGCGGTTGATCGACGGGGTGCTGTTTGCCGCCGACGGGACGGGCGGCCGTCTGGACGTGGAGGGGGTCGTGCTGAGGGATTTGAAGGCTGATTTGAGCGGGTTCAAGGCCACCAACGCGTATAAAGCGGTCGTCGTGGCCAAGGGAAACAAAGAGGACGTCAACTGGGCCAAGGTGGTGGTCCTGGGGAAGGAGAAGGAGCAGACCAAGATGTTGACGTTGCTTGCCTTGGTCTATTATCGGCCGAGAAAGGCGTGTGGGGTGTCGCAGTTCGAGGAGCTGCTGGGGCTGGCGTCGAAGGCGGTGCGCGAGGGCACGTCGTCGAGGATGTACGTCCTGTTGCTGTTGGAGATCCTTGTGCTCGAGATCAACGGGCCGCTGCGGGACCTTGCAGAGCGTGCCCGGTCTGGCCCCGGCTCCGGCCCTGGCTCTGGCTCTGGCTCGATGCCAACGAGCTATCCGTTTTTGGCGGCGGGGGTCGCTGGGCGGGTCACCGACACGATGCGGACGCTCCTCGTCGACGCGGTCCGCGCGGGTGCGGCCGAGGGAAGATACGTGTCGGTTCTGGTGCTGACGTGGGCGTCTATCTTGTTGGTGTTGCCGGCGGGGGAGGCACCGAGCGTCGCTCCTGCCGAGCTGGCACAGCTGTGCGAGCAGGCCGGCGGCGGCGCCCTGCAGCATCTCAGCCTCATGTGCGACGACGAGGCGGATCCGAGCGGGAGTCTCTCTCTTTCGCCGACGGAAAACGCAAAGCAAATGACGCAGCTGAGCTCGCTCATCGTGTACCATTCGTTGGCGATCTTCCTGGCGGCGTTTGACGCCGGACGCTCGGCGGCGACGGGGATGAACGGTCAGGTCGTGCAGATTCTGTCCAGCCTCTTTGCTCAAGAGTCTGTCAACGACATGTTTCTCTACAACCACGACGACGCGCTCAACCAGCCAGTCCTGCGGTTCCTGGATGCCCTGGACGCCATCGGCGTCGAGCAGCTCAAGCTGCTGACGGCCATCTCCTGCACGCACGCGGGGTCGGTCTTTGCGCTGTCGTATCTGCGCAAAATCGTGCAGTCTCCGCATGCGGCGATGATGTCGCCGCTCCGGGACTTCATGGAGACCAACGACGGGCCGTCGCTGGCGGCGGCGTCTGTCGTTCTAGACTTTTACGATGCCGCGTGCTCTTCAAACGCCGTGACGGTGATCGAACTGCTGGATGTGGGCGCGCCGACGACGGGTGATGATTTCATCTCTGTGCTGGGGGTGTGCATCCGCAAGGCCCCGCCGTCGAGCCAGAGCACCATCCTGGCGTCGACGTTGAGGCTGCTGTCGTACTTCGTGCCCTACACGCCGAGCAGGGCAATGTCCGAGCTGATGTCCTGCATGGGCGTATCGCCGCTGACGTTCAAGCTGGACTTTTTCGACCAGATGATGTCCACGTCGTCGACGACCTCGAGCTACAAGGCCGTGCTGGCGCTGTTCCAGTTCGTCTCTGTGCTGCTGCAGACGGCGTACGGCCCGACCCGGGCGGCCATCACGCTGTCGATGAATATTATTCGTATCGCTGTGCCCTACATATCCTGCATGGCCAGCAGCGAGGAGAAGTGGAACCTGGCGGCTGGGTGTCTGACCATCGTGCGGCATGCGCTGATGCGCGTCGACGGGCCGGGGGGTGTGGCTTCCGAGGACGCTCCGCGACTGGCATCCAACGACGAGGCAACGACAACGACAACGACAACGACAAATACAAATACAACGACTACGCCGGTGGTGTCAAAGAAAGAGGTGCTGGAGCTCATCTCGCCCATCCTCCCGCCCGAGTGCACGACGATCGCCAATGACGTCGAGCACCAGGGAGAGACGGAGGCCATCGAGAGGTGCGTCGTCAAGTGGCTGCGGCTGGTGCCGGTGCTGCTATCCGAGGGACCTGCCGTGTACGAGTACCTGTTCCAGTCTGTCGGCGGAAGGAACCCACCGGCGGCGACCCTGCTATCGTATCTCTCGTACCCGTACTTCGGGTCGGAGGACAAGGCGGCAGTCGTTCGCAGCATGGCACACCTCCTCGGGTACGACAGCAACGTGCCCGTGACGGCGTTCCTGCCGAAAAACGGACCGAGGCTGTCGCTGCTCGAGCCCTGTGCTGTGATCTCGAACGCCATCAACATCGAGAGCCCCACGCATGTCGAGTCGCTCTTCAGCGCCGCATGCGACGTGCTGTGCAACGCCGTTTCGTACCACCCGACGTTGGCCGTGCTGCTGCTTCCTGACGTGGACTCCGACGTGGGCAACCCGTCGTGCAGCTGCACCCAGCATATTCTCTCGTATGCGGAGCGCGCGTCCGAGCTGTATGTCTCGTCTCCGAGCCGCCTGTCCAAGGTGCTGGATGTCATCTGCGCAGCCATCACGAGCAAAAAGTCGAGGAACGGCATCATGACGTCGCTCATCCCGAACGAGAAGATCTGGGTGGCGTTCATGGACATTCTGATGCGCTCGGCCGGAGGCAACCGCGGAGGCGAGCCCGATGGGGGAGATGCGGGAGATGCGGGAGATGGTGCCGACGGCGGCGACAGAGACGACGGCAGCGGCGGACGGGAGGATGAGGTCATCGACTTCCATCGATTCAACGTCGAGATGAAGGTGATGGACGTCTTCGTGGCTGCCATGTGCTCGGCCGACGGCAAGACTGGCGGCAAGACTGGCGGCAAGACCGATGCTGGTGCGGACCTCTGGCGGCACGTCGACCTGCCCATCAAGAAGCACTTCACGCTGGTGTCGACGGTGCTCCTCCGGAAGTACTGCGGGCTGATCGGGCGGATGAAGATCGGCGAGGAGATGCTTCGAGTGCGCCGGCTTGCATGGCTGGCCGGCTTGCAGGTCACGGCTTTTGCGCTGGACAACAACGGCATGTACGAAGGGCTCCCCTACGAGCAGAACTCGCTCATCGCCAAGCTGTGGACCTGCATCCTGCGCTGCTCCAAGGTGCCCGTGCCGGCGCAGAACCCCAGCCGGGAAAATCTGATGAAGCTGTGCCAGGATCTCTACGACAACTTCCTGCGCATGGAGGAAGACGGCGGCGACATGGCGACGAGGTTGTACGAGGAGCCGTACCTGTCGATGGCGGACGTCCTGTTGCAGCTCCGCGACGGGCCCCTGCCCCTTCCGAATCAGATCGGCTCGGCATGGGGAAAGCTTATCGAGGACTTTGGGCTCTTGAGGACCCAAACGATGCGCCTGAGCGAGCTCACCCGCCTCCAGTGCTGTCTGTTCGAGTGCATCACGTCGCTCGGATCGTTCGTCGCCGTGTGCACGGACCGACACGGCTGGATCACCGGAATGAGCACGGACAGCGTCGCCGATCTGAATGATATCATTGATGTCGTGCAGTCGGCCACCCAAGGCTATCGGCTCGTGTCGAGGGAGATCCTGATCAACGAGGCCCAGGCGAGGTCGATCGACGCGGCGCTGGTGAGCTCGGCGAAGTCGGCCGTCCTGCTGTCGGATCGTCGTGTGACGCATGTCGTCGAAGAGAGAAAGCTCTTTGGGCTGATTGGATTGCTGGTGGACAACCAGGGCGTCGACTTTGTCGTCGACTCGCTGGCCGACTGGCTGGCGGTCGGCATGAACGTCGTCTCGAGCTCAGCCGGCGGGACCGGTGCCGGGATTGGTGCCGACATGATGGAGACCCCGGAGCGGGAAGAGCTCCACGGCGTACTTCCCAAGCTACTCCTCTTGACGGGGTCGTCCTCTGCGGCGGTGGCGTACATGGCGACGTCCCTCGTCATGGTGCTCATGGAGTCGCGGGTCCGCCCGGCGGTGTGGGAGCAGCAGATGGAGGATTTCAACATCGTCGAGATCCTCAATGGCCTCGTCTGCGCTATTGGAGGCAACAGCAACGATTCAGGGTATGATAAGGACGTCGTCCTCCGCATCAAGTCCCTCCTGCTCCTCGCGTCGAGAATGATCAGCGAGAGCGACGACATCGCAGACCGACTGATCTCCAGGGGTCTTTGCGATACCATCGTGTCTCTGTGCCATTCGTTTACCGATAGTCTCCGTGGGACGTACACGGAGACAGGGAAGCGCTCTGATGTCCATCAAGTCTGGGTCTGTGCGCTGTCGCTGTGCTCGCTGCTGTCCTCGGCACCGGCCGGGGCCGGCCACCGCAAGGTCGAATCCCTGCTGTTGCGGGTCTCGGTCTCGATGGCCGACAGGATTGTTGCCGCACTCGTCGTGCCCGACGTGTTCACGCTGGGGTACCTCGAGGAGGGCAGAGCGACGCTGGCGTTTGCCTGCTCGCTGGCGAGGCTCGGTGGCGAGTGGCTGCTGAACCAGCCCAAGATGACGGCCCAGATCCGGCGCCTGACGGCCGCGTTCCTGCAGTTTGTCAGCAGGGACGTGCAGAACGCCTCATTTGCCGCGATATCTGCCGAAGAAACGGGGAAGAACGCCAAGGGAGTGGACCTGCGCACGCCCGTCCTGTTTGGCGCCGAGCCGGTGCTGAACCTCACCGCGCAGGGCGCGCCCGCCCCCCAAGCTGCCCATGCCGGTGGTGCCAATGCCGCCGCGGATGCGTCAGAGGTGACGGAACTCTCCATCACCATGTCGGGCCACCTCTACGCGATGGTGAAGTACGCCTTGGACTTCCAGCGGATGTCCGCCCCGGAGATTAGCGAGGCCGAGGCCTTGCGCCTGCACGAGAAGGACACCTGGGTCCAGGCCCAAACCCTGACCGACCTCTCCACCATTGTTGCCTCCATCCTCGAGAGCCTCTTGGAGGAGCGCGACGAGATTTCGATCTGGTGTTCCCTCGGACGCCGCCTCGCGGAAATCTCCCTGGGCTCGTCGGCGCTCTGGGCGCTCATCTCGCCGCAGCAGCACGTGAGCATCAGCGCCTGCATGAACCTCGCTGGCAAAATCCGGGACCTGATTGACATTAAATATCATTGATTTGCGGAACACACATCATCATCATTCGCCACGCGCGTTCCTGCTCTTCGCATTCAAAATCCTCCACGCTGCCATGGCCGCGCCAAACCCGCTATCAATATTCACAACGGTCACACCCGGCGCCGACGACGTCAACGCCGCCATCAACGCCGCGATCCCACCCAGGGCAGCACCTGGCGAGCGAGCGAAGCGCACGGTAGCGCGAGTGAGCATGGCGTCTCGGCGCACGTATGTCGAGGCCGAGGTCGAGGTCGAGGTCGAGGTCGAGCTCGAGGTCAATACCCACCGTATCCGGTACTGGTCGGCAACGAGATCACCGGACAGGAAACCATCCCCGCCACCACGCTACCGAGCCCGCCGTCCATGCCCGTGACGCAAATCACGACGTCGGCCGCACGCACCGCGTCCAAGTTCTCCACCACCCGATGCATCCCCATCACACCCGCATCGGGCAACTTGAACGAATAACACCCCGTGGCCTGCAACAGCACCCGACACTCCTCCACGACATGCTTATTGGCGGTACCTGGAGCGCGAGCGTGCGAGCACGGGTGCGAGTGAGAGTGAGGGCGCAAAACACAACGCTCGCCGGTCGAGTCCAACACCCACCAGCCGTGATCAGCGCCACCGTCCCGGGCAACTTGTTCCTCTGCGAAGACACCTTGAGCGTGATCGACTGTCCCGTAGCGTTGTACTCGCACGATGGCAGCAGATTCTGCACCTCCACAGCAGTCTGATACGGCACACGCGTCGCCGCTGCCATACCCTGACGGGACGCAATCTTCTCCAACGCAGCGGCAATCTGCTCGGCCGTCTTCCCCTCGCCCCAGACTACCTCGGGAAAATCCGCCTGCAGCGGGTATGCAGACTGGGACGCGTCTTCCGACTCCGAATCAGACACCGGCGGCGGACAGCCCCAGGTCGCGACCTGCAGAAGAAAAAGAAACGACGACAGTATACGTGGTGGGTACGCGAGCGAGGTGCGCGATACGAAACACCCGCAAATCTCGTCGTCTGGGATTCGCCGCCTGCGATTCTCTACGTACCGCGTTGAGATGATCGGCGGCGTCCCCGGCGCCAATCTCCCCGCTCGCCACAGCCTGCAGCAGGGCCTGGACGTAGAACGAGCAAACGAGCGTAGCGCGAGTGAGCGTCGAGTGAGCGTCGAGTGAGCGTCGAGTGAGCGTCGAGTCTGGTCGAGCGAGCGCCTGGCGGTCAAGACGTCGAGGTCAAGACGCACCACGAGGTCTTCGCTCGGGGGTTCGCTTTGCCCTGCCGTTGACTCAGACTCGGCCTTGGGCGGTGGAGACGACTTCAAGCGCGCCGCATTCCGATTCCCGACAGGCCAAGCCCGTGAACTGACACAGAGTCTAGAAGGAGATACCGCGCCAACAAAGCCCATGATATCGAGAGCGCAGCGAGAAAATTCCGTGTCGGTCGAATCCCACCGGAACAACGAAAACTGGCTCACAGGTCTGGCTGGCTCCCGGATGACGATCGCCGTCAGCGGGGACAAGAGAGACAGGTACAGGTAACAGTACAGCGCTTAATGCGACTGGGATCCCAGATCGATCGCCCGATCATTGACTGACCCACTTGCATGCAACTGCTACCAGGCGAAAACTCGCCATTTGCGGTGGCCCATACCCAATTCGCGCGTACGAGAGCGCCATCGACGCGTATCCCGACCGATTCACCGCGATCAATCATCACCCGCGAGCGGAACACGAACACGCGCAGCCGTCAATTCAATCAATTCAACGCCCGTTCCACTGCGCTCCAGTTTCGCTTCGTTTCCGGAACTGTCGCCGATCATGCCGCGCAAAGAGGACGAGAAGAAGGACAAGAAGAAGAAGAAGTCGTCCTCGTCGTCGTCGAAGGACGTGGTGGACGGCAAAAAGTCGAGCGGCAAGGACAAGTCTTCGTCTTCGTCGAAGACCAAGCCCGCGGCTTCCGCCAAGTCTGCAGCTGCATCGGCGCCGCCGCCAAAGCCGAGGCCGCGCAAGATCCAGACCTTGGACGATCCGCCGAAGAAGAATGACTACCTCGGGGACCTGGACCTGCCGTCGTCGAGCGATTCCGAAGACGAGGCGTCTGGGACGCCGGTGCAACGGGAGAAGCCCGCGAAGGAGCTGTTTTTGGCGCAGCGGTCTTCGGCTGCGGCGTCCAAGCGGGTGGCTGATAAGGAGCGGAAGATGCAGGAGAAGGCTGCGGCGATGAAGGCGGACGCGTTGCGCGACGACGATAACGTGTTTGATGTCTCGTACGAGCAGCAGGGGTCTGGGGAGGACTCGACGCTGTCTGCGACGGATATCAAGGTGCACCAGATGACGATTCGGGCCAAGGGGAAGATACTTCTGGAGAATACGACGCTGACGATTGCCGCGGGTCGGCGGTACGGGCTGGTGGGTCCCAACGGGAAGGGCAAGTCCACGGTCATGCGGATGATCGCGCGTCGCCAGGTGCCGGTGCCGGAGAACCTGGACGTGTTGCTGGTGGAGCAGGAGGTGGTTGGGACGGAGGATTCGGCGCTGGAGAGCGTGGTGGCGGCGGACGTGGAGCTGGTGGGTCTGCGGAAGGAGGAGGCCGAGCTGACGGCAAAGCTGGAGGGTTTGCAGGTGGACGACGAGGACGGGGGGGTTTCGGACCGTCTGAATGAGATTTATGAGCGGATGAATGAGTTGGGGAGTGCGAGTGCGGAGGCGCGTGCGAGTAAGATTCTGCACGGGCTGGGGTTCACGGAGGTGATGCAGCGGCGGGCGACCAACTTGTTCAGTGGCGGGTGGCGGATGCGCATCTCGCTGGCGCGGGCGCTGTATATTCAGCCGACGGTGTTGTTGTTGGATGAGCCGACGAATCACTTGGATTTGCGGGCGGTGCTGTGGCTCGAGGAGTATCTGACGAGGTGGAAGAAGACGCTGGTGGTGGTGTCGCACGACCGGGACTTCCTGAACTCCATCACCACGGATATCATCCATCTCCACGACGAGCGACTGCACTACTACCGCGGCAACTTCGAGAGCTTCGAGGATATGTACGCGCAGAAGAGGAGGGAGATGAACAAGGAGTTTGAGAAGTACGAGAAGCAGATGAAGGCGGCGAAGAAGAGCGGCTCGAAGGACAAGCAGGCCAAGGTGGACAAGCAGGCCAAGGCCGGTGCGAAAGGGAAGGGGGGTAAGAAGGGGAGCAAGCAGAGTGAGGGGAGCAGCGAGACGACGACGGCGGCGCCGAGGAAGTGGAACGATTACACGGTCAAGTTCGAGTTCCCCGAGCCGACCGAGCTGTCGTCGGCGCAGCTGCTGCAGCTGATGGACGCGTCGTTCAAGTACCCGGGGCGCGAAGACTTCGGGCTGCAGGACCTGAACATCGGAATCGACATGGGGTCGAGGGTGTGCATCGTCGGACCCAACGGGGCGGGAAAGACGACGCTGATGAACCTCCTCGCGGGAGACTTGGAGCCGACCCAGGGAGACCAGCGCAAGAGCCACTACCTCAGGATCGGGCGATACAACCAGCATTTCGTCGATGCGCTCGCGTTCGACGTGTCTGCCGTCGAGTACCTGCAGTCGATGAGCGGCTTGCGTCAGGAGGAGATCCGGGCCAAGCTGGGCAAGTTTGGGCTGTCGGGACACCATCATCTCCAGCCCATCATGAAGTTGTCCGGTGGACAGAAGGCCAGGGTCGTCTTCGCCGCCATCGCCCTTTCCAACCCCCACATCCTGCTCCTGGACGAGCCCACCAACCACTTGGACATGGAGAGCATCGACGCCCTCGCCGACGCCCTCGAAGAGTTTGAGGGTGGCGTTGTCATCATCTCGCACGACTCTCGTCTCCTGTCGCGGGTGTGCGACGACGCCGAGCGCAGCGAGGTTTGGATCGTCGAGGACGGGAAAGTGCAAGAGTATGACGG
>Ga0222716_10004584_pt1 | contig 10831 bp, 6 predicted proteins | sample C33_13DmetaG_FD_165044 | JGI IMG/M metagenome (GOLD analysis project Ga0222716, IMG submission 165044) | Estuarine water microbial communities from San Francisco Bay, California, United States - C33_13D | ecosystem: Environmental > Aquatic > Marine > Unclassified | place: USA: California... | reverse complement strand
TCACTGTAGAGCCTGCTGTGTATGAGACTAATATCATCACTCCAGCAGTTGAAGGTGTTGAAGCTGTAGCTGAGGAGCTAAACGAAGACGGAGATGTGATTGTTGAAGCTGTCGAAGCAGTGGAAGCTGTAGAGGAAGTCACAGAGCAAGTCTTAGTCACTCCTGCCGTCACTGAAGAACAGCTAGTCACCCCAGCAGGGAATCGCTACGGGGTTCGCTATGATGAATTAATGGCCCTGAAAATTGCCTGCTTGGAGCGCAAACTATCCAAGAGCTTGAGGCACGACTCACTGCCGCAGGGATCTAATCTCTAATTGGCAGACCGCAAGTACAACAAGTTTGATTTTGGGTTCCTTAACGTAGCCCAAGATCAAACTGAAATTGGAGACTCCGAGGCAACTGAGTTAAGAAACCTCGATCCAGACCAGTTAGCTCTCGGGTCTCTTGTATTCAATGATCAATCTACCGTCGACCAGAGTGGCCGAGACTATCTCGAAACCACAATGGCTGGCCGTAGGTTTTTCTTAGGGGATTACGACCCCTACTCTGAGTTTGACGGCAATGGCCACTTCGAGAGTTCTTCGGTCGCAGGCGACCAGAACCCGACGTTCAACTTCGGTACATCCATCGAGTACACTTTTGCCTTCGAGTTCCGCACCACATCCACTGGGTTCATCATCGGTAACGGAGAGAACCTAGGCGTCGCTGCTAGCGGAGAGATCCGCTTCGACATCGATGGTAGCGGCGACCTATACCTACAGTATTACAATAGCAACTCTGCGACTACGGGGTCTTTGCTCCTAGCCTCATCGGTAAACGATGGCGCATGGCATAAAGTCGTGGCCCTCAGCAGACCTAGCCGGACCCCAGGTGCTACAGACCTTCGTGGCTTCTTCGATGGGCGTATCGGCCCTGTCAGCGTCACGTTAGTTCACGCTGATTCAGAGTCCGAGCCTCTCTTCATCGGAGGCAATACGGTCGATGGTAACTCTACGGTCGACCTCAGAAACATTCAGATACTCAAGTTTGCCTGTACTTCCCCAGCGGAGTGGACAGGCACCTTACGCTCCCTTGGCTTTGGTAACGGTGGCGATCTTATGCTCTCGACCCCCAACGGGTCCGGTACCGACAACCAAGAAGAGATCGAGTTTACCCTTACGGGAACCTTTGTCGCCCATGCAGACGAAACGAAGCAGGTCGGACCAATACGATACGAAGTAAACCCCGATGGGTTTGACTTTAGAACCTCGGGTTTCACTAAGTTTAGGGTCGGAACTAAGGCTAACGAATGGTCCTCGGCCATCACGACGGAGCCCCTTTCTTTTGACGAGGGTTTTATCGTAGCCATTGACTTGGCTTGTACGATCCAAGGTAACGCGGGTAACAAGTTCGCTGCGTTATCTGGTAGCACGTCGGGTACCGCAACGGATACCTTCGAGATTGGCTTTGATACCTCTGGTTTTTACTCGAAGATTTACCTACCTTCCTCTACTGTAACGACCCAAGAGCCCAACATGCTGGTGCCGATTGGGTCTAAGTCTCGGGCTAGAATCATACTGCACTTCTACCGCAGCGGGGCTATGGCCGTCGTAGACCAATACTTCAACGGTGAGAAAGTCGTAGCCTATGAGGATACGGGGTTCGTTAGCGGCGACCCGTTGTTGATGGATAGCGCCTCGTACCTAATGTTTCACGACGACCCTGCTACGACCAGCGGTTTTACGTTCTTCCAAGACGACTTCATATACAACGTCGTCGCCATGAGTCTAACGACTAGCGACCCTTCGCTATTCAAGCCAGAGCTATGGGATGGGTCGGGAGATTACTTCGACCAGTACAAGCAAGATGACATATTCGTTACCACGAACGGCAACATGTTCGAGTCGAGGAACGGAGAGAATATCATCGATGGGCCTAACGGATATGGATGGCCAATATACGTCCAAGCGGGCTCCGTAACGAACACTGGTGAAGTCCAGTCACCTCTCGTCGCGCAAGACGTTTCCCCTACTAAACCCGAGCAGCCCACTATCGACAAGGTAGAGGACATAAGAATATCCAACGTGATCTTGTCGGGTGCTACTCTCTTCGAAATATCCGAAATATCCGGTAAGTCCTATGACGGCCCCGAGTCTCTAAACTTCGACTTCAAGGTCGACGTAGTGACCACTGCGGGGACTAAGAACGGGGTAAAGGTGTACACTAAGCCTACCTCTCAGACTACATGGGAGCTGCGATATGAAGACTACGGCGCAGCAGGAGTCGCCTACGGCGAGACCATCCATACGATCACCCTCGGGAACAATTTGCAGGCTGTAATGCCTCCTGGTCTTGCAGTAAGTACCTCCCTTTCTAACTCCGTGACGGTCCAATCGACCAAGATACTGGACGGAAAGTACATCTACAAGTGCGTTGGTGTTCGGGTTGGTGACACAAAGCCTGCCATCGAGGTCAAGTCGACTCCGACAGATGACCTCGAAATAGAGATTAAGAACTTAGATGAAGCTGGGGACCGTATCGGTAACTTCGTTCCCGTGCTCACGATCCCTCCCGTCGCGACAGGTGGCCCCGACTATTTAGATCGAATCGACATCTACCGTAAAGACCCCGACGGCGAAGAGTTCGTTAAGGTGGGTTCAAGCTCTAGCACTGAGGTAACTCAGTTTACCGATGGTGGCACGATAGGTGACCTTCCGAAGATCGAGTTCCTCGCTGAGATTAACGATGAGAACTTCGAGACCATAAACGACGCTATCGGTAACGACGCCGGTACCTTCGATAAGCTATTCAACAAAGACAATAGGCTCTGGGTTATCCCAACGGATCGCCAAGACTTACTCATGTACTCTAGGGCAGGGGACTTCTGGGGCTGGAGACGTGAAAACTCCTTCAGCTTCAACGGCGACATCGTTGATACAGCGATTGTTCGAGACCCCTCTGTCGTCTCTGGGGAGCTAACTCTAGTCGTCTTCACGACCAAAGGTATCTATCATATCATTGGCCTTGGCACTGAAGCATCGCCTTACACACTCTTACCTGTTATCGGGGGAGACGACTTCACAAACATAGATGTGTACCCAGGCTCCGTGGTTCAAACCAACGGTGTTGTGATGTTCCTCTCGCGGTCCACGGACGGTGAGTACGACACAGGGCCTTATGGCCAGAAGGTCTACGAGTACGACTTACAGAACGTGACTGAGGTATCCGGTCGGGTCCGTGGTGACGCTCAGATCACAGGGACTTCTCTCGTAAACTTCGCCTCGTTCACTGGTGGCGACAAGTACCTCGTATCTAAAGAGGTCAGTGGCGCCGGTTTGTTATACCACAAGGACGCGAGGGGCTGGCTGAACTTCAACCAGAACGCCTCTAACCCTTGGCGCTGGAAGTCCAAGACGTTCAACCGTCGTATCATGGGCCGAGGGAACCCTGCGTTTGCCCGAATGTTCAAGGTCGATTACGAGGGTGACATCACGATGACCTTCGGTATTATCGACAGCGAGACTGGCAACGAGAGGCTGCTTAATGTTAACCTCTCCTCGGTCGCAAGGACCACACTAGAGAACGTGATGCCAGCCGGTATGGCCGACCAGTGGTACCTGCTTTTCACCGGAGAGGACAACTCGATACTGCACAACTTCTGGTTTGTTCAGTGATCGTAAGACCTTTTAGCTGGGAGACTGATTGGGAAGCCTTAGACTCTTGGTATAAAGCCCACGGGTGGCCGGACATGGACCCTTTGATGTTCCCCGAGACTGGGATGTTCGTCGAGGGGTTAGCTTGTGGTTGGCTCTATAAGACTGATAGTCCGATTGGCTGGCTTGAGTGGCTTGTGATAAACCCAGAGGCGAATAAGGTCTCTGCGTTCCGAGCGTTAAAGATGATATACGATGAGGCCGATGAGAAAGCGAAGGCCCTCGGGATGTCGTCTTTGTTTAGCACTTTCAACAACGACGCCCTCATTAAACTATCGAAGTCCAAAGGCTATGTAGCTGCGGACACCAATGTCACCAACTTGATAAAGGTCTTGTAATGCCTACTACAGCCGCAGCCATTATAGGTAGTGCCCTTCTGAGTGCAGGAAGCTCTGCGGTCCAAGGATCGAAGGCCCGTAGCTCTCAGCGTAGAGTCGCAGCCCAGCGACTAGAGAACCAGAAACGTATCGCTCGAAAGCAGAGCACACAGGAGCTTGCAAAAATAACTCGCGAGAGACAATCCCAGCAAGATGCCTCTCGATTGGCGAGGGCAAGTGCTACGTCTGCTTCTGGAAAGTCCTTAGCTCAACGTGGTATTAAAGCCCGACCTCTCGCTAGCTTCAGTGATATTACTCGAACAGTGCTAGACGAAGGGAACGTTGGGTAAATTTAAGAACAGATCAGCGACAGAGGGAGTGCTTCAAGGAAGCTCGGACTTCGGCCTTGGTGATCTAGGCTCAAGGCTCCGTGAAGGTATCGCTGATTTCCTTAAGCCAGCAGCTCCGGTACAATCGGATACTCTGGCTAGACGCTCGTTCAGTGAGCTTCAACCTTTAGATGTTACTCCTGGCGCCCAGTCGTTAGGCGGCTTGCCTGATGCGGCCCCCTCGGCTCCCGAGGTTATCCAGAAGGCAGAAGCGGGAGGTTTCAGCCCCGGACAGAAACTCGTCGCCACGACTGCTGCCGACGCAGCTTTAGGTTTGGGCCTCGGGTTAGCTTCTCTTGAACAGCAGGAAGACGACGCATTCGAGCAGATGTCTGCTGAGTTCGGTTTCCGCAAGGAGCAACTTCAGCGCAATGCTAACCTAAGCCAGACCGTTAGCCAAGTGGCTGAGCTGAACAACATCCTCGCTTCAGTCCGTGGCGTTGAGCGCCAAGCTGACACAGGTTCAGTTCAACAACAGCAATTTTTTAGAAATCCGCAGACAGGAGCCCGACTAGATGGCTGATGCTTTTTCTGGTGCGGCCCGAGGGCTGAACGTTGGTAATCTTGTCCAGCAGTTTCAGCAGTTCGAAGAGGCCCCTTTGCGTAAGCGGGCTCAAGAGATTCGGAACGAGTCGGCTCAACTTCGGTTAAGTCAACAACGTCGAGGCGAAGAGATGGCTGTTCGCCAGCAAGAGCAGTTTCAGTTAGGCGTCGATTCATTAAATAACTCCAAGGGGAACCCTGGGTTTAAGTCAGCTACTCGCGGGCTTAACTGGCAGACAAACCCACAGGATACACTCACCGCTACTCAGCGCATGAACGTCTTACAAAACCAGATACCAGAAGCATATAACGAGATACGTCGTGTAGGACTCGCTAACGGTGCGGACCCCGAGCGTATCATACAACTCGCAAATCAGATCATGGAGACCGAGGGTTTCGACAAAGGTATGGCTTTTATTAATGGCCAGACCAAGATGGCTCTTGCCGGTGAACAGAGGATGGCCGAGGCTTCCCAAAGGGAACAGCTCCTTTCTGGGCAGGCTTCTGGGATGTTAGCCGATCAGCAGGCTTTGGTGGATTTTATGTCGAACCCCGATGTTTCGGCTGAAGACAAAGCCGCTATGCTTCAGAGGGTAAGCCAGTTAGCCTCGATCCAAGGAGGGAGAGGTGCACCTAGCGCCGGAGGTGCTCTTTCCAAGGAAGACCAGAAAGAGTTAGATGTCGCTGAAGGTGCCAAACAGATGGTTATCGATGGAGATATAACTCAAGACCAGCTAATTGCTGGAGACTTCAGCACGAAGGACGCAGAGGATAAAGGTGCAGCTATGCGCTTTGGTGGCGCGGTTGTAGGTGCCCAAGAAATAGGGGCCTTAGAGTCTGGAGTCGCGAGGGAGTTAGCTCTTGAGAAGCTAGGTACACGCGCGTTAAAAGTTTCTGGGAAGCAGGTAGTGGATAGCCCCTCCCCTGGAAACTTCACAGTAAACCTAGTTGGAGCAAAGGACGCACAAGAAGGGTTCACAATGTTAGGCGCCGAGGGTTCTAACGTCCTTCCGATGGCTTCAGTCAGAGAGATCGAAGTGCCGGGTTTCGGTAAGAAATTCGCTTCGAAAGTAGGGGACTTTGAGATTACACCTTTTAGAGGAGACCAGTTTCTCGTTCAATCCGGCGGGCAACAGGTTGGAGAGAGCTTCCTTCGTAGACATATTCAAAACCAGATAAAAGAAAACAAAGGTTTTGGAAACGTAACGTCAGTCGGGGATACCGACCAGACGGTACGACAGCTTTCTGCTGACATGGAGTTCCTCCGTAAAAGCGTTACTTCTATGTATGATAAAGTTAGTGAAGGGAAGCAGGTTTTACTCGACAGAGCGATCTCTGACATAGCCGCCCTTGAGGAAAGAGTTTACCCTAGAGGCAGAACTGAGAGGAAGCGTGGTAGAAGGAAGGCGGGCGTAGCTCAGCAGGAAAAGGAAGATAGGAGTAGGTCTTTTAAGTTCGGCCACTCTGATGTCAGTAAAAACGTTGCACAATCAATACTGGACGTATATAAGATCCAGTCGAGAATCGCGCAAGCGTTACTGACAGAGGACACTGATTCGACACTTTCAACTGAGCTTCCAACCCCTTAATGCCCACCAACGTATTCGAAGCTGACGAGGAGAAGGAATTAATAAGGGACGCTTCTGGTAAAGCGATAACCTTAGCAGACACACCTGCACCTAGGGCCTTCGAGGCCCCCGCCGCGCCCACTTTAGAAGAACGGATAACCCCTGCTAGCTTCGGTACTTTTGTGCCCGAGAGCCTAGAAGAGTTACAAGGTGACTTCTTTGACTCGGTTCAAGCGGGGTGGTCCGATGGTATCCTTGGATACGCCACCCGTCCCGACGAGGTATCCCCTCAACAAAGAGATGCTATCGCAGCCCGAGCGTCGGACTACGCGCAGAAGCATGGCTTTCGGAACTTCATAGGTGGCGCGATAGGGGGTATTGCTTCGGATCTCCCAGCCGAGCTACCGTTACTGTTCGCTGGTGGGCCTCTACTATCTGCCGCCGGTAAAGCTGCGAGAGCCGCAGGAGCAGCCAAAGCTGCCAATAGGATTGACAATGCAAGGAGAATCGCTACCGGAGCTTTTAAAGCGAACACCCGAGGGGCCAAGGGCGTTATGGAGCGTATGGCTTACGAAGGTTTCGTCGGTTCCGTTGCAGCCATTGCCTCAGTCGAAGCTCAGACGGCGATGGGAAGAGAGTTCTCAGCAGACGAGATAATGAACAGAGTGGCCAGTGATGCCGTTGGGTCGATACTGCTGACCGAGGCATTTAGACTAGGTGGGAAAGCCTTTGGCAAGATGACAAAAGCCCAAGCAGAAGATAAGGTCATGTCGGATGTGAAAGAGACTATCGACGGGCCTGCGGGCCTTCTGCCTCAGAGAGCTGAGTTTTCTAAAAGGCTAGACCTCGACGAGACTATCGCCGCTGAAAGGGCGTTTCATAAAAAGCTGTCGGAAAGACAAGGCGCCCCATCCGCTGAAGTGACTAACGCTTTATCGGACCACTCCGCTAAGACCCAGAGGAAGATCGACCGGATACGAGACGGTGAGATTCCAGACTTCGCCAAGAGCATACCAGAAGGTGAGGTCCTCCTCCGTACCGAAGCTGATATAGACGATGTATTCCGTAACCTCCTCGACTCAAACCCGAAGGATATGGATGGTCAAATCGGAATCATTAAGAACTTGATGAAGTCTAGGGCTATCGCCACAGGGCACAGAAGCCTAGACGACTGGCTCGCCAAGGCGAAGTTAATGGTAGGCCAAGGGGAAGACGCTAAGACTATATTTGGTCAGACACATACTATCCTCTCGGTGCCATACAAGGCTACGAGTTTCCGTGAGCTTGTTCACGAGATGGGCCATGTCTTTGAGTTCGACCTCGATAGTCGAACTTTACGGACGATAGCCGACGAGTACGGCGCCAGCACGAAGGACATATTCTCTCGGGATGTGAGCGAGAGGTTTGCACAAGACTTCGAGTTGTACGTTAGCGACCTCGCGGGGGGTAGAGACTCTGAGTTGTCTGGTGCGCTTCGGCAGGCTTTTGACAAGATGCTAAAGTATCTCAAGGATATATTCACAGGGCTACCAACAGACCCCATCGACCCTAAGATGCGCGAGGTGTTCGACAATATCTTCGGTGCCGAGAGAACTTCCTCTCCTATCGGTGATGTAGATGCTTTCCGTAAAGCTCGGGTCGCGGTCAAAGCCCAACGAGGTGGCGAGGAGCTATTCTTCACCCCAAGGGAAGGCGACGACTTCGGAGCTTTCCAAGAAGCTAAGGCCGAGGAGCTTATCTCTGATTTAGACAACGGCGCCGATGAGATCGAGTCGTCTGCCCTTGCCGACAAGAAAGGTTTGGCCAATAGAACATGGAATGCCTTTCGAAGGAAAGCCCCAGCTATCTTTGGTGCAGGCGTATTGACTCCCCAGTCTCTATTCTCTGGCCTCGGGGACACCGGGAAAAAGATATGGGAATCCCTACAGCTCGGTATCCAGAGGGAAGCTGAGTTTCAATCGAGGAACACAGCTCAGATCAACGGAGCGATGGAAGCCACCGACTTCGGGAAAGCTGACTCGACAGCCTTAGCCAAGAAGTCCGAGGTGAGCCTTGGCGACGGAGCGAAGCGGAACATGTCTGGCCAAGAAGCCTTGCTCCTAAGCATGTACGCTAGGAACAAAGGAGGTAAATACTCAGCTCACCAGTCCTTAGTACAAAAAGGGTACCAACCAGAAGGGTCCGAGGATGTAGTAAAGCTCACCCAGCAGCAGGTCAACGAGATGGCCACCGACACTTGGCTACTTGAAAACGCCGGAGAGTCTGGCGTAAAGGCTGCCGAGATGCTCCGACTCGCATTCACTGAGATGGCAGGGAACGAGAGAAACATGATGTCAAACCGGGGTGTACCCGAGGATAAGATCGCTCTTAGCGAAGATTACTTTCCGAAGAAAGGTTTGGCTCTCACTCGAAACGAACTCAAGAAGTTGCCTAAGTCTGCCCGAGATGCAATCGCGTCTGAGAATATCCAGAAGGTACTCGCGAGTAGCAAAGGAAGGAAGCACAAGCAAGTCCAGAGCGACATGTTCGCTTCACGCTCAGCTAATATAAAACGCCAAGGCAACACGACTCTCGTGTTCCAGAACCCACTTGAGGCTTTGATGAAGCACTCAGACCAGCAGACTCGATTCGAGGCTCTGGCCGACGAAGTGTCTTACGCGAAGGCATGGTCCAACGGAATGTCTGGAGACATCGATAGGTTCGTAGGATCTGACATAAACAAGGCAATCGAGACTTCTCTGGAGACCGTAGCTGGCGGCAGGGGTGGCGACCCGATTGCCGGTAAGATCGCAGGCCAGTTGTTCAAAGGACAGGTGCTCTCGGCCCTCTCGTTTAACCTATCGCCTATAGCGAAGCAGATGCCCTCTTTGGTTACAGGACTCCAGCACCTCGGGTTCACCCCGAAGGAAGGCCCTCGGTTCTTAAAGGCAGCCTCGGACAAAAAGCTGCATGAAGAAATGATGGAGTTGTTCCCGACATACCAGATGAGATACCTCTCTGCCGGACAGAATGCTGACCTCCACGACATCGGATTGGCCGACTCATTCAACAGTCGTATGCTTGGAGGGACAGACCTTACCGACGCCGCCGCCCAAGGACCACTCAAAGGACTAGAGGCTGTAGCTCAGAAAGGGATGGCCGGTATCCGAGGGGCAGATGCCGCTGTAATCCGAAGTCTATACTTGGGCGCCAAGGAAAAACTGGACCTTGGAGATGTGGACTTCAAGGACCTGGAGCCTGCACAGCGCAAACAGATTGAAGACCGGATGTCGAAGATTATCAACGAGACTCAACCTTCATACCACCCTTTGACTCGATCTACTTCTCAGTCCAGCTCGAACATCCTTACAAGACAGTTCTCCATGTTCGCTTCTCAGCCCATGAAAAACTTTAACCTAATGATGAGAGACCTACAGGCTCTTTCTCTGGACCCAGAGAACGTCGAGCTTAAAAACCGTGTGAAACGTACAGCTCAGATTATCGCACTTCAGACGGCCCTTGTTACTGGGTCCGGTACGACTGCCCTCTTGGCTAAAGACAAAGTGCTTGACGCCTTTCGCTCAGACGAGGCAAAGGAAGACCGCGAGAAATACTACGAGGACATGGGGCAAGCATCCCAGCGTTTCTGGCAGCAGGCATTCTCTTCTACCTTCGGTAACTTCCCTGTTGGCGGCCAGTTCTTAGGGACACTGCTTCAGAAGGTTATCACTGGAGAAGGCTTCGACGTTGAGGCTATGCCTATTGGTCTCTATAATGACCTGCTGAGAATCGGTGGGGATATCAACAATACGTTAACGAATGATGATGTCACAGCCACCGAAATCTCAGAGACTATCGGTCGGGCCTTCAAGCTAGCGATGGCACCGACCGGGTTCCCTTCGGTCTTCAATCAGACTGCGAAGGCGATAGCTCAGTAAGAGCCAAGTGATAGATAGCGAGTGCATCGGCCTCGTTGTCATCCTTGGGGTTAAACCCACGTTCACGAGCAGCCTTGATCATCGCGTCTTTACCGGCTGAGCCTTTGCCTGTCCATGCTTTCTTGATAGTTCCGACCGGATACCCAGTGTACTCGATCCGGTGCTCATCGCAGAAGGACTGAAGGATCGATATATATCCGCCGTACGCATGAGCTGCATAGGTCGAGCTATGGGACTCGACAGATTCGTAAGCTACCACGTCGGGTTTTGGTAAGAGCAGCAGCCACGCTCGGAACTTTAAGAACCGAGCGCCTGCTGAGTCCCACTTGTTATTGTGGAAACTCTCGGTACCCGACTTAATCCCTTTGCCCTTGGTGTATGCGAACCCGAGTTGGGTCGCTGGGT
>Ga0222716_10004579_pt1 | contig 10839 bp, 6 predicted proteins | sample C33_13DmetaG_FD_165044 | JGI IMG/M metagenome (GOLD analysis project Ga0222716, IMG submission 165044) | Estuarine water microbial communities from San Francisco Bay, California, United States - C33_13D | ecosystem: Environmental > Aquatic > Marine > Unclassified | place: USA: California... | reverse complement strand
CATTTTTTTTTTTTTTTAACACCTCACAGCTGTGCACTCCAGAGACGCTTCAAGACCTTTTGCGGTTTCTGCGCCGCGACAGTACAAGGGAGCGGCCCATTATGATGTTGCTGCACGCATGGGACGTCGCAGGAAATGATATTCTGCCCATGGTGCAAGCTTACCACAGCGGCGCTCCTGACCTCATACTCGATGCTGGTGAGCACGCCTTGCGCATGTTTTCAAAACCACTTTCTTTCTCTGCACTCAAAACATTTCATGTCTCTGCAGTCAAGCTCCTGGTCTTCTTGACACTCCCGGCTGATCCTGGAGCATTGAATTTTAATGCGCAGCGGCATCATATCAATCGCACAGTAGAAGCTCTCACCCGAAATAGTTGTGCTGTAGTTTTCTCACACTTGGCTGAACCCCTGGAGAGATTCGAAAGTAGTAGGCTTCGTTCGAGGGATGAGGATGGCAAAACAATTCAGCTCTTTCTAACATTTATCCGGAATCTGCTACTATCATACCACGATAATTCTCCATACAACGCTGCTTCTTCCTCACATAACGTGGATTCCAAGGTTTTCTAATGTTCACTTCACCACGGGCAATTTATAAGACTCAAGCTTTTGCACGCAGAGCGGCATTCTTACCATCCTCATTGACTTGCACTTGCCAGACTTGCTTTGTCAGATTGCTAAGGTTTGAAGACTTTCCAATCCGAAAATACTCTTCCCTCTATGAGTCGATTTGACAAAGAGACAACCATAGGATGCAAGGAAGAAACCATTTGTCGAAGACATCACCCTATTGATTGAAATTTTTCACCTGCTATTTCAATTTCAAGACCCAAGCTCACTCATACAAATTTTGGCAGCCCGCGCTGGTATCAATTGATTTCGATACTTGAACATTGTACTCGTGCGAGCTGATAGTCTGTAACAGGAACACATCCAAGATTCAACGAAGGAGGACAAAATGGCGAACGAAAAGCTTTCACCTTGGTGCGCTACTGCAACCCACTTTCCGCGTAAAATTTAACATTTCTTTGTTCCATGTACCGTGTGCCAGAATAAAAAGCTACACGTGTGCTCGGTGCGCTTTTTGGCTCATTTTTGACTTGTGTATAAAGCAGTTGACCAGCTCCTGACAGCGTCACGGGAGTTTTGGCGGGAAAACTATTCACTCCTACTCACTTCAAAGAACACGGCACGTTCAAGCTGCAGACTTCAGGTTGGAATACAATCCTCTTGGAAAACTGCAAACGCACCGCTAAGACATCTTTGTGCAGAAACTACTACGGGGTACACGTTTCTGACAGCTCGAAAAACAAGTCGCTCACGGCGGGTGCAGTAACGCAGTTAGCCGAGCTAGCACAGACCTTTTTGGATGGTGGCTTCAACGAGATAGTTTTCGTCGCGGTGAGACTAATATGTCATTTTGGATCAGAAGACGTATATTCCCTCAAATGTGTTAACGTTATATGCAGTGTGACCTCATGAAGCAGCGAGACTTAATCATCTCCAACGAAGATCTATTGAATGTTCACAGTTTCTTGGCTTTATTGCATTTTTTTGTGTCTTTTGTCTCGTTGGGTGTAGACGGGAATCTCATGGTGCGTCATTTGGAAGCTCACCACTCTGCTTTTGGTCGCGATGTTAACTTGAACATAACACAGGATATCTCCGAGTCATGCACATTGTCAAATCTGTTCGACAAACACGTCTTCTACTGGCTAAAAAGAACTTGGGAACTGTTCGACCAGAACAAGGTGTGCAAGCTGTGTATGTTGCTGGTACACATAAGTTTCACCGAGACTTTTGAAAAAGGATGTGCGAGGGTTGCTTTACGTGTCTGCTCTCGTCAAGGAAATGCTTGTTTTCATGGAGAAAATAACTGCGCGGGGTTCACAAGCGGATAAATTTGTCTGCCAGGTGCGAGAAGAAATTCATTCATCAAATATGATATTTTATGGAGAATATCGGTTCAACAGGCGCTCACTGCTGACGTCCTCTGGGCAGAGGGGCACGATGGTTATTTGCACTTCTGTAACTCTTTAGTCAAAAGATACGACTCAAAATGTCTGCCAATGATTTACCTCGCCGATTGCATTGAAGTGAGGCCGAACACAGACCCACTTTTCGCACATTTGCCGGCGAGAGCGTTCTGAGAGCGTTCTTGTTTCTTGTTTCACGGCTGCTGATTAAGTTTCAATGCAAGGTTGCACACATGTCGAAAATTTTAATCCGACAGGTCATATCAAGGCTTTTGGCCAGCGTCCTTTAGATCTTACCTTCCTTCTGCTGAATAGATTGATCCAAAGCTTGTCGCACTCAACCAAGATTTGCTGAACGAGAGGAGTGTATCTAACTACACCAGGTATTTCACACGCGTTGTCGGCTCGCAATTTCAAAATTTGACTTCGTGTCCTTGTCCAGTCTACTGGCTTTTCCGCAATGGAACTCCCCACGACTGAACTCAATACTGTTCCGTTGCTTTGAAGATGTCGAGAATAGTGAACTTGAGGGATGGCTATATGGGTATGCAAATCTACAAATAATTCACGCCATCGCTGTCAGCGGTGGAAACAAATTCGCAACGGATAAGAGCTTTGCAAGTGGTACATTACCTGTTTTCACTACACGGCGCACGGGTATGCACCCCGATGGATATCTCAAGCTGAAGGATATGGCCACTTCAATTATAGTCAGCTTCATGCAAAAGCTGTATTTGACCAAGTATGGTAGTGCATCTGACTACAAGGTTGACTTACTCTCGCCCTTTAACTTTTTCAAGTTCTGAAAGAATGTATTTACAGAGAAAAAAACACATGAACCTGACGCTGATCTAGACTTTGATAAGCAGTTTAAATGTCTTTACCAAATGCAAGACTTCTCATGAGCATCTCCAGAGGGTTTGCGTTCGTGTTGTGCACCGTTTCACGCACTCCAGCAACAGGGTTCTCATCTACGAACTTAGCAAAGGCCTTGCTACACTTCACCAACTTATCTGACATGTCTGGAGCTGCATATTTCGTTCGCAGGAAGAAGAGGAGTCCTGTCAGGCTTTCCAGAACGTGAACTTTGTACAAGTTAGTTGTAAAAGAGTGGAATGCCGCAAATCTTCTTGTCTCCTCCGATGGCCGTATCCTTGCAACAACCTGTTTCAGCGAAAATATAGCTCCGTATGCCACTTTTAGAGCATCTGCGTTTTGTCTTTCCTGCTCGTTGAGCTGGTCATCCGATGGAACGGACGAATGAGAAAAAGTCCTTTGTCGAGCGACACTGAACAGACAAGCACCCTAAAAAGTTTAGATGTCAACGAAAACTGTCAGCGTAGGGGGGGAAGAAAAGACCGAAGCATCTTCGATACCTGCTGATTAAAGACCATAAAGTCGCCATATACCATTTCAGTCATGGGCGCGCTGACCATTTTAAGGATTTCACGGTTGCAGACCTCAGGGTAACAACTGAACGTGCTCCGGAGTATGGATACATGCAAATAACTGCGATTTAAAAACGAATTATGATTAGTTTAAATGTTTGCGTATATATATGTAGCCACAGATACACCTTTATTTATTTACTTGTATCATATATATATAATTATATATAATTATATATATATATATAAATGTTCAATATTGAAAATTAAAATCAATATATTAAATATTAAGGTTAAATGATGTTAAATGCATGTAATATTGGATCAATCGGTACATTAAATAATGTTAAATATATACATGTAATAAATTCCGTAATAATATATATTGAGTATCAATGCATTACCTTCGAAGGTAAATGTTTTGAATACTAATAATAATAAGTTTCGGAACCTTAGAACAATAATGACTGTGCGAACAAACATACAATTATATTTAATAATAAAGAGCTGATTTTTGGAGATGATAATAATAAGTGCGAGTATGGAATAAGCGGAATATAATGAAATTTTGGAATATTATTTTTATATGCGTATATATCATTATTATTGAATATTATTTTTATATGTATCATTATTGAATATTATTATTGAATAATCTAATATTTTTAAATAGTACGAAGGTAAGCTTCGAAGGTACAGAGTATTGTCCGAAATTAGAGCATGACAAAACAAACAGAAATTGCCTGCAGCACCAACCCTGGAACCTTATCATTACCGATAGAATAACGGGTACCGCCCGTAAAACAAGGCCGTGCCGTGCGGCGGTGTCGCGAGGCAGCTTCGTTCTAGTACAGTATTGGAAACTTAATCCCGCGCATGTCTTCGAGTGGATTTGCCCGGGAAGCATCATCGCCGGGTCGACGCGTCCTAAGGTGCTCGCCCCGACATTATCACCCCGCGTTCGATCACTCTGCTCTTATTTTCATGTTTCTACATTTCATACTTGCACGACAAACTAACGGTAAATAGCTTCTGCAGAAGTGAGACATGGTCAGATGCAAAAAAGCAATACTCCTCTCACGCGAATGAACATTTCGCACCAGCAGGACCTTTTATTCCAAGATCAAGCGCAATCCCTTTTGTTCCTTCATTGTCGGGCCTCGCGGCTCAACATGAAACTGTGGAACATCATTCTCTTCTTCCCAGCCAAGATGATTTCACCTCCGGGCTTGTAGGCTTCCCCTCATATCACAACAAGTGTGTAAGTACTTCTGGAGAGTCAACCAAATCTCTAGGTCAACACGGCAGCTCGATCATATCATCTCGCGCCGTCTCTCAACATCTTCACAGCGCGCTCCAACGGGGTACATTCCTTACACTAGCACAAACAGATCCTGAGAAAGAACAGAACTACAAATTACCAAGGGTGAGGCTTTTCATCGACTTTGTGCTTATTTCCATTATATTAGTTTCACTTTTAGTGAAAGATGAAAGTTTTGCCTTGCTTTGGCTGATGCATAAAGTAGCTCAAGAGAACATTGACATTACCTTCTCGACCTTTATTTCTGGCGTTGAATCAATATCACTCCTTGGTGCCACTTGATGATCATTTAGTGCGGAAAGAGCCAGACGCTGCAGGTTTTAGATTTCGAGTTATCAAAGGTATCAGTAATGTTGACGGAAAGGCATACGCCCTTCGACGATTCAATCATCGCCATTGCGTGCCAACTCCAGAGCTTACTTTATCCGCACGGGAAGCTGTAGATCGTTGGAGCATCTTCGGAAGACATCCGCATGTATCAGCTTTGCGCGGGACATTTGTAAGTGCAGATATGGGTGAGGCACCAGCACTCTTTTATGCATACGATTATCATGCTGGATCTCTTTCATTACGTGAATATCACTGTGATAACGGGGAAAAAAAAAGGTATGCGAGCGAGGCTGATCTTTGGTCGTATGCATCACAACTGTGTTGTGTCATTCGGTCGATCCATGGGGCCGGGCTGGCAGTCGGGGGCGCAGCGGCCTTGAATCCTGGAAGGTTGATTATTTCTCCAGGAGTAAGTTCCCCGGGCTCAGTTACAAGTCATATGAATCGCCTTCGGTTAGCTGCACTCGGTACTCTCGACTTATTGCACCCCGACGCCATAGGATTGATGGGGCCTCGATCATTGGCATCGGCTCAACGCGACGATCTTCGAGCAGTCGGGCACCTTCTCGCGACATTGGCATGCGGTTCTAGTCAAACTTTTGCTGATCCAGTTACTTTAGCCCAAAAGAAATGCTCGGCGCCCCTTGGGCGTCTCATTGTCGGTCTTGTAACAGATAGAATGCCGGATTGCACAATTTTTAGTCAACTGCTAGCACCAGTCATGTCCGATGCTCTAGAGTCTGAGCGAATGCTGAGCGATTACCTTAAAGCCGAACTTAGTCGTGAGTTGGAAAATGGCCGGCTGCTCCGGTTGCTTGTCAAACTGGCTTTTGTAAACGATCGGCCAGACCGTGACATGCACAAGGAGTGGGCCGAAACAGGTGATCGATACATCATCAAACTTTTTCGAGACTTTATCTTTCATCAGCACAACAATGAAGGAGCTCCAGTGCTTGATTGGGGTCACGTATTTGAGTGCCTAAACAAGCTTGAAGTTGGAGTTGCCGAAAGGATATTGCTTCTTTCTCGGGACGAAATGTCCATGCTTGTCGCAAGCTATGGCGACATAAAGCATTGCGTGCAAACAGCTTACTCTGACTTGATCAAGGAATCCAGTTGCCTCAACTCTAAAGCACGATGGCAGAGAGGTCGATGAAATGCAGGGCGGGAAAGGAAGGTTAGGATGCAGTATTGTTCGACATTGGTCATTTGGCGTGTATCTTGAGATGATTGAACCTTGTTTTAATGGGTATCTGCTGCAGCTCTGCAGCTACCCAGCTGATCAACGACTGTACTCGCCATCTGCTTTTCATCTATCGTTTTCACACTCTTCACTAAACTATTCCAGCAATCTCAAGGAGCTCACACGATTATACAAATGAAATGAAATGAGATTATAAAAGTCCATCTACTTGAGTTATCTGTCTTTGTACGAACTCACTGGTACAAGGCAATCAGATAATCTATCTTTTTGCTGCTGAGCTATGCATTCAGCAATCCACATGATATTCTTCAACTCTTGTTCTCTCATCTTCGCGTAGGCGAAAAAGCCAGCGTACTGTGCGTTCTGTTGGAGGGCCAATCTGCATATTCTCATCTCCTCTTCATTCAGCCACTGCAGTGACACTGTTAACAGAAAAGAAATAAAAAAAACCATATCCCAAAGGATACCTTTTCAACAGCGTTTTCTGCTAACTTGGCCAAAGGTGATGCCATGCTGGTTCGTTCTGGGTTTTCTTCGACAACGGATCGCACTTGGTCGTAATCATCGCACGAAGCAAGAGCATGGTGCCAAAAAGGATGTAAATTCCCCATTTCCGGGAAGAGTCGACGGCGGTCATCGCGTGATAAATCAGTCCCTAAAGAGTTGATTGTGATCTCCACAGCACGTCGATCGGCCTCAAAACTTAAAAGTTCCTGCATAAAATCGCTTGAGAGTGATTACGTTTGCAAACCGTGTGAAATAATAAGAAGTAAAGATTCATGTTATTACCGTCATTACCCTTGAGGTCGAACCTCCAAGGGATTTACAGAGATGAAGAAAATCATTCATGTAGGCCTGACCGATAGTGTGTTCGAAAAATAAAACTTTATCTGAAATCAGTAATGTGGCTTTGATGTTCTCACCTTGTGGAGAGTATTTCGCAATATTTCGATGTTCGACTCGTCAATATCTAAAGTCATGCAATCATCGAAATATGGTGCGAGAGGAGTGTCCACGAGTATCAGTTTGTAGAGTTCCCTGCGAAAGAGGCAAATTGGTTGCCGGCCTGTTTTAAAATTATAGGCGGAATATGTACGCACTGCATGTTTGTTGCGACCGAAAGCGTCAAAATTGAGTTGAACATACCGAGAGGGTGACACTTCTCTACGAGTTCCTTTGAATAAATAACAATAAACAGTTTCAGAACGGGACATTGCTCCCTATCATATGTGAGGTCGCGCCTTTACGTCTCTCCCATGCAAAACTCCTGCCAAAATCAATACCACGTTATCAATCATGTATCCATAGGTCAAGTAGTTCAAAAAAGTCAATAAAGGTTCTGGTGCCTGGAAGTGAAGGCTTTCCATTTCATTCAAGTTGAAGTTGCTGAAGTTGCATAGCAGTCCTACCAACGAACGAAGAGAGTTGAACTCAGACACGAAGGAGTTCAAGCATCGCTCAATGAGTACGGACGGGTGTGCATGTGAGACGCCATATCTCGATAGCCTGGTTTGTTCAGGTGTATTCTAAGTTCAAGGCAAAAGTTCAGTACCGAGTTCCGTGAAACTTTCAGAAACCGATGCACACCAGGTAACTGACGACGTCGTCGAGAGTTGGACATTCGGCAAGAATAGAATAATCCGTTTCGGAGAGGAGGTCATCAATGTAGCCGCGTAGCCTCCCGTCTAGAAATCCGTACTTTGCGTTGAAAAGCAAGCCCGGGATGGTGCAGTTTCGAGCGACAGACATCCTGAGTTCCGGCGGAAATTACTGAAGGCCGTGGCCTGACAAAACACGACACAAATACCGTCGATTCGTATGTGTAAAAAATATATGATCGATCGCGAGCGAGTAATTACCTTCGAAACTTATTACCGTTACCTTCGTTCGTATAAACTTTTTAGAACATATATAAATATATATATGAAGGTATTCTGATTTTCACAGGGGTGAGACATTTTTTTATGCATAACGATTTTTATATAATAATAATAAGAACGTAAATACTTTATCATATACGATTCACACAATCACTCCAGTGTGCAAACAGTATAAAGATTCCGCTTATGTTCACGTAATAAGCGACTTTATATCCTTAACTGTTATCAAATTAAGTTATGAAAAAAATGTCTCACCCTAATGAATATCAGAATATCATATAATAATATAATAATCTATATGACAACGGAAATGAAGGTATAATACACGTTGTAACTTTACAAGTATGTTTCAAGTATGTTTTCAAGTACATATATATATGTTTTCAAATATGTTGTTATTATAATATTTATATGTTGATATTATATTATTATAATTTATTATTATTAGATATATATTATTATTAGAGCTCGAAAGTATAGATAGATAGTGGGTGGATAATTATGATAATAAGGGTTGGGGTTTAGGAGATATCCACAAAAATCTGTGCGGGCAAGGTTGCAATCTACCTCGAAGGAAGCTCTTTTTGACCTAAAATTAAATCATTGCAAAAAGTGTATGTTGCAACCGCCGAGATTCGAACTCGGGTCTAACGCTTGGAAGGCGTTTGTCATAACCACTAAACTACGGAAGCCAATGGCATCAACGTTAACAATTCGATAAGGATTTAATACTATATATATTGCCGCTTAACCACCTTTCCGAAATCTTACAACACTATTAAAAATATGTCTCAGCGGCTGTTGGGAGCAATGTGGAAGATAAAACAAGGGACCGGAAAGGTGGTTCAAGCAAATTAGGCGAGATGGCAAAACACCACCCCGATCTAATCATGTGTCGAAAGCTCCCGGGAATTGCAATAGGCCGGCTTTGCGAGAAGTGTAAGCAATCTTAACTGCCACCTCGATACATTTCCTTCGTTTCTGAACGGCTCCGCATCTTTCTCCCGTTAGGTGACGGGAGATGCGTTGTTTGTGATAGTTTTGTCCGCCCAGCCTCACTCGCTAGAGTGTGCGATGAATGCAATTACGGTTCGAATGAAGGCAGGTGTGTTATTTGCGGAGGACAGGGTATTGCGGATGCGTACTACTGTAAAGGTTGTACCTTGATGGAAAAAGACAGAGAAGGCTGCCCGAAGATCGTCAACTTGGGGAGTGCCAAAACAGATCTGTACTATGAGAGGAAAAAATACGGCTTCAAAAACAGATAAGACGATATCCGTCTGATTTGGTGATATGATATGGAACAGCAAGCTCGCAACGGGAACGTGCGATATGTACGGTGCTACTGTGAGGTTGAAAACCTTTACTACAAAGGGTGCAGGCTCAAAGTTTTTTTACAATTGAAGAAGTTTCTAAGAGATGCAGCAACCCACAAAGATGAGAGAAAGGAGCGCTCCAAGGTGCGCATATGTTCAATTTTTCGTGCCCGTCGATTCGAAGATGGCTTGCTATGGTGCATTTCTAAGGTCCTTGTCATAGTTCAACCAGCCGCGATTTTCCAGCAAAGGAATAGGTGTAACAGCGCCTTTCATGCTCGCTTGAGGGTAACATGTGTTATGTCACTCAGCTGTCTCATGCAGATATCAACATCGGCGCCGGCTTTCGAAAAGTTAGATCTGTATTTACCAATCGTTGCGCTGTGCCCACTATCCAACAATATACTACGAGAAACAATGCTGACGTCCTTAAGCAGTGGAATTTCAACTGCTTGATTCAATAGGATTGTGTCAGCAATCAATCAAGTGTCCGCAACTGCAGATCCGCCCCCCTACCGATTGTTAGATTGATATTACGAACTAGCTTCGCGCTTTGATAGCGCGCCGAGCGTGACTATAGTTGAGTACTAGTGGCAGCCCTTGGGCAAAATAATATGCTGTATATTCGTGGATTCTAACAAGAACTCAATATGTGTTGGGACCAGTGTACAGCTGAAAGCAATATGAAGTACGCGAATCGATGAAATCCCTGCTCGCAAAGTTATTCACCACACGACCATCAAATATGTCCTGATCTCCCTATTTCAGTAGCTGTGGTGAGGTTTTTAGTCTACCTATGTAGTCGTCACCACCTAACAAAATTAATCTGCTCTTTTCGGCGTGTACCAGACTAGCCTCCTTATTCATTCCAGCAGCTTTGTAACTTTGAGCAAGACGATCAAGTTCATCGATTGACGCAATTTCTCTGTCCATCAGGCTGCGCGTGCGCTTGCCTCGCTTTTCAAGTAGCGAAGCCCATCTTTTCTTTTCAGCTTCTCGTTCCTCAACCGAAGTGTAAAACTGTGCATCCGCCACTGCTGCAGCAAGCGAGACACCGTCATCTACGAATTTCTTGTTGCTGTTGAACTTTCTGTCGTCATCATATACTACGTAAGGTCCAAGAAAATCTTCATCTCGAGGTTGCGCTTCAAATTTGGACTTGTCCAGGTAAGCGCATCCGAGTGGAACTTTAAGGAAGACATTGTCAGTTTTCTCAACTCTAGCTTTCGCCCCGCCACCCTGACGGAGATAGACTTGTGTAGCAGTGGTAAATATGTTGTTAAATAACCAGTATAGGGTGAGACCAGCAGGAACAGTGAGCGACACATATCCAATAAATAATGGAAGAATGTTCAAAAGCAAGGACTGCTGGTCCTTCTCTTTTTCATCCTGCTGGGAGGCCTTTAACAGATCTGTACTGAG
>Ga0222716_10004577_pt1 | contig 10840 bp, 13 predicted proteins | sample C33_13DmetaG_FD_165044 | JGI IMG/M metagenome (GOLD analysis project Ga0222716, IMG submission 165044) | Estuarine water microbial communities from San Francisco Bay, California, United States - C33_13D | ecosystem: Environmental > Aquatic > Marine > Unclassified | place: USA: California... | reverse complement strand
TATCGTTGTCCTGATATTGTGTTGGAAGTTCTGTAATATCAAATGTATAATCTGTATTACCGCCTGGTGTTGCTTGTCTTTTAACACTTGCTATGCGAAGTTTACGATCCTGTCTAACGTCTTTGGTGTTTGTAGTTGTTAGATTCTTTTTGTCATCAATACAGATAATAGTATCACCATTAACTAAACCTAAATTTCCTACACCAACAGCAATCGGATCACTGCCGTTAGCAACATCAGTAATGCTTGTATCACGCTCTAGTGCTATGTCATAGTCACTGTTTGTTAGTACTCCTACTGTAGGATCTTCGTCAGCAACTATAAGGGTAATAAGGCTAATAAATGTAGCAGTATCTGCCGCAGTAATTGTTCCACGTTTGCCTGTCAGTCCTTGATAGTTAAGAGTAATATTTGCCATTATTAATACTCCTGCTGATTAGGATACATACTAGGATCTTTTACTCTAATATCGTGTGGGTGTTTAGGACCGTTTACGCCGCCGCCGGCGTTGGTTGTTACTGCTTCAATACCTGTCACTGTTGGGTGTGGTTCGTTAGCATATTCAGCATCTGGATTGTGTGCTTCGATACCTGCCAACTGCTTGAATCTTCTCATGTCATCGTGTTCACTGTTTGGAGCCTCTGGTTCAATCTCCATATCAGTTTCACCATCACGATCTAGATCAAAGTTAACACTGTCGTTGTCACGTGACACAACAGGATTTTTGTTTTGTTCTCCGTCAACTAAGTCTAGTATGTCTCTAATAATATCTGTAATTCTCATAGTTTATCCTATAGTGCCGCTATTCGTGCTTTGAAGTCAGCAAAGTCTACACTTGCCGCTACTAGTGTTTTTAAATCAACTAATGGTATAGACGCACTGCTCTGTGTTGTAGCATCTGGAAACTGTATTGCTGTATCCGTTACAATCCATTGTCCGCCTCTAACAGTTAAATTAATATCTCCGCCTGTAGTTCCAACTTCAACGTTGCCATTAAATGTATTAAGTTTAAATCCGTCTCCAGCAGTAATATTAATATCGCCGCCTCCAAACCATGACCAATATTGTGAACCCAGGTTACCTGTAATAATTGAATTAACAGCATCAACTAATATAGTTGAGTCACTTGCCATTACACTACCAAACAAGTCTGAAGTAATTGTTCCTGGTACAGCATCTTGAAAAGTAAAAGTTCCTGCTCCGTCAGTTGTTAAAACTTGACCAACTGTTCCGTCACCAACAACACCTGGCAACGATAAAAGTGTTACATTAGATTGTACCGGTGCTGAGTCAGCAATAGTACGTATAGAAGCCGCTAGTATTTCTACTTGTGAACTTGCTCTAATGGCTGCCGGATCAGTAATATCGATACCTGGATCGATTGCGTACATGTTATCAGTATTGATTGTAAAATAATTTTGTGTAGTATCTGTGTAATAGTTAGCAGTATTAATTGATATCGATGTAACATTACCACTGCCATCAATCACAGCACCATAAACACTTGGAATAAAATCTGGAGTTCTAATTGATGGATGAGACCATTCCCAAGTTGCTGAATCAATTATTGTTGAACCCGCAACTACCGTTGCGTTGATATTATAATTTGGAACACCAACTGTGGCTCTATCATCTTGAATACTTCCAGGCTTTTCTAAACTGATTGTTACTCCTGGTATTGAAGTTCCTGCCGGTAAACTTATGCCACCCGACGGTGTTGCTGATAAAGCAGAGTTGCCTAAGTTAATAGTTGTTCCGCTTAGCCATAAATCTTTAAATCTTTTTGTAGAAGATCCAATATCATATGCGATATTTTGATCTGGAATAATATTACCTTTAACAGTCCCGTCTAGATTAATTTTAGAATCAATGCTATCTACTAGTGGAGTTGAATCATCTCCAAATACAGAACCATAATGATCACCACTGGTGTTACCTGTTAGATCTCCTACAACATTGTTATTCAATGTTCCACTAATAACACTAGCAGGGATATTACCATCAACAGCATTAACAAGCAGTGTACTATCGTCAGCAAATACTGAACCATTAATATCTTTAATTACTGAACTGAGCTGTGCGTCTAGGATGATTTGATCTGTTGCTGAGTCTACTGTAACTGTTACGTTATTGTGTCTATTATGATTAAATGCTGGTCCTGTGATTGCTGTAATATTGCCTGAATTTCCAGCGCCAATTAGCACATATAATTCATCAAAGTTTGAATTAATTTTAGTAAATGCGGTACGTAACGGATCTCCGTTATTTGAATTAGCACTTGTACCTAAGTTAACTGCTTGTTTTGTCATTATTGTTCACCCAACGTCTGAATTTCTTTTAAATAAGCTCAGTAATAAGTATATTTAGCGAAACAGACAATGATTAAAAAAGAACCTTTCATAAAGTTAATTGAAGATTTAAAAGAAACTGGCAAGTATCGTGTGTTTAACGATATTCTAAGAGAAGCTGGCGGATATCCATACGCCATTTGGTATGGACCTTATAACATTAAAAAGATCGTTAACTGGTGTTCAAATGACTATCTGGGTATGGGTCAGCATAAGGTTGTACTTGATGCTATGAGAACAGCACTTGATCAAACAGGAGCTGGTAGCGGAGGTACAAGAAACATTGCTGGCACCAGTCACTACCATGTAGCACTCGAACACGAACTCGCAAGTCTACATAATAAACAGCGCAGTTTATTATTTTCGTCTGCTTATGTAGCAAATGAATGGACACTTATTGCTTTATCACAAATTGTCAAAGACATTGAGTTTGTGAGTGATTCTAAAAATCATGCTAGTTTAATACAAGGTATGCGTCATAGTCGTAGACCTAAGCATATCTTTGAACACAATAATATGGAATCACTAAAACGAGCTCTAGAACAAGTTGAAGGTACACCTTGTATTGTTTTTGAAAGTGTCTACAGCATGGACGGAAGCGTTAGTAAGATAAAGGATATTATTAAACTAGCCAAAGAACATCATGCTATCACTTATATAGACGAAGTTCATGCTGTAGGATTATATGGAGATCGCGGCGGTGGTTGGACAGAAAAACTAGGCGTACAAGATGACATAGACATCATCAACGGAACACTAGGAAAAGCATTTGGTGTTCAAGGAGGATATATTGCCGCCGATGCTGAGGTTATTGATGCTGTTCGTAGTATTGCTTCAGGGTTTATTTTTACAACCTCAATGAGTCCTGTTACTTGTGCTGGTGCTCTTGCCGCTGTAAAATATCTAAAAGAACACAATGAACTACGCTGGCAACATCAAGAACGTGCTACAAAACTAAAAGAAATGTTAGAAGATATTAACATTGAAGTACACACGGATAGCGAAACACATATTGTTCCTGTTATGGTACGTGATGCTAAGTTATGTAAACGAATGAGCGACATGCTAATAGATGATTATAATATCTACGTTCAAAGTATAAACTATCCTACCGTCGACGAAGGAACAGAACGTTTAAGGATTGCTCCAACACCTTTACACACAGATGCTATGATGGGCGATCTAGTCGAATCAATTAGAAAAGTTTTCAAGCGGTGTGAAAAAAATGTTTAAACTAAAAGAATTAGTCAGTGAACCGCCTATAATAGGTTTTCAATATGACGTTAGTAAACTACAATCTATATACAATAGAGAACTGCCTACACACGAGCAAGGCCTTGGACATTCTAAACAACAGTTAAGAAAACTTTATTTTGGTGAAGACGAAAACTTTTATGAATTTCAACAAGCATTTAAAGAATCAATACCTGGTATTGTTTCAAAGTTTATAGAAATGGATCAAAAACAAAAGTTAATGCCAAAACGTTGGCCTACTGATAAAGTTGATGATATTTCTAATAGAATACAACTACAGATGTTTCCTATTATTGATATGCCAGGATACAGTTTGGGTTCTCATCTAGATCAAAGAACTTGGTTTGCTACTGGGCTACTAAATGTAATTGATAATCATCCTGTTACATTCTTCACTAAAAGACAACACAAAAATTTTTTAGATAGACCATTCTATACAGTAGAAGGTAAAGCTGGTGAAGGTGTGTTATGGTTGAACACTGAATCAACTTGGCACCATATGAAAACTGTACCGCATGAAAGAAAAATCATACAGATGAATTTAGTTTTACTTTAGTACTCCGTGCTTAGTAATTACTGTTCCTGAACTACTAATTTGACAGATAGTTGAAAATATATCAGAACATTCTTTTTCTTCTTGTGACATATCCAACCAAATAGGATCTAAGCCAAAGAATATTCCTTTGTGATCAAACACTGAAAACATTTTCATAATACTTTGATTGGTATACTTTGCGGCACCGTATAGAGCATGTTTATATTGTTCAGGCTGATCAGTATGTATCATCCCTGTAAGCATCCATCCTATTTTAGTTTCTTTACTAATACTTGATTCTAATAATTTAATTAGAAGTAGAGGAAGCTGACAGTGTGTGAAATACGATTGATTCCATTTATCAATATCAGGTAACTGTTTATTTTCTTTAAAAACTATCTGATCAATTCCCATATACGAGTTTTGATTAAAGAAAATAATATCATAAATTTTATTTTTATTGTTAATCTTATTAGCAATATCTATAATATCTTTTTGTTTAACAGTATTCCAATTAACACGATAAGAATCAACTCCTAGTATAGGTAGCATTTTACTAGTAATAATATCTACACTGTGATCTTTTGATTTTAAAAATTTTGTAAAGGATAAACCGAACTTTGATCCTCCACCAACTATAAGTATATTCATTTTTTATCTCCAAATTTTAACAAGTATACTGTATAATCTTCATCACTAATATTACCAGTAACTATAACTCTGTGTCCGAAATAATTAGGAGACGGTTTTAGATGCCATGTAAGTTCTTGTGCGTGAGCATGACACCATTTACCCTCATCTGTTGCTTCCCATTCACACAAAGGATCAGCAACCATGATTACCGGGTCTTCAACATCTCCCATAAGGAATTCATGTAAGACACGAGTTTTCACATTAAATTTTCTCGCCTGCTTTAAATCCACGGAAACGTAAAAAGCGTGGGAAACGCAAACTATATGTACCGTCCTGATTTTGTGTTACAGCATCTGCTCTTACCTCAACAATTTGACCAGGCAATGTATCACGAACACTATAAAACTCAGTTCTATCACTGTCGCTAAAACCACTACCGACGTTGACAGCAATCTGTCTGCCGTCATCAACTCCGGCGCAAACCAAAGCGCCAAGTCTTCCTTCATTCCTACCAGTACCTTCTTCAACATCTTTAACCTCCAGTGAAACTTCAATGAAAGGCTTTTGCTTCAGCCACGATGTGCTACGTTTACATTCATATTTGGCATTAGGATCTTTTATCATAATACCTTCGTATCCTTCATCAACCATCTGCTTGTTAAATTCTTTGAATGCTACTTCGTCGGTCATGATATCAAGATCAAAAAGTTTTTGATCTACAATTCCAACACAACCTGTTTCTTCAAATAGTTTTTCAAAAGTCTTAAGAAGTTCAGTTCTACGCTTCTGACCAAGTATGCTTTTACCAGCCTGGAATTCGCTCAGTGGAATAATATCAAACAGCATCAATTTGGCATCCTCGGCTTGTACATTATCTTTACGATGTACCTGCTTCATAAGAGCTTGAAAGTTATCACTTACCACTTCGCCGTCGAGCACGTATGACCGACCAATGTTATCAATATGATCAGTTAGTGCTTTTGTAATGTGTGTGAAGTTTTCAAGAACTTTACCATTACGAGTAAATTGTGTAACTGTTTTCTTTAGATGATCAATAACAGTAATACAACGCACACCATCTAATTTAGGTTCTACGAGTTTCTTACCTGTAATTTTTGATTCGTGATTAGCGCCATCGTGTGCCAGCATACATTCAAACACTGGAACCTTATAGGAATCCTTGTTTAATTTTTTAGCAACTTTGTTTACGGTCTTTTCACTTACACCACAACGTAAATCTTTAATTAGGATTCTGCGATAGAACATATTCCATTGCTCTTTAGTAGCAATGCTTTTTGTAAGTTCAATGGCATCACGTGCCGCATGTCCAGTAAGTTGTCTTGTGTGTAATTTTTCTGCTAGGTCTTTGAACACTTCCCAAGCAAGACCTTGTCCATCTTCAGTTGCCTCTGGAACTTGCTGAACACCAAAAGTATACAACTTGTTTAGTGTCATACTTACTCCTTCAAAGAACTCATCAAGTCCTTCTTCCATAGCACCGTAAAGAATTTCTTCCTTATCTAATCGGCTGTTGTGACTTTCAAGTTGTTTGATAATTTCTTGTGGTTGTGTTCTAGTTCCACTTGTGTTCATTTTCGCTCTCCATTTCTTTTAGACGTTGTATCATATCAAAAAATTGTTCCAGAGTATTATCTTCACACTGATCTACTTGAGGAACATATTTTTCACTCGCTTGTGTTTTCAAATGGTTAACTTCTAAGCTAAGCCATAAAACACAAGCAAGTAAAAAACCAAGTAGCAAGTTTTTAACTGTTTCAATCATACTATTATAATACTATAATAGAGTGTATTTGTCAACCCCTAATCTTGTACAGAATGTGTATTATTATCTACAAGATCTTCAGGTTGAAAGTAATAAACCCAGGCTCCTGTGATATTTTCCCACATACCAACAAGTTGCTCTTTATTTCTTTGAACTTGTTGCTGTCCTTCTGCCCAACTATTCTTTTGAAACTCTTTGGTCTCTGTCCATTCTTTCTTAACAAAGTTAGTTACTTTGTTGTTAGTAGCCTTATCTTTGATTGTTTCAACAGTATTGATAATTGGATTATCAGTACCTTTTGCCTGTACATCATAATTGTGAACCAATGTTACTAGAACAACTGCTCCTACTATTAGTGCGATGTTTTTCATATTAGCCTCTTTCTGTTGTTAGTTTGTTTCTTAATTTCCGGCGTGACTCTATAGTCTTCCAGTACCTATATGGATGTGCTGTTTTATAGTATCCTTGTTTTTCTAATACCAAACTAGCATCGTCCAACATTCTTATGTCTTGGATAAAGACTGTTGTAAAATTATTGTGTAGTCCCTCCAATATCCATAAGCCCTTGTTACGAACATTTAATGAACTATTCAAACAATCAGCGCCGCCTTGTAGTTGGCCTTGATTTATTTGTTCCATGTTCGTATTCATAGCAACGACCACCATATGATAGTTGTCGTCCCATTCCTCACACTGTTTGCTTACTTCTGACCAAAAGTCCCATAGGTCACCATCTTTTACTTTAACAGTTTTAATTTTATTTGTTTCTAATGTATTTTTAGCATACGGACAGATTTTTTGTACATGTAAGGCATTAATCCATTCAGCCAGGAATCTATCAAAATTTGTATCTAGTGGATCAAAGTTTTTCATGTCATATCTTCTTTTTGGCGCACCCGAAAGGATTCGAACCTCTGGCCCCAACTTCCGCAAAGTTGTGCTCTATCCAGCTGAGCTACGGGTGCGTAATTATTACAGTATAACATTATTTTGATTCTGTCAAGTTTAACATTTCCAAACATAAATTTTATCCTGTTTCTTTTTACCTGTTTGTTGCCCTAACTGTTGCTTTAAATCCTCTTCTTCATCACATTCTTTTAGTCCGTGAGCGACAGCATCTTCATACATCTTCGGACTTATATTAAATGCTACATTGCCACCTGGCTGTATGTTATCAACACATTTTTGCCAAAGCGGAATAAAGAACTGTTCATAAAAAGCCTTATCACTTTGCCATGGTTCCATGTGTTCATACAATTCTAAATTAACATACGGTGGCGATGTTAATACAAAATCATAATTTAATTTAGAAAAGTCTACATCTAAAGCACTCTGCCAAATCATATCTAATTTAAATGTTTCTTCAGTTTCAAATAATCCATTACCAAAGTTTCTTTCAGCATCTAGAAACTGTATCATTTTATCATAGGCAGGCTTCATATTAATGTTAGTGTCAATGCCTGTATAATCTATTCCTAAACTCCAAGCACCTAACATACGTCCTCCCCAACCTGCTGTAGGATCTAGTACACTTTTTGCTTTATACTTTTTATATAGATACTTGGCTGTTGTACTCTTAAACATTACAATACTGCCTAGATTAATTCTAAAGCATTCATATACATTGCCTGCGGCTGTTCTACCACCTCGGTTACGCATTTTAGTTTGCTCTATAAGTTTATCCCATTCAGTTTTATCATTCCAAATATCATATACAGTCTTACCTTTTTCACGCTTACAGTTTAGCAAGTTTTTAAATTGAAAGTGATATAGAAAAGGATTACCAGCAAAGTTGTTTTCATTAGACTCTGCCGTGAACTTGTTTAAGTTATCCAAGTCACGTTGTAGTTCTTCTGTTGTAATCAATTTATGATTTTCTATATCTTCAATTGTTACAGAATCTAAATGTAAGTTTACTGGTTTTAGATCGTCTGCCATATATTTTCTTTGTTCTTCAAACCCTGTATCATATTCTGTGGTGGGCCAGCAAATGTTCCTGTGTGATAACGTATGTGCCATTCTACTGTTGTAGGACTGCTTTCTGGCTTTGTTTTGATTTCGCATAGCAGATCAAGTCCTGCTCCAAATGTGCCATCTTTGTTTGCGATATCAACTTGTATATTTTCTTTAACATCATCTATACTAGGTACATAATACACTGAATTCTTTCCAAAGTCAACATAAAAGTATGCCCGTTCTGTAAATCCGCCTAGTTGGCTGAGTCTGTTTTTATCTGTTGTTACATTATCAACAAAAACGTCAATTAACTTGGGCTTGATTACAGCATAAAGATCATTTCGTTCTTGAACAAATTGGTCTTTGTGTTGTTGATAAAAGTCTCCAAAAACTCGATTGGCACGTTTTGCTATCTTTTTAATCATTCCTTTTTGTGTCATAAAAACATTATGGAAAAGATTAGATTCGTTTACTCTTACACTGCCTTTAGCATATCGCAATTCAAATTCATCAAGTGACACACGTTCAATAGCATACTTTCCTAAATCATAATCCTTACGTGTAGGATCTGTCCATACATCGCCAACATTAGGAATAGAATTAACTACGCACTTTTTAACTGCCTTAACTAATTTAGAAAATTCAATCGGTGCTAGGTATTCAAATAAGTCATCACCTTTTTGATTTCCAATGTTAAGATCTTTAGTTCCTAGATTAAAAAGATTAGGTGCTCCGGCTTTGACACTTACTCCTCCTAGTGGATGGCCTACAAATAAAATGTCTGCTGGACTGTCATTGTTATTATTGTTATCATCAGCCTGCCAATCAAACACTGTAGGCACAGGCAAGTTATTAGCAATACAATAGGTATTGATTTTGTTCATAAACTTTTTTGCTTTGTTTAAGTTTGTTACAAATTCACTTACACCTACTTCGCTGGCTATAGGAATAGCACGTCTAATATCAACTAGTGTTTTATCTGGATTAGATAGTTTTGTAATATCTAAATAGTTCTCAGGTTTAATTTGTACAAAGTCTGAGCCTATATCTGTTTTTGCTATACAAGCAAATAAAACAGGAAGCTCTGTTACATACTTTGTTTGATTACTCTTACCGCCCATGACATACTTCTCCTATACTTTATATGTCCAATAGTTTATCATTAATCCACGTCTTACTTTTGTAAAATTTGTTTTAGGATAATGATGCCAAGTTTGCTCGCTAGGAACAAAAAACATACAGCGATTGTCTTTTGCTTCTACTTGATAGTCGTCTCCTAGTATAGTAGCAGGATACAATTCCATGTAGTCAGTATAAATCATCGCACTTAATTTTTTTTCTAAATGATCATGATGTGGCTTTAATTCAAACTCTCCAAAATCACTTATAATTTCTATCCTTGGAAATGTTCCTTCAAAGCTCTGTTTGGTTATATGCTCAAAAAATACACGGTATGGACCGTCTGCCACACTGTCATGTAATTCCCACAAATTGGGCATAGCTTCGCGAGGAACGTTGTGAACAAACAGCCTGTCGCTGTTTACACGTCTACCTTCTTCTGTCTGGACACAGCTATGCTCAATTGCTTTGAGCTCATGTAGACATTCTTCAGTCAAGAAGCTATCTACAGTCCAATGCTGAAAAGGTTTAGAATATTCTTTAACTAAGTCGTTAGACAAGCACGTTCTCCAATAGAATTTTTTAGTCTATGTATTAATATAGCACTATCTTTCACTAAAGTCAATCAGTTTTGGCAAGATTCAGATATACATATTTTGTTTCTGTGTTACAATAATTAGTATTATGTCAGATACTATATTAATAACAGGCTCAAAAGGTTTTTTTGGACAACAACTAGTTGCTAGAATCAAACCAACCGATTTTAAGATACGTGAAGTCGATCTTGTAGACGGGAAAAACTATCGAGGCCTTACAGAAAAGGATTTGAAAGATGTACGCTATGTAGTACACCTTGCCAATTCTGCTAGAATTATGCCTAGTTGGAAGGAACCTGCTCATTACTATACAAACAATCTAATCGACACAACAAACTTTTTTCTTACTTGTCAAAATGCGGGAGTTGAAAAGTTTCTATACTTTAGTAGCAGTAGCGTCTATGGTAACAATGGCGAGGAATATCAAAGTGAAGACCAACCGTTGTGTCCGACTAATCCATATGCTCTAAGCAAAATGTCTGCGGAACACAGTCTCAGAATGTTTGCTGACGAAACAAAATTAATTATCGCTAGACCATTTACAATGTATGGCGAAACTATGCCGTTGGTTAACAATGCTCTTGTAATAGGAAAGTTTATCCATGCTTATAAAAAT
>Ga0222716_10004575_pt1 | contig 10840 bp, 7 predicted proteins | sample C33_13DmetaG_FD_165044 | JGI IMG/M metagenome (GOLD analysis project Ga0222716, IMG submission 165044) | Estuarine water microbial communities from San Francisco Bay, California, United States - C33_13D | ecosystem: Environmental > Aquatic > Marine > Unclassified | place: USA: California... | reverse complement strand
AACAAAGACACGTTTTATATCATCACAACATTTACAACTTTATTTACACTACGCCTTCGCGGATGAAGACGAGCGTACTACTACGTCTGATGGGAAAACTTACAGGTTTCTCCATATTTACACTTTCCTTTGGCGAAAAATACGCACGGAACGTTGGAGGTATCCACGACTTCGCCCGCTCCTTCCGCCGCGGATGAAGCGTGATGGGAGAACTTACAGGCGTTTCCTTTATTACACGTTCCTTTGGCGAAGAAAACGCACGGGACGTTGGAGGTGTCTCTCGCCGCTTCGCCCGAGATCGCGTGTCTGCCTCCGCCGCGGCCGCGGCCGCCGCGGCCGCCGCGGCCACCGCGGCCACCTCGACCGTTGTTGTTTCTGTTGCGGCCGCTGCGAGGATAGAGAACTCTGCTTAAATCTGGGAGATCTTGCGTCACGCTCTCGATGTCCTCGTCTGACAGGTCTTCTGATCCGTACGACTCGTCGTCCGAACTTGTAAACCATTCGTTTTCAAAACGGAAGAGATGAAAGTGTTCATCAAGGTGTATGTCGTCGCATCTCTCACATCCTTCGAAATCTTTTCTCGTCACCTCTCTCGCCTCCTCCAGCTCTCCGAACGTTAAACTTTGAGCTATCGATTCGAGCAGCTCAACTTGCTTCCTCACGTCATTCTTGTGTTGCTTCGAATAGTTATTTTCTCTCGAAACTACGTAACTCTCTCCCGTCGAATAGTTTCTCTTATTTTCTCTCGAAACTACGTAAGCTTCCATTTCGAACGCGTACCGAGCGCACTCTGGCTGATAGTTGCGCAACGCAACCTTTATGGTATCCAAATCCATAGGCTCAGATGTGTGCGTGCAGAAACGAAACTTTGCAATTTTATGCAAAAATTGCAAGCAGTCGAGGTATCCTTTCCCAGCGGCATACTCGCAATGATGTGGTTCTGGCCAAGGCAAGGGTATATCCGTACTTCTAGGATCATACCCGTCACTAAAATCTTTTTTTATTTTCTCAAACACCCACTCTAAGAGCGCACAATCGCCCCACGTCAACGCTAACTCGTATATACGCCAGTATGCGTCTTCGCTCATCGGGATTTGCACTTCCTCGTACAAAAACTTGACGCAGAGGAAATGTTCTGTTTGCTTCTTTCGTCGGAGCAGCCAGCAAAGCGGAAAATTTGGGTCTAACGTTTCGTGATATCCCTGCACCCATAATTTCCAGATGAGTCCGGGAAAATCCTCGGGAATTGGAAACGTTTGATGAAACCAAATGTATTTCAATAACTCCACGTTACCCATACTCAAGGCTTTCATAATGTGCTCAATATCCAACGACAACCCCGAACCTCTTTCTTCGCGCAAAAAACGAACAACATTCAAGTGACCAAAGTCGACTGCTGTTGTAATCACGTCTGGTTCGGGTTGCCGGTCTAGAGGCACCTCTAAAGGGCAGCCGTCGTTCACGCAATATTTCACAATTTCCAAATCACCTCTCGCTGCGGCTCCTACCGCGCATCCCCACGTCCAATCGACTCGTCGAATGCTATTCTCTCTCAAATACTTCAAACACTCCAAAGATCCTGAATTGGCGCAAGATACAAGCGCATCGGACGTCACCGGGCTCCCTTGGGACAACAAATACTCTATTACATGCAATTGAGACGCACCTGCCGCGTGATAGATGATAAATTCACCTTCTGTCTCGCGCCAATAACCACCTTTTAACCTTGTTTTTTGAAACCCACCGACGTGCTCGAGCAAAAATCGCACACAATCCAGATGACCTTTATGCGCGGCTTCGTGAAGCTCCCAATCGTAATCGTTTTTATACAATGATTTATCTCGAGCGAATTGTCTCACGACGTATTCCAACATCTGCACGTTTCCTTGCTCAGTTGCGACGCGCGAGATTCGACTGTCCCACGACAAATGCTTCACTTCTCTCGCCCATTTCAACAACGAAATCTCGTTCGTTTTTGCCACGTTGTGAACAAAGTACTCCTCGCTGATTGTCCCGTCTTCCACGAAAATCTCAATCTCTTTCGGCGGGTCCATCACGCAGAAATCCAGAGCGATTTCTAACTGTCCGGTCCCTCGACACTCTTTGATGGTAAACTTATCGGGAATAGTACTCGTATCCTTCGCAAGTCTCAACCACGGAGAGTACGTCTTCCAATCCACTGACTTTAGATTTATTTCTCTCCCGGCCTCTTCTTCTGACCACTTCTTTTGGTCCTTCTTCAACTGATTCTTCTGCGCGTTCGACCGGTACCTTTGCACGGGCACGATTGGCATCTTCAGAGTCTTCAGCATCACTCTCCTCGTCTCCCTCGACACGTGCGTCACGAACTTTCGCTCCGTCGGGTTTAGAAACGAGAGCACGTGCGAGAACACGTCCTCGTTTTGGATCAAATGTTCCCACAGAGGAAAAAAGGAAGACGACGACGTGGGGTCTTCTTCTTCTTCCTCTTCTTCTTTTCCGCTCTGGTGCTCTTTCACAAACTTCTTCATCAGCTTTTTCACCAAACCTTCCTTTTCTTTTCCTTTTTCTTCGCGCGGCGGCGGAGATGTCGAGGACGACGTCATCGAAGCGAGAAGAAGAAGAAGAAGAAGAAGAGAATTACGCCAACGCGTTCGCACGAAGTCGTCCGCGCTCTTTTCGTCGTCTTCGGCGTCGTTCTCTGTTTCTCTTCTTCTCCCCACTTTCGCAAAAAAAGGTAAATCGCGACGACGACGATTCGCGTTTTAACCGAATCGCCGCTTCGAAGAAAACCCTAAATTTAACAGACAACTTTCAGACAACTTTCAGACAACTTGAACAACTTGAACAACTTGAACTATGTAACATATTCCCTTTAAACGCGCCTTCGTTCCCTCTTTTACTCCCGTAGCCGTAATGCTCCGGGTACGCTTCCGGCGGTAACGGCGCGATTCTCCCTAAACTACTACTGCTAGAACTCCCAGAACTACTCATTCCTAAATCATCTTCTTCTTCGTCGCCGCTCTCTTCCGGCGCGGCTTCCGCTAGCCTCGACAACCGCTCGATCTCCGCGTCGATATCGTTCAGCTTTTTAGGCAATGTCGTTCCCTTCGCGCCGTCGTCCTCTTTCACTTTCTCTTTCTTCTCTTTCTTCTTCTTCTTCTTCTTCTTCTCGGAGTCGTCGTCGTCGTCGTCGATGTTGTTCTTCCTCTTCTTCTTCTTCTTCTTCGTCGTCGTCTCTTCCTCTCTCTCCTTCTCTCTCTTCTTCTTCTTCTCTTTCATCTCTCTTCGCGCTGTTTTTGTGTTCGGTAAAAATTGAGAGTTCGTTAGGTGTGAGAAAAAAAACGCGTATTTTTTAATTGTCAAAAAAAGTGAAAATATCTTCTGACTCTCTCTTTATGCTACCGTACGATTAAAACCCGCGCGCTCGAACGCTCTCAAAGCTCGGATCTTCTTCTTCTTCTTCGACGTCGTCGTCGTCGTCGCCTCGACGAAGAATGCGTGTCATCGCCGCCGACGCGGCTACATTTTGTTCTTGTTTTTCTTTTTCTTTTGCTCCAAAACTTGTTTTGAAGACGTGCTTTACGAAGCCGACGGCGAGGCTGGCCGAGGAAGCGACGGCTTCTTCGTGGGATTTATCTCGAAGGATGAGTAAAGCTTTTTTGGTGGATTTGATTCTTTCTTCGTAGATGCGTTCGACTTCAAACGGTCGAACGACAACGTCAGAGGCGCCGGTGATGAGTAGCGACGGTATTTGGACGTCTTTGACGTTTACGAAGCCGTTGAATGGGTTCAACGCTACGAGAGCTGAAAAGAGAGGGTTGGAGACCTCTTCTTCGCCGCTCGATCGTCGCCGGAAGAAAAAGCCGCCGCCGCGCTCTGCTCTCGTCGCAGCAGAGGCTGCTCGTATGGCTCTGCCACCGCCCATGCTGTATCCGACTACTGCAAGTTGCGACGCGTTCACTTTCACTCCGAATTTTTCACACGGCTGATACAGAAGCAGCGCGCGAGCGGCTTTAATCAAATTTGCCGCGCCTTCGTCGTTTTCCATTCCAGGCACGGGAGCGACTGGTTCTTCCGGGCAAACAAACACAATATGGTGCGATGCCACGAGCTTTGGAAGAAAATCCAAATAGTTTGCTGGATACTGAATATCGTACAAGCGCGCAGAATTTTCGTTGGTAAACGAAGTACACGAAGAGCCAAATCCAGGGCTATATACCATCGCCGGCATCAAAGATTCTACCACTTCCTCGTCGTTCCCGACGACTGGACACGCGACTAACGCGTTCGTTCTCTCTCTCCCTCGTCCGTACCTCACTCGTATTTTCTCAACCTCGACGGACGCATTTTCCCTCCCAAACGAGCTTTGCACGATATCGTAATAGTATCGCGTGCCTTCCTCAGAGAGAGCTTCGAGCCGAGAAAGCGCCGAGAAAAAGAAGAAAAAGAGCATCATCATCTTCTTTTCCGCGCGCGTAATCGACGACATTCTTCTTCTTGTTCTTGTTCTTCTTCTTCTTCTTCTTTTCGCGACGAACGCGGCAGAGGGTGCGCGGCAAAAAGTAGAGAGAGAGCTCACTCCCGTTTCGTTTCCGTGCCCTCGTTGCCCGCCCTCGTTAAAAAGCGTCGAGAAGAAAAAGTCTGGCTTTTTTTTTCGCGACGACGACGCAGAAGAAAAACACGGTCGCCGCGATGAGAACGACGAGAACGTGGTGCGCGTGCGACATGACGACGACGACGACGAGCGAGTGCGGCGGTTGGTTCGTTGCTTCTTTCTCTTTTTTATTTCGCAGCGCGCGCGCTGTTTGCCGCGTGTATTTTTGTTGCACTTTTACTACTCTTCCCTATTAAAATAAAACTAAAAACTCTATATCATTTTGCACGCGCGCAAACACGCGGAATAATAAAAAGCGACGACTTTGAGACGTGAACGAGCGGAGGAGGAGGAGGAGCGCTGAAACTACTACTTCTGTGATTTTATCGTTACAATGCTTTTGACTCCCGCTGCTCCTCGTTGTCGTCATCACATCAGTGCGAATGGAGGACAACGAACACAATTATTAAAGTCGGAATTAACGGCCCGACGTCATTCGTCTTTTTCTTCTTCTTCGTCTTCTTCCTTGAGTAGTAACAACAACAACGCAAAGGTAAAGAACAGGACTTTTAAGAAGAAACAACAAAAACGAAGAAGATTTTCTGTAAAAGCGTTGGTGTCCGTGGACGTCGGCCCGGCGGCGGTTTTAGGCACTTCGTTAATGCTCTCCTCGATCGCGTTGTACCAAATTCGAGCGACACGACCGGAAGTCTCGAGAGATAAAGACGTGTTTTTCTCCTCGGTCGGTTTACTCTGCGGGGGGATTTTGGTCTTTCAAGGGTGGCGATTAGACCCGTTAATGCTGTTTGGACAACTCATGACGGCTGGAACTGCGATTGCGTTCGCCTCGGAAACGATTGGTCTGAGACAGAACTTGTTAGAGGTGGAAGAGGAGAGAGGGTACGACGGTATCGGCGACGACGAGGAGGACGACGACGACTACGATTTGAGAAGAAGGAGAAGAGGCAGACGTGGTGGCGGAAGTGGAACAGGGCGAAAAAGGAATAATAATACTAATCGAGGATACGCGTTACCGTCGCAAACGCAAAGCGGATTTCGGAGCTTCGACGACTCGTTCGACGATTTGTACGAGGACGACCGGGACGGCGGGATGATGGAACAACAACGAAGAGGATTTACTACGAGTAGCGGTATCGGAGGGCGATACATAGGTACTGCTGCTGCTGCCGCCGCTGGAAATTCGAGCTCGTTTTACGACGACGACGACGACCTGGAAGAAGAAGAAGAAGAAGACGAAAGAGGAAGCGATTTCTCTCGCGAGTTTCAACGCTCGTCCTCGCGACGACGACGACCTAAACAAGAAGAAGAAGAACAAGAAGAAGAAAACGAAAGTAGTCCGTCCAAACCTTCCCTGGACGTTTGGGGCAGCGAAGGCGACGACGTCTTTTGAGGAGGAGGAGAGAAAGAGGTGTTTAAAACACATCGTCATTATATTCTTATAAATAATACATAACATATTTTGCACAGTTTTGCTTTGAGACATTTCTTGTGTTGTTTGTTGTTTGTGGGTGCCTTTTGATTTTTGATTGATCTTTTCTTTCATCTCTCAAAAATCTCATAAATTCATACATTCCTTCGCTTTTTGCCTCAAGTTTATCCTCAAATTTTCACTCAACCATCATCAGAGAGAATGAGCGGTCGGTCCACGCCCACAATCCCGAACCTTCGGGTATTAGTCGTGGACGACGACGTGTTGTGTTTGAAAATAGTCACGAAGATGTTGCAGAAGTGCGGATACACGGGTACGTTTCTCGTTCGCATCGTACTCGTTTTTTACGTTTTACGACGACGCATTTTTAGAAAAGCGCTTCTGTATAAATTGAGGAAGAAAACGGCGACTCCTGTTGGTGAACTTTTCGAAACGCTTACCGAGAAGACTCGTCCTCTCGTTCGGGGAGGATTGGAAAAAGTTATGAAGAATTAAACGCATCTGATTCTTATTTACGTTTTTGAAATCTTTTGGAGGCTTTTTTGCATTCGCGTGTGCGCGGTGGAGCGACGATGTGCGATCGCGTAACGAACACAATCGAGAAAAATCAATCAGCGCACACGCACTTTTTATCTCTTTCTGGGAGACGAGACTTGGAAATTCAGATGATTTTCTTTTCGCGTTATACATAAACACGACGTACTGACCTTTGTTTTACCCATACTCTTTACTACGTAATAACAACAACATCATCAACGTTTTGACTTTAACAGTGACATCCACGACGTCTTCTGTGACCGCGTTAGAATACTTGCGAACGAAGAAGGAGGAATTCGATATCGTTTTATCCGACGTGCACATGCCCGATATGGATGGTTTTAAACTTTTGGAGCAAATCGCTTTGGATATTGATATCCCGGTGTTGATGATGAGTGTGAACGCGGACCAATCGGTGGTTTTAAGAGGGATCATTCACGGTGCGGTCGATTATCTGTTGAAACCGGTGAGAATACACGAGTTGAAGAATATCTGGCAGCACGTGGTGAGGAAAAATGGGCCGGATTCGTTGCAGCGGTCCGGGTCGATGTCAATGTCGCCGGCGAGGTCGGGGAGAGGGAGTCCGGAGAAGGATTCAGGAATGAACGCGACGTCGAATGGGACACACATGAATAAAAAATTAAGAACGATTGCGGCGGCGAATAATGCCGTGTCGACGGACGCGAGCGCGGCAGCGAAGGGGGATAAGAAACCGAGCACGGTGGAAGGCGTAGCACAGTTACAGCAGCAGCAACAACAACAACAACAAACGACAACGAGCGGCAACGATAATAATAACAACAACAACAATAACAGTACAGCTCCGGTGCCACTGCCGGGAGGTGCAGGACCAGGACAGCAGCAGCAGCAAAACCAGATAAACGTACAAGGACACCTTGGGGGCGGTCACCCGCCATTGCAATCAACACATCAACAACAACAACAACAACAACAACACGTAGACGGTTCGATTCCACCACCGGTTGGTATGATGGGAGGATATGTAGAAAATGGGATGCCTCAGGGAGCGCATCCGCAATACCATCCGCAAGGCGGTCCTCCGCCGATGGGGTACTTGGATCCAAACAACATGATGAGTGGTAATCCTACTACTGCTGGCGGCGTGGATATGAATGGTATGCCGATGCAAGGCAACGGAGCGCCTGGAGCTGGTCAATCGGGTGGAAGTTCAGGCGGAGGCTCGAAAAAACCTCGCGTAGTTTGGTCAGCGGAGCTGCACCAGCAATTCGTGAACGCCGTGAACCAGTTGGGCATCGATAAAGCAGTGCCAAAGCGTATCTTGGACTTGATGAACGTGCAAGGATTGACGAGAGAAAACGTCGCATCACACTTACAAAAGTATCGATTGTATTTGAAGCGTTTACAAGGTGGACCGAACAATCCGAGCGGTCCGGGCTTTTTGAGTAACAAAATAGCGGGCGGCGCGACTGGCGCCTCCAAACCATCCGGATCTGGGAAGAGCAAGAATAATGCGAGTAAAGTTAGCGTACCTGGTGGGAGCTACCAGTTTCATCCTGGAGTTGGAGCGCCTCCGCAGCAGTGGAATCAAGGAATGCCGCCGCAACAACATCAACAACAACAACAACAACAACAACAACAGGCCCCTCCACACATGGTTGCGGCTGGAGGACCCGGCGGAATGCCTCCGCAACAACACCCTCCACAATATTCCACGTTTCCACATCCACAAGGTGTAATAACGCCAGGCCCACCACCCCCAGGAACGGTTCGTTACGGTTACGGACCCGTACCTATCGACGCGTCTTCGTTTACGCCAATCCCGCTGGATTTTGATGACACCGGTCTCGGTCTCGGCATCGGCACGTCCAAAGGCAGCTTCGGAAGTAAGTCAACCGACGATATGTTGAGCATGTTTTTGAAAGACGGCGATCCCGAGTCGATTTTGTAAAATAGATAACACCCCGTTTACTACTTTTCCGTTGAGCTTCGACCGCGATAATTTATGATTATTAGAGGACGAAGACGAAGAGGGTAGAGAACGAACATTTGTAGCAGTATAGTATTTAGATCAAGAAGCAAACGACGAGAAGATCGAGAGAGAAGCGCCGAAGAAGAAGAAGAAGAAGACGTCTGTCTGCGCGTGCGCAAACTCCTCACTTATTATTAGCGGTTGTAACCATTAGTAACAGAAATTCTTTTTTAGTAGCACAGAACATCTTTTCTCTGCATTTTACTCCCGTCCGTCGTTCGATGAAGAGTTCTCTCTCTCAGTCTCTCTCTCTCTCTCCTTTTCACTTTGGTTTCAGAACAGAACAAGTAAATTTTTCTTCAGTAATGCGTCCGTGCACTCGACGCACAAAAAACATAAAATCTGCCGCTACCATCTTTCTCAACCACCACCAAAGCAGTAGCAGTAACAATAGTACTCTTTTTTGCAATTATCGTCATTACTTCGCGAAGAGTCGCGTTTTTGGCGTCGCATCTTCTTCTTCTTCTTCTTTTTCCGGATTTGATTCCCAATTGAGACAAATGCGTTTGTCTCTTTTGTATCAATCACATCGAGCACAAAAAGGCAAACTCTCTCGCAGTAGTACGGGCAGAAAAAGTACACTCGCGGCAACGTATGCCTCGTCTTCGTCGTCTGAAAACGAGAGAAGCATTCAGGTGCATCCACACGTGCTCTCGGCGTACGCGTTTGATGTGAATCCGAATTTTGAGCTGACGGTTTCAACCGTCGCAGGCAGAGCAGAGACGAAGACGAAGACGAATTTTCCATCCGAGGAAGAAGTGAAGGAAATCGCGGAGATTTGGGACACGACGAGGACGAACAGAGAGAAGATGACTCCAGCAGTATCGCCGTTTATGAGAACATCGGCGGCGTCGAATGATGTTGGAGATGCGGTAGAGTTGTTCGCGCGGACGAGAGGCGAAATCGTGAGATACGGCGACCGAGGAAGAAAGGGAGGAGGAAAACAACCACTAGGCGAAAGAAGGATTGATACGACCGGTTTAATTTCAAGAGACGATAATAGCGCTGTAGGTGAAGAAGGAAACGACGAAGATACAGAGTTGTGCGTGGAGTTGATGCGAGAAGGTTTGTACATGCATTGCAACGCGCATAAAGCCATTCGCGATTCGTACACCGTTTCGAGAGGGAAGGATAAATCGAGCATCGTCTTGACGGCGAGGAGTGCGAAAGAAGATGTAACGAAGGAACGAGGAGGAGGGAAAACAGACGAAGAAAAAGATAATTTGCTTTTAGACCAGTTTACGGTGACGATAAACGCGCATTCGTTTCCACCGAGACTCGAAGTTCGACTGGGAAAAGAACGCCGAAGCGCTTTAACGGTGCGTCAAATTCTAGACGATCCAGCGTTGCGAGAATCCTTGAAAGACGGCGACGAGGTTGTCGCTTTGGGTGGACCGAAAGTATCGGGTAAGATTGATTTGAGTAGTAATAGTTTTGGCTTTGTTGGCGAACCACGAAAAGAATTGAACGGCGAATCTCTGTTGGATTACCATCGCTCGCGATATAAAGATCGAATTCCCATGCTCGCCAACGCGAAAGACGACGACGAGGCGGTTGGTTTGAAACTACCGGGCCAGAAATCCGCGTGGGCGTATCCGGCAGAACTTTTATCGTTGAAGAGTGAGAGTTTGGGTGCATCTTCTCCTTCCTCGTTGTCGGTTGAATTGCCCGATCCGGAGACGTACCAGAAGAAAGTATCGAAAATTAGACAACTCCTCGGGGACGACGCGTTCGCGCCGTTGGCGAGAATAAACCCGAAGATGATGCGTTTGAGTAATGGCGAGACGGCGTCTGTCTACTCGTGCAGCGCATCCAGAGAAGGTGGATTATCAACCGGACCGTCGAAAGCGTTTAGCGATTTCGAGACGTCGTATTATGATTTGGCGTTTGTTTCATCCGACGGTAACGAAGAAGACGCTCGAGAGGCAATTAAACAGTTGGCGAGCGAAATCGAATCGGTGTTGAAAACAAAATGGACGCACTTTTCAGAAGAACAGGTGGCTTTTCTCGTGAACGACGTGAAATCCATGCGAGTGGTTTCAACTCCTCCTCCAAAAGAAGAAAAGAGAAAAAAAGGACGAAAACCAATCGCGTACGTCCAAAGCATCGTCGCGGCTGATGGTGATTTCAAAACAAAAAGATATAGCAGATGGGCGGCGGATAAAGAGCGAGAGCGTTTTGCTTTGTTTCTAAACGCAAACAGAGGAGGAACGAGCGTGACAAATCAGCGAGCTTTGATGGATGATGTGGACGATTATGGATTATC
>Ga0222716_10004569_pt1 | contig 10848 bp, 10 predicted proteins | sample C33_13DmetaG_FD_165044 | JGI IMG/M metagenome (GOLD analysis project Ga0222716, IMG submission 165044) | Estuarine water microbial communities from San Francisco Bay, California, United States - C33_13D | ecosystem: Environmental > Aquatic > Marine > Unclassified | place: USA: California... | reverse complement strand
ATTTCATCAATGTCAGAAGCTAAAATTTGTTGCTTTATTCCAGTTGGATAGCCTTGAGGTGTATGCCAATTCTCTTTTGAAGAAATTTTAGTAAATTCAAGATGTGGTTTTCTTTTTATCATATTCGTTCCTCTTCTCTTTAAATAATTCATTCGTCTAAATCATACTCACCAGCTACCAATTTCCTTCTTAAAACTTTTCCTGTAGGAGACTTAGGTATTTCTTTAACAAAAATATACTCTTTTGGTCTTTTAAAGTTGAGCATTCCTGATTCTAGACAATGTTTATTTAAATCATAGTGTTGAATATTACCAACTCGCTTTACGAAACCGCAAACTTTTTGCCCCCATTTTTCATCAGGAAGACCCACTACAACAACTTCAAGAACATTTTTATTTAACGATAATAAATTTTCTATTTCAATTGGTGATACGTTTTCACCTCCAGTAATAATCATGTCGTCTACTCTGCCAGTTACAAAAAGGTCACCATTATTATCAATGTAACCAATATCATTCGTAAAATACCAGTTTTTAATTATTGACTTTTTATCAGCATCAGGTCTTTTTAAATATCCTGAAAAAGCTTCTTCAGATTTAAGGGAAGCAATTATTTCTCCTTCAATATTTTTTTTAACAATTTTTTGAGGGTTGTTAGATCCAATTTCTACAACTCGAATGCGTTGATTTATTCCAGCTTTACCAGCTGAACCTGGTTTTTTGTTAGCATTTTGATCCACAGTAAAAGTATAAATTTCAGAAGATCCATAATGATTTACAAGTTGCATAGGTTTAAATGCTTCCATAACTTTTTTTATGAGACCGTTGTTCATAGGTGCACCAGCAAATCCTAATTTCTTGCATGTTTTAACTTTATTATTTGTAAAGCTATTATCTTCAATTAATTCATGAAATAAAGTAGGGACTAAATATAATGAAGTAATTTTAAAATTATTGATTAGTTTTATTGCCTCTTTGGATGAGAACTTAGGTTGAGTTATAAATGTACCATTAATTAGTGCCATTGAAATCAATGATCTAATTCCCATAGTATGATATAGTGGCATGACACCAAGCGTAATTTCTCCAATTTTATACATATTTTGAGCAACATGAGCTAATGCAGCAGATCTTTCAGCTAAATGTGTTCTTGGGACACCTTTAGGTTTTCCAGTAGTACCTGATGTATATAAAATTATTGAGTAACTATCACTTTTCCCTTCAGGATGGTTTCCAGTATTACCATTTTGAATAAGTTCGTTTATGTTTATTACTTTATCATTATTTCTGCCAACAAAAATTTGTTTAATTTTTTTAGCTTCTAGAGACAACTCTACTCCAGCCATGCTTTCTTCTTGAAAGATTATACAGCTAGCTTCAGAATTAGAAATACAAAAATCAATCTCTTCAGGCTTCATCCTCCAATTTAACGGTACTACAACTAATTCATTTAATTGGCATGCCCAATGGATAGTGGAAGCTTCAAAATTATTTTGAAGTAAAGTAACGACTTTTTCTTGTTTTTTTAAACCATAATGTTTCAAAGATCCGGATAGAGCATCAATTTTTTTAAACCACTCAGAATAAGTAAATTTGTAATCTACACCTGCTATAGCAATTTCGTTTGGATTTCTCTCTGCTGAGGCTAAAATGGTTGTTCCAAGATCAAACATGTTTTTGCGTATTTTTATTGATTTCAATTACTTCTTTTACGGCTTCAACTATTCCAACATAACCTGTACATCTACATATATTCCCGCTTAAAACTTCTCTAATATTATTTTCATCTGCATATTTAGGGTTTTTATTTAGAAATGCAGTAATTGTTATTAAAAAACCAGGTGTACAAAAACCACATTGTAAAGCATGATTTTTTTTAAAAGCTTTTTTTAAGTTTTCAAAGTTTTTATCGTTAGATAAACCTTCAATAGTAACTAATTCTTGATCATTTAATTGTGAAGCAAACATTAAACATGATCTTATTGGTTCACCATTTAATAATATTGTACATGCTCCACAAATCCCATGTTCACAACCTACATGTGTTCCGGTCTCTCCAATATGATGTCTTAGAAAATCTGTTAATAGGGTTCTGGTGTCTGTTTCTGTAGAAACATCTTTATTATTTAGTTTAAATTTAATTTTTAATTTTGAACCAGATTTATACAAAGGCATAAAATTTTTCCTAATTACTATATAAACACTAAAATAGTAAAATTTTTAATCAATAGTATTATTAAGAAAACTACTTAACTTGTCCTCGTTCTATTACAAATGATTTGTTCAGCATACCTGCATAATGACTAGCATTACTCTCAGCAATAAGAGTGGTTACGCCTTCTTTTTTTAAATCATTTAATATATCAATAATTCTTTTTGTTAAAGCTGGTGCAATTCCTTCAGATGGTTCATCTAATAGTAAAAGTTTGCTCCCAACCATAAGAGCCCTTGATAGAGCTATAAGTTTTTGTTGTCCTCCTGACAGACTTGTGGATGGTCTATCTTTTAACTCAACTGCTTCTGGAATAATTTTATAAATCCATTCTAACCTTTTTTCCCAGTCCTTAATATTCGTCGCCCAAACTGGAGTTAAAATGTTTTCTTCAGCAGACATAGACGGTATTAATTTTCTGTCTTCAGGCATATATCCAATTGATAAATAGGCTCTTTTTTGTGATGGCATACTGATTAGATCGTTATCTTCAAAGTTTAATTGACCTGACTTAGTTGGTAAAATTCCCATAATAGCCCTCAAGAGTGTTGTTTTTCCAGCTCCATTCCTACCTATTAATCCAACCATTTGGCCTTTATCTAATTCTAAAGAAACATCTTTAAGGATTTCAATTAACCCAATATTTACATTTATTTTATTTATTGTTAACATAATTAAAACCCTAATGTTTTATTCGTTTAATGCCCTAAAACGTATTCGATAACTTTTTTGTCTGACAGTGCTTCTTTAGGAGGAGCATCGCATATAATTTCCCCTTGATAGAAAGCCATAACGCGATCTACATACCGTTCAACAATTTCCATATCATGTTCAACAAACAGTACAGAAGTTTCTGTTTTTTTTAGCGCAGCAATTACAATATCCATAATTCCAAATTTTTCTTCAACTGAAACACCTGAAGTTGGTTCATCAAGTAAAATAACTTTAGGATTACCAACAACAGCCATAGCTATATCTAGAAGTTTTCTTATACCTTGGGATAAGGTACTTACAATATTATCTTTTTGATCTTTTATTTTATATAATTCTAGAATTGAATCGCATTCTTTCGAAATCTCATCATCATCTATTGGGTCTAATAATTGCTTGCCGCTTTTTTTAGCAAGAGACATTGCTATCATTAAGTTTTGCTTAACTGTCATTGTCATAAAAACTTGGCTAATTTGGAAAGATCTACATAAACCAATATGTGTAGCTTCTCTAGGTTCTATTCCGGTTATATCAGTTCCTAAAAATTCAATTTTACCACTAGTAGGTTTTAAGTAACCGGTAATCATATTTACAAAAACAGTCTTACCAGCTCCATTTGCGCCAATTATGCCAACAATTTCACCTTGGTTTATTGAGACATTAATATTTTTTGCGGCAACAATACCTGAAAAAGATTTATTTAATTTAGATGCTTTTAAAACTATATTACTTGACATCTTTTTTCTTTCCATAGTTAAAAACTTTTTCAATTATTGACCATATACCACCTGGGAAAAAGAAAATAATTGTGAGTAATGTTCCCCCAACAATTGCTGCCCAAGCTTGTGGAGCCCACTCAAATGCGTATGTTCTAATGAACTCAAATATTATAGCTCCAATAAAAGGAGCTAAAATATTACCTGAACCAGACATAATCGTTATGAATACTAATTCTCCCGATACATTCCAGTTGACCATTGAATCAGGATCAACTTGACCTAAACTTGCGGCCATAAGCCCTCCAGCACCACCTGCTAAACAGGCTGAAATTACATATTTTATATGAATTGCTTTTTGTACAGAAAAACCCAGAAACTCTACTCTTATTTCATTATCTTGAATTGCTGTAGTTAAGTGGCCAAGTGTTGATCTAAGATAAGCTTGTATTGAAACAGCAGCACAAATAACAAAAAATGTTATAAGGAAGAATAAATATTGTCTTGTAAGCTCTAATCCAAAAAGCGTAGATGGAGAAATTGACATTCCATCAGTTGACCCAAGAAACTCAGCTTTAGCTAACAATCCATATAAAACCATAGAGAAAGCAAGAGACAACATTGCAAAAAATATTTCTCTATATTTTCTAAGAATGAATCCAAGAAAAAAACCCAGTATTCCTGCGGCAGCAACTGCTATTGTAAACCTCAATAAAATATCAGTTATACCAAAATATTTTTGACATAAAGCAACAGCATATGCTCCAAAACCATAATATAATGCATGTCCGAAAGAAACCAAGTTTGTTCGCCAAAGTAACATAAGGCCTAAAATAGCTAAGCCTCTAGATAATCCATACATAAAGTTATTTTGCATCCAGTCGGGTAAAATAAAAGATGAAATAAAGCACAAGCTTATCATAAATACGATCAAAACTCTTACGCTTGTGTCTTTAAAAATACCTGTAAACATTAAATTTTCCTTGCTTTAGGAGGAGCAAACAAGCCCTCAGGACGAATAATTAAAACAATTGCCATAACAGCAAATACTACAAACAATTCTAATATTGGAGCTTGATGAACTGCAAATGCTCTTAGCAATCCTACTATTAAAGAACCAATAAGAGCACCAGGTATTGAGCCCATTCCACCAATAACCACAACAGCAAAACTTAAAACCACAAGGTCTATAGCAAAACCAGGTGATACAGATGTAGTAGGAGCAACATATGCGCCCCCTAGAGCTCCTAAAATGGCACCTCCAATAAATGTTACAACATAAACTTTAGTAACGTTTATTCCCATAGCTTCACTTATTTCTCTATCATAAATCACTGATTGAAGAAGTTTACCCCATTTAGTTTTTGTTAGACCATACCAACAACTGAAAGCCACTACAGAAGCAAGAAGTATAAGTGTAAGTTGATATACTCCTCTATTTAAACCAACTATATCAACCCAACCAAGCATCATTGCAGGTTGATAAGGAAGATAAGGGTCAACTCCAAAGGTAATTATAATAAGATCTTCAAAAATCAAAAATACACCAAAAGTAGCTAAAACTATAAGGTGTATGTCTTGATTATACATTTTACGAAGTATAAAACGTTCTATTATATAGCCTAAGACTATACCAACTAAAATTGCAGACAACAATATTGCCGGAAAGAACAAAGCTTCTGGAAGATCATTGTCAGTAATAATACCTATGGCAAATGCAGCTGTATATGCACCCCATGCATAAAAACTACCATGAGCAACATTTAAAATTTTCATTACCCCAAATATAATAGTTAAACCTAAACTTACTATAAAAAGATAAGAGGCATAGGTAAGACCGTCTAAAAAAACTGTAGCCCAAAATTGCATTGACATACTCCAAATTGGCAAAAAAAAGGGATGCTTTTGAGAGCATCCCTTTTAAATATTAAGTTTAATTACATTTTGCTCCTGGCATACCTGCATTTATCCAGTCTTCTGATTTTGTGCCAGCTGGTGGATATATACATTCTGGACCATACATCTTAACTTTTTCAGCTCCAGGTGTCTTACCTTTTTTGTTATATTTAGTTAGACCATAGCCAACTGAATGAACAGCTTGATGACCACCACCTCTTGCCATTGAAATAGTTTCTGTAAATGATTTGAATTTAATGTTTTTCATAGCAGCAATGACTTGGTCTTGAGTAGGAAAACTTCCTGTCTTGGCCATAGCTTTATCCATAGCAAATTTATATGCTAAAATTGATCTAGCATATTGATATGAAGGTCCTAATGGAAGGGCATTAAATCTTTTTTTATACTCTTTAATGAACCAAACATTTAATGGGCTTTTATCATCTCTTGCAAGAAGACCAACATTGCCTCTTGTACCCATTACAATACCATCAGGAAATTTCTTATCTAATGCATCAACAGCTGATCCTCCAACAGAAGAAACGAAGATTTTCTTTTGAAAAAAACCTCTAACCATTGCTTGAAGAGTAAATGCTTCGATATCACCGTTCCAAAAACTTGAATGCACAACTTTAGCTTTATCTAATGATAATGCTGAAATCTCTGTTCCATATTGTCCAACAAAAAGCTTTGGGAATTGTGGTTTATCAGATCCTTTTGAACCAGGAGATAATTGAGCCATAGCTAGCTCAAAAAACTTATAAGAATCTTGTCCCCAAGCATAATTTTGGTTGATACCTGTATAATTTTTTTCATTAGGATACATATCAACTATATATTTTGCAGCGGCCATACTATCACCAACAGCATTCGCTTGAGTTCTAAAAACGTGAGTTCTTAATTTCTCTTCATAAAGTCTAGGCGTACCACATGTTGAAAAAACAGTTAACATTTTAAGTTCATCAGCAATAGGTCCTATCGCCATACAATTTCCAGAAGAAATATAACCAATCATTGCATCAACTTTTTGTTTTTCAACAAAATCTCTAAAAAGACCTACTTGTTTAGTTCCACCACCAGATTCATCGCTGAAAACAGGGTTCATTTTAGCACCAGCAAAACCTTTAGTATTGTAGGGTGCTGGCATAGTTCCATTGTTAATTGCATCAATAACTATCTGAGCACCTTGTTTTGCAGGCACTCCAAAAACACCAGCTGCAGGGCCAGTTAAAAAAGACACTATTCCAACTTTTACTGTATCTTTAGATATTGCAGGGCTTGCAAACATAAAAGTTGCAGCCAGCATAGTCGCAGATACTATTTTAGTAGTTTTATTAAATATTTTAATTTTCATTAATTCCTCCCCAGAAAAAAAATATTGTAGTTTAATTTAATCTAATTATTCAATGGAAGAATTTCAAAAATTTTTGAATAAACTGTCTCATTTAATATCCCCCAAAGTTACTATTTAAAATGAAACACAGCAACTTTTTTAAAGCAAGTTTATTAATTAATATCAGTTAACATATTAATTGAAATGAAATTATTTGCAAACAAGATTAAGTTTCATTGTTTTCATACATTTTTGCGATAAATAATCCGCCTAATAAACCCCAAAAAGGTGCGCCAATATTTAAGATAATTATATCTGACATAGTTATAAGAAAAGAGACAAGCGCTCCAAGTGAATAATTTCCTGAGAAAGCAGAAATAAAAGTATTTTTTAAAACTATTAATAATGCAATTCCACCTAGTGATGCAATGAAGCCCGGAGGACAAGATGAAATAAAGCCTGTAAAAAAAGGAGAAAAAATACCAAAAGCTACACAAAGTAAAGAAAAAATTATACCACTCGTATAGTGACTTTTAATTGCTACGTTTTTGTTATGTTCTTTTATTGCTTGTACAAAGTTTTCTTCACCGTGTTTTTCTAATAAAAATTCAACTCTTTCTCTTCCAATTAATTTATTAGCGTCTGAAACTTTAATATCATTTTTAGAGTTTTCATCTGATACTATTATTCCTGTTACAGGTCCTGTAAGGCAAGATGATACTGTTCCAAAAAAAGAATTAATTATTGAGCCAACTCCGCACGCAACTGTAAACGGCCTAATGTGGGTTTTATGTCCAGCAGATTTAAGAATAGCTAAACCTTGACCATTTTGAATAAATAAAACTGTAATAGCTAAAGGAATTACTAATTCTATATTAGCGTTTAAGTTGAATTCAGGTATAAAGATTGTTGGAATTATAGGGGTTAAGCTTAGGTTATTAAAAATTTCAGGTTGATTAGAGTTTAAAATTATTAAAACACCTACAATTAAAGACCCAAGTAAAGGAGGTATTATTCTTTGTAGTGAAGGAATTGCATAAATGATAAAGTAAGTAATTGTCATTGATCCAGACAATAAAGGTGTTTCTTTTAGAGAATACAGCCAGTTTAAACTAAATTGAAGAAAAATAGCTGCAACCATACCCATCACTATTTCAATTGGAATTTTTTTATTTATCCAATTTAATATATTTGTAAACCCAAGAAATGTGAGAAATATACCAGTTACTAAATATGTACCGACTATTTCATTAAATGAATAATTTTCTATCGAGGAGCCAATTAATATAATTCCAGGAATACTCCACATGAATATTAGTGGTTTTCTGAACCAAAATGAAAAAATTATAGTTATTACGCTATTTATAGCAAAGGCTCCAAAAAGCCAGCTTGAAAGTTCTTGGTTTGAAAGGCTTGTTTTAGTTCCAACAAGTAGCATTATTGCAACTGGACCTGTAACAGCAAAAAGGAATGCTACAAATCCATTAGTAATATTTTCTTTAGTAATATCGTTAAAAAAATCTTTTATTAAACGCATAATTAATTTGCTCAACATATTAAAAGTAATTAATTTCTTTCAAACTAGATTTATCAATAAAGTTTAAATTAGTTGTTTGTTTTTGTACAATACAAAAACAATTGTGCAACTCAATCAAAGCAGAATTAATAAGGCCTTTTTCTAGATATTTTTTACCAACTTCGTTTCCATTTTTTAAGGCCACTTCAATATCTGATTGTTTTAAATCTCCAACTTTAACTGTAACCATTAAATCTTTTAAATCACTATCTTCATAAATATCGCTGGCAGGTTTTTTTATAATTAAAGGATGATCTTTTATATCTACAGAGTTAGCAATCATTGTTGCAGCAGCATCTGCCATTGCAGCATTGTTTGCTAAGACAGTAACTGAATCAGCTATACCAAGAGAAAAACTTCGTCCTTTCCATCCAGAAGTAGCAATGCCTCTAGATTTATCTTTATAATTAATTTCTGCAATTATATTGGGAATGGATGCCAAGTTACTTTTAACGGTTTGATTTTCTGTTAAATAAAATGATACGTCTCCACCATTGTTTACGTATGCTTTTTCTAGGTCAGAACCTTCTATTAAAACATTTAGAATGTTATCTGCTACTGACCCAGCAACAGCAGCCATCGGAGTTATAAAATCTGGATAGAACTTTTCAGTCGCATTTTGCATGCTTTGAGAAATTTTATTATTGAACTTTCTATTTGGAACTACTTCTTCTTTAAGCAGATCCATATCTAATACAAGTTCATCTAATAAAGTTATAAAATAATTTTTAGCTTTTTTATATGCTAAAGATTTGTCTTTTCCGAAAGCTTCAAGAACTATATCTATTGGTCCGTGACTTAGGAATAGTCTGTTATCCTTTTCTTTGACAAGCATTAGTGAAAGTTAGGACAAAAAAGACTTTTTGTTTCCATATTCACCACCTTTTTCAAGAATATCTTTTTTTGACCTAATATTCGTCATGTGCCCTCCAATTAATTTATATTGGTTGTTATTAATGGTAAACTCTAAAGGAGCCACAATAGCAGGAGTAGGTACATATCCAAAAGAATTGTCAGGCATTTCAAGAACATCAACCATAAGAGTAATTCCACCACCAGGCCAAATATAAGTTTTTGCACCTCCACATGTTATATTAGTCGTTTTATTTTTAACTGATTTAGTTAGTTGTATTGGGTTTTTAGTGACACCAGATCTTAGTGATCCACCAGCACCTCCAACAAACATTACAGTACACAACGCAGGCTCACAATTTTCTTCAATAAGTTCCACACTTGGTTTTAGATTTTCAGGTAATTTCTTCTTTTGGGGAATTAAGTCGTTGTCTAATTCGTAATAAGCATAATTCTCACCTGTTGTAGAGACCATAAGAATAGTTAGTCCGGGCATTGCACCTTTTTTTTCGTTCCAAGCGCCTAATATTGTTAATGGGTCTTGAATATCAGTTCCACCCCATCCAGTTCCAGGATTTGCAACTTGAAAATATCTACCAGGAGTAGATCTTCTTCCTTTTATTGAAATACCTGTACTTTTCCAATCTAATACTTTGCCAGCCTGATGTTCGGATACTACCCCTGTAATATGGTCGTCTACAACAACAACTTCATCTACAAGGCCAACCCATTGAGATGCAAACATTCCGATAGTAGCAGATCCACATCCAACTCTCATTTTTGTTTCTTTTATTCCTTCAATAATAGGTGATTTTCCTGCTTGTACAACAACAGTAAGACCACCCTCAATTGACAGTTCTACAGCCTCTTTATTACATAAATTCATTAAAGCTTCACAAGTTACACGTCCTTCAATCTTAGTGCCACCAGTTAAATGATCAACTCCACCCAATGAAAGCATTTGTGATCCATATTCGCTTGTCATTACATGGCCTATAGATTCACCTTTATGTTTTACAATCGCTCTTTCAGATCCTAAATGTCTATCAGTATCAATCTTAATTTTTACTCCACAATATGAAAAAATTGCTTCTGTAACTACAGTAACAAAATCTGTACCATCTACTTTACTATTGAAGATAAATGGAGCGGGTTTATAATCTGGATAAGTAGTGCCTGATCCTATCGCCGTTATAAAACTGTTATCATTTTCTGTAGTTTCACCATTCCAATCAGCCTTAAGAAATGGTTTTACCTCTTCACCTTTATCTATTTGATTATTTAAAATGATTAGGGGATCTAGTCTAATTATTTCACCATTATGATTGGCATATCTATCACAAGCACCTGATTTACCTTCGGCAATGAAACACATTACTGGGCAAGCATCACATCTAATTTTTTCTTGTGTCAACGTTAGCCTCCGATATAGCTTCTAGCACCCTATGAGGAAGTGCTGGAAGTTTTTTAATAACTGCGCCAGTGCAGTTCCTAAGCGCATTTAAGATTGCAGGTGTTGTAGGAATTAAAACATGTTCCCCTAATCCTTTAGC
>Ga0222716_10004564_pt1 | contig 10855 bp, 14 predicted proteins | sample C33_13DmetaG_FD_165044 | JGI IMG/M metagenome (GOLD analysis project Ga0222716, IMG submission 165044) | Estuarine water microbial communities from San Francisco Bay, California, United States - C33_13D | ecosystem: Environmental > Aquatic > Marine > Unclassified | place: USA: California... | reverse complement strand
ATTGGACAACCTGTCAGTTCGTACCAGCGTTCAAGCAATTGTCGTAAATTCTTATTATCGTTGGGTCCAACAGTTTGAACCCGTGATGATCCGTCCTTGTGTACAATTCCAGGGTAGCTTTCCGGGTCTCTACATTGCGAAGTAAATTGCATATATCTGTTAGAGGGTCCGTCAAAGTACTGATCTGCATACTCTTCCAGTACTGCAGGGGCAAATGGCCTAAACTCCTGTCGTTGTTTGATTTTGTTAACTCTGCTCCTAACATCAATCCCCCTAGGGTCAGCAAGAAGACTACGATTGCCAAGAGCACGAGGCCCAAATTCCGCTTTTCCATTAGCTACTCCTACTATTCCAGTTTTTTGTAATACTTTAATAATCTTATCTAACTTAAACTCTCTGTTAATATCATATCCTAAATACGGACCTGGCCATTCAATATGCCGACTGCTGTTTGCTAATACTGCACCAATAGCAGATCCGGCATCACCGGGATTTGGCATGATCCAAATGTTCTTCCAGTAGTCATGTAACCGTGTGTTGGCTTTACAATTTAAAGCACATCCGCCCATAAAGACTAAGTTGTCTGATGGCCATTCTTTGTGTACTTGTGACATTATATCAGTCAGCAGATTTTCGTATACTGCCTGCGTACCTGCTGCGATGTCAAACGCCCATTGTGTTGGTTCATCTGTATAATCTACTGCTTGCTGGTCAGGCATAAACCATGAGCAACCTCTATGTAGGTTACGTTTAAACTTTACTTTCTTATTACTATTAGACTTAAAGAAAGTATCCTTAATAACATCATAGTACTTATCAGCATCTCCGTAGGCTGCCATACCCATTAAAATATATTCTTCTTCGTTTGGCTTGAGAGCTATTCTTTGCGTCATAGCTGAATACCATAAGCCAATTGAGTGTGGATATGATTGTGTATAAACTTTTTCTAGGTTATTGCCGTTGCCTTTCCATACAGTAAAGGTTTCAAATTCGCCTATAGCATCTATTACTACTACAGTAGCATTGTCAAAGCCAGAGGTATAATATCCTGCAGCCGCATGTGAATGATGATGCGATTGAACATATACAGAAGTATAGATGTTGTGTGCTGCTAAACAATCGGTTGGATTGGATTCGTTGTACATCCAACCCTGCCCAGCTCGTAGTTGCCTAAGTGATTTGAGCAATGGATTTTCATACCAATATACTTCTTGCGGATAACCGTACCGTAAAGCATAATTGATTAACCCTGTAGATAGCTGAGAATCATTTTTTCGTCCTGAAAATCTCTCAGCGTGTGATGCAAATAATATTTTGTTATCATCAAACACCGCTAAGGCAGCATCATGGCTTAGCGCACTGATTCCCCATGTAATCATATTTCACTTATAGATAAAAGGATCTCGTTTGCGTAGTTCTTTTAAACGTTTTCTAAATTCAATTTCTTCTTTAATCCAATAGTACGGATAGGTAATCCAATACCATAGTTCGGCAAAGAATTTCTTTACTTTATCCATTTCTTCATTCCTAATTTAATTTTAAGCTGATTTGACTCTTTATACTTTACAATAGAATACAGAGTTAGAGCTCTACCATATTTATTGACAGCATCGCCTATGTCATTAACATCTGAATCCCAAGGTGGCATAGATACAGACCAGTTGTTCTCTAGTGCATGTTCTACAAGTGTCAATCCTGCTTTGTCTCTGTCAGGCACTATTACCAACTCACGTTGTAGCGAGTTGAGTAACATTAGTTGCCCTTCAGATATATCAGCACCTAAAACACTTATTCCGTCCACGTGTAGCGCATCAATAGGTCCTTCGCATACTATGCCAAACTCTCTACCAAAATGCTGATTATCCAAGTTATATACATAACCTGGCTGTGACGATGTTAGATACTTAGGTTTGCCATCAGGTCGCACTGTTCTACCAGTGTATCCTACTAGCTGTCGTTGATAATAAAAAGGAATGATAAGCCTTGTACGCCATTTCAAGTCAGAAGAGAAATAGAAAGTAGTATCGTTAATATCTAGCTGTCTATCTAGTATATACTCTAACAGAGGTATAGACTTCTCATCGTTAGTTTTTGTTAGCGGTACAGACTTAGGTGGTAGCTCTATCTCATTAAATGTAGGAAACTGTATACTATACGAGTTGCCTGTAACATTAGCATTAGAGCGTAGAATGTCAATAGCTACTTTAGTTATTGTGTCATCAGACACTCCTAGCCAACCTAATAGCTGTCGCATTTTGTATGTCATATTCCTGCCAGGCTGCCAAGACGCTTTGAAGCCGCAGTTGAAGCACGAGTATGATACTACATCACGCTCTACAATGTAACCACCACGCCCTCTACGATCCTGAACATGGCCTCTGTGTTGACAACAGACAGCCATCACAGCCCACCAGCCGCTTGGAGTCTGCTTTCTTTTAGGCGGGAGGTGTGCCCATATTAGATCAGATAGAGTGCTCATACTTTTATTATAGCAGATTTTTTTAGTTTTGTCAACCTATTATTTTTACCATCCATCCCTCTTTTGGTGAGGGGCGGTTGCCCCGTATAGTAGAATATAGTTTATAGTATGGATGACCATTTTCTTTACACCAGCCCCGTAAGCATTTTATTTCCTCTTTATGCCCGTCAGGGAATGTCACCTCGTAAGTAGGCCCTACCTTTTGCCAACGAGCTTTAGCTTTTACAGATATATTTTCTTTAGCTTCAGGTGTCATTTGTTCTTTAGTGCGTTGGCTATATGCCTCTCGTTGTTCTTCAGTTACCACTTTATTTGCCCAACCCTTTTTAGCTCGCTCAGAACACATCTTGCTAAATGCTGCCTTGTCAAATTTAGGATCGTTAAACTTGTCTTCCCATACCTTTTTTATGCTTGCCCCCACTTTGTTTTTTCTTTCTTCAGACCAGTTATTGTTTCGTGTCTTTAGAGAGGCTTTGAAGTTGGGCGAGGCGGATGTATCACCGCCGTCACCTTTTTCTTCCATTAGGTTTGCCCAGTTATCATCCTCTACAACATTATACAGCCTAGAGTAGTAGGCACCAGCTCGTTTTAATACTTCTTCAGAGTCTGTTATTAACAGAACCTCTGTTGTCATATCCGTGCCGTATTTTTTTAGGATATGGTTCCAGCGTATACCGCTACCTTTATATTTGTAGGGATCGTTTTTTGTTTTGCCTAAATATTTTATGCCCGTAACAGTGTGGGTCTTTATGTATAGATAAAAGATACTCATACTCTTATTGTAACAGGTTTATTTGAACTTGTCAATCAATTTCGTATGAGAACTTTGGATATTTTGTCTGTTGGATCAGCAGTTGTTTTGACTCTGAAGAACGAGAAGTTGCCTCTGAATGTTGTACCAGTTGGGCCTAGTTCGTCGCCTTCGTAGTTAAAGATTTGAATAGGATGCCAATCAGCATCGTTAGGTGTAATGTCTAATGTAGCTTCTAACACGACAGTGCCTTCATATTCTTTTGAATATACTGCTACTGTATGAAGTCCTTCTGAGCCGTGTTTGGCTGGTGCTACTTCATGTGTCTCTGAATACCATACACCATTGTCTGAATAGAATGTTTTTAGTTCAGCTGACTTGCCTGGCATAGGGAAGGCATAATCATCTATGAATAGAGTCGCATTATTATCGTAGTGCGAATCTACATATGTGATAGTTTTATTGTTCTCTGCATCTACTAAATAAATGTTATATTTGAGCCACTGCCGCTCTAAGTTGAGCAAGTCACGCTCAGGTATAGTTACAGTAAATTTACCTTTATGTATTGTTGAGTCAGTTGGATTATATATTTCTCCGAGTAGATCAAGCACGAGCTGCTGGTCGTCATCAAAGGCTACAAACTTTATTTCATATGGATCAACGTCAATAGGTTTATGATCAGAGTTCAATAATCTAAATTGTATAGTGTTATCTATACCTCTGTAAATTTTTATTTCTCTTGTATACACTGGCATTATCTCCGTGGAAAGGCCTAGTTCACTACCAACTATGGTTACACTGTTTTCAAATAAATATCTAGGTATTAATTGCATAGTGTATATATTTATAATTAGAAAGACATGTTAAGAAAACAAATAGAAGAAAAGTATCCCTTCATCAGTGTACTTACATATGGTGGAAAAGAGTATGTAGGTATTGTTGTTAATCAAGATCAGGCTATTACTACAATATTAGACTATGCTTCGCTTAGGTCAAACGAAGATAAAGAGTTTCTTATTGAGTCAGGAGAAACGTGGTGGATGGAGTCTAATAGGTTAATACCTATTACGATATTCTTACGCAACGATTTAGATAAAATAAAATACTGTTTAATGAATATGAATTCAAAAGATGTAGATATTGTAATAGGGCCTACTGTTAACCTACACAACCTTAATATGCGGCGAGTGAAGAGAAAGAATGTTCAATTGGTTCGTAGGACAAAGAAGTCTTAATTTTGAAGTTGTTCACATAATAAATTTATGTGGACAACTACAGCAACGGCATATGATATGCCGTGAGACTTTTTAAAGAAATACGAATCATCCTCTGGCCTTGCCCATACTTCTCTGTTGATGGTATCCCACGACTTGTTTAGTAGATATCTTTTAGCAGGTCTAATGATTGCTAGTACAGCAGCAAGTTCTTTAACTGATTTAGGTTTTAGAGTTTGGCATATTTGATGGTGTCCAGCTATATGAAATACCTTATCTGTAAAGTCCTGATGCTCTAGTAGCTCCCACATAGGCTTTCTATTCATTAGCTCATACAGATGCTCTTCATCTCTAATCCCTTTGTATATTGATACATTGAGGAAGTCTAGTTTAAAGTAACCTTTGTCCTCTGCCTCTTTGTAGTTAATAGTGGAAAGTAGATTAAGAGGGTTGTGCGGAATCTCTGTTACATAGACTCCTGTGTTGTGCTTAGAAGAGTTTTCTAGCGTGGCAACCCTGTGCTTAATCTTATCTAGTATCTGACTTCTGTCTGCGAAATCAATATCTATGTCCATTGCCGCCAGTACCTTTATTGTGTTTCTTAACTGCCATCTTCCACTTAAGAGGAGTAGCTCTGTCCTTAAATGTAACACCTTGTAGGTGATCCCATTCGTGTAAAAATACCTTAACTGAATAGCCTACTAGCTTCTGTTCTTTAAGTTCTAAGTGTTCGTCATAGTAGTGTACTAGTATTTCTTTAGGACGTTTAATAGCCATTCCAATACCTGGGAATGATAAACAACCTTCCATATCAGTTACTGTATCTTTTGATACTTGGGCGACTTGTGGATTAATACAAATAGATGATTGCTCTTCGTTGTATCCCATTACAAACAGTTGAGCATCCATTCCTACTTGTGACGCAGATAAACCAATACCTTTATGTTTTATCATTGTCTCAGTCATTAATTTCTTAACTTCAACTGGATCAAAGTCAGGGTTTTCAATATCAACATCTTTTACTTTACGAGTTAAAAACTCATTTGGGAAATATAGTAGTTCCATTATATCTTGCTTACCTCTACAATATCTTTTACTAAATTAACATTTGAAGGCTGAGTGTTAAATACTTTGCCCCAATGTCCTGGATCCATGATATGATATATCATAGATAACTGTTCTTCATTAAATTTAATTAACATGCCTTTGCCGTTGCTACAGTTTAATATGAGCCACGGAGATATCTTGCCATCTTTAATGTGATATGCTGCACGATTAAGAGATACATGTTGGAAGTAATGGTTCCATGGTGCAGGTTGATTTTCTTCTGCCCACGCAACCATTGTGTTTATAGATCTCTCTAATGCTGTATGTACATCTTCCTTCATTATGAGATCTACAGCGTATTTCTCATACAGTGCCTCGTCACACCATTTCTCAATCTTAATACCTGACTTTACAATGTAGTCAATATATTTCTCAGGATATAGCGGACGAACATTGTTGATAAATGATCCAAACTTTACAAATGCATTGTAGTATGGAGACTTACAGAATTGCTCATACGACTTTTCATGTTTAGCATTTGTACCTAGTATGTAAAATCTATTGAACGCATATAGTCCTAGCTTTACTCTCTTCTCGTCATACTGTAGTGCTCTCCGTTTAGGTTCGCACATATGAGCCATTAGAGTTTTTTCTCTGCTATAACCTGTGTTACAATATTGACATACAAATGGTTTAGAGCTTGATTTCAAGGCCATGGTCTTCCGCGAGCTGGGTGATTTCCTCATCGTTATAAAGTAATGCTAGTTGCTCTATGTCAGATGGTTTCCATGCTGGATAGATTTGATTGAGTACATTAATATATTTCTGTTTACGATTAGTTACATGTTTTTTGAATCCTTGCCACGGATGGAAATCTATTTTGCCAGTGTTACCTGATAAACATAGAAGTTGCCATTGTAGTTTTGGATGTTTAGATACAACCATATAATGTTTGTTGAAGTATTCATTTGTTTTGAATACTGCTAGCTCTTGCTTTTCTCTATTGCCTTTAACATTAGAAGCATATCTATTCAGCAACCAAAATGATACAGACTTTATCTCTTCTTCAGAGAACTCATCCCATACCTCTCTAGCTCCCATGTCTACAGCAGCAAGAATATCTTTAACTGGTAGTTTTGCCATTGGCACTCCAATTTAATTTAGCTTCTAAGATTGTTTTTTCTTTATCTCTTCTAGCATCCATTAGACGATCATAAAGTTCGTTATCGTTTAATGATAATATTTGAAGGGCTAGTAGAGCAGCATTGTGTGAGTTGTCAATGCCTACAGTTGCTACTGGAATGCCTGCTGGCATTTGAACAATTGAATACAATGCGTCTTTGCCTTGTACTGCTGTCCTATTTAGCGGAACACCAATTACAGGAATAAGCGTATAGGATGCCACCATGCCTGGTAAGTGTGCTGCTCCTCCTGCTCCAGCAATAATTACTTGGATACCGTTGTCTCTTGCATTCAGAGCAAAGTGTGACATAAAGATAGGAGTACGATGGGCTGATACAATAGTAGTATCAAAATCTACTCCATAATCATTTAAGACTTCACAAGCCTTACGCATCTTAGGCATGTCTGATTCACTGCCCATAATAATTGATACTTTAGCCATCTTTTTGTAACCTATTTTTTAAAACGTGTTGATCCATTTTGTTCGAGTTGTGTATAGCTATTAGAGCTTCAATGCGGCATACTTCTGCATTCAGTTCATCCTTGTGAGCTTGTAGCTTAGATAGAACGTCTTGAGGTATTATGCCGTCGACGCTATACTCTTCTATAGTATATCTTTTCATTGTACTAGATTAAGTTACAAAAGTCAATCATTTCTGTCTGGCGTGATACTTCTTTAATAAAGAAAGCACATAGCGGATTCTCTTCCTCGCCAAGCGGCACTGATAGCAGTTGCCCTGGCTTCATCTTAGGAAAATACCATTTGACATCGTTGTAGAAGTTTGTTATCTTAATTTCGCCATAGTCTGCCTTGTATGATGTCCTAGGATTAAATAGGAATGATTCAAAGCCTCTGTCGTTGAGACTAGTTAGTGGTAATACCTCTAGGTCTTTACCAGTACGAGAATCTCCTACAGCAATATGCCAGTCAACAGGCATCATAATCTCGTGTCCTTTAATCTCTAGTACAATAGCAGAGTTAGAAAATGATTCTAAGAATACTAGTGGTACAAAATAGAAGTCAGGTTCAGATGGAGTAGAGTTATCTAGAATAGAAAACCTAAAGTCATCATCAATCTCTTCTGGCAGGTTATTAAGATCAAAAGCACGATTCTCAAGTGTTAAAATATTTGTCATTGCCAATCTACCTTATGTATAGTGAATGGATATTGAGCGCTCGTATAAAATTTCTTACGCTCTGTTAAATGTCGTTTAGCAAACTTACAAGTAGATGTGAAGTCATATATTTGTACAAAGTCTTTGTCCTTTGCCTTTCTAACTCCTCTACCAATTGATTGTATCACTCTTACGAATGATTTTCCTGGTTCTAGTAGTACCAGATTAAATATCCTTGGGATATTAATACCTACTGCCGCTACACCATATGTAGCAACAATAACTTTATTGTCAGCATCTTGTATCTCTTCGTATGCTGATTTACGTTTCTTTACCTGTACATCGCCTTTAATAAAGACTGAATCTTCTATGTAGTCATTAATAATTTTGCCAGCAGCAATGCGATCTACTAATACAAGTGTGTTACCTGATTCAGATATTTCTTTAATATGACCAGCAACATATGTCATACGATCTTCATCAGTGACAAGATACTTTAGTTCAGCAGCATATTCTTTATGAACTACAGTGTCTATTAACTGTTGTATATTGACATGACAGTTAGATAGTACTCCTTTGTCTTGTAGCTCTTTAGCTGATATAGAACCTATAACTGGACCTATAGAAGCATGGATAGCTTCAAACTCAAACTTCTCTTTGGGTATTGTGCCAGTTAGTCCCCAGCGTATGGCAGCGTTCTTTAAGTTCTGTGTTAGTAGTTTCTTTAGTACTTCAGCCTTTGCTTGGTGTACTTCGTCAATAATAATAGTTTGTACGCCATCAAGAAACTCAGCAAGTGTTAGTAGTGCTACGCCGTCTTTAGACTTTTTGTCTAGAATGTTAAGGCTTTGCCACGTACATATTGTGTGGGTCTTACCCAACTCTTTTCTATCACCAAAGTATACGCCGCAGTCCAGCCCGCAATTTTTGTAATCCTCTTCAGTCTGTTGCACAAGAGATTTGTTTGGTACAATGACAAGTGTTCGTCCATATTTTTCCGCTATGTGTGAGAGTGTTGCTGTGGTAATTGTTTTACCTGCTCCCGTTGCAATCTCTTGTAAAGACTGGGGGTTGCTTAGAAAGTTATTTATCGCAGCAACTTGGTAGTCTCGTAAAATAATATTCTCACCTTCAGCAGGATGTCCTTTAGGCCATACCACACCTTGGTCAGCCCAATAGTTCTCTGTAACGGTCGGAAAGTCAATCTTAATGTTTTGCCTAAGGTCCTCAATCTCATCTATAATATAGTTGTGCTTTGTTAGGATGTCATTAATAGTGTTAAGATGACTTACATAGCCAGTGCCTCCAACATTAAAGAATGGTATCTTGCCATCCCATCTGCCTAGTTTATAGTGTGGCATATGGCGAGCATATGGTACAGGGAACTTCAATGCTGCGGATATCTTCCTACGGATATCAGCTGGCAGACCTACAAGTTTTATATTAACTTCATCTTCAACAATAAGTTTACATAAATTCATAATCTACAAAATCCAGTATTATTGTAAAGTAACTGTTTACAGTAATGTATATTTAAGCCGCTTGATTCTTTGTAAATAGAAACTGTTCTGTTTGTAAAAAAAGTATCACCTAATAACAAAATAGATTTTGGTAGCCAGCCAGATGCAATAAGTGGCTTAGGAACCTTTTTAGTGTTAGATACCACTACAACTTTTGTGTCTTTGGTTACAGGAGAGTTTAGTTGCTCTCTTGCTACGTAGTTGTTAAACTCCTTGTCCCATATCATATTATTATCTCTTCTGTACAGAACAGTCATGTCAGTTGGGTTAGGTAGTAGTTGTTTAATCATGTAATGAACGAAGGCTAGTGAATCGCATTCGTGTGTTTCCTTTTTCTCAGCATTCCTTGCCTCTTCTAAAGACATAGGCAACTTGTTATTGTCAGACGGCATCACAAGCATTAATGGCCAACGATCTAGTGTGTGAAGTGTATCTATTACTTCGTTGAGAGAATAGTCAGTAGAAGGGACATGAACATTTTTATTTGTACGAGTTAAAAACCGATACATCATGTTGCCATGTTGATGTTCAATATGCTTCTGGAGATCACTCCAATCAAAATGTACTAGTCCTAACTCCTCTGCATTGTCTAAGTATAAATGTATATTGTGTTTAGCAGGCTCTCCATACTTGCTAAGACAATATTGTTTATTGACCTTAGACACATTACGAAGTTCGTAGTCATATATGCCAGGCTCATACATACTAGGATTGCTAGCATACTCAACTGTCTTATCATAAAACTTCAATATATTATCTTCTATATCAAAGCCTAAGTCTTTAAATCTACTAATAACCTTGTAAACATTCTGTTCTGAGAATGGTACATAGTGTGTCTTCTCTGCCATATAGTACTCAGACCCTTGGAGCTTCTTGATAAATTCTATATGCTTTATCATACGATTAGAAAACGGAAACTTAATAGCTAGCCACAGATGTTTATGCCCATACTCATCCATCTCCGCGACTGTGATCTTCTTAGAGCGATCAATATTTCTAATAGGAAATGTTGTAACTTTTATATGGTCTTCATAATGAAAGTAACCATGAGACTTTAGCAGCTCGTTGTATTCTCCAACCTTTCTCTGCATTAGAGCGACTTGGCGATCTGTCAGTCCAAGTTGTTTTTTTATTTGTGCTACTATACTATCAAATAGTTTGGTGTCTCCTTTCTTTAAAAACTCAGACCTATGGATATATTCAACGTATGCTTCTAAGGTAGTAAGGTTCTCTGATGTTTTATTCATAATAACTCTCAATAGGGTATACTTTTATTGTACACTATTCTAGGAAAGGAGTCAACCTCAAAAGTGGCTTACCTGATAATAATTCATCTGTTGTCCATTCTGTATATGCTAGATCATTCATCCATTGACGACGAGCTGGCATGAGTGGCTTGTTTATGTTATTGAAATCTAAGTTGCCTACAGACCATGCTAGGGATGTGTGTGAGCAGAAGACTGGCACGCCTTTGAGGGCAGCGTGGATGCCTGCGTTAGAGGAATATGATACTACGGCATATGCCTTAGATAAATCTAAATCATAA
>Ga0222716_10004563_pt1 | contig 10857 bp, 8 predicted proteins | sample C33_13DmetaG_FD_165044 | JGI IMG/M metagenome (GOLD analysis project Ga0222716, IMG submission 165044) | Estuarine water microbial communities from San Francisco Bay, California, United States - C33_13D | ecosystem: Environmental > Aquatic > Marine > Unclassified | place: USA: California... | reverse complement strand
GCTGGTGTAATAGCAGAGCCTATCTCACCAAGCCCTCCAAGGATATTTTGAAAAATACCTCCACCACCAGCAACAGCATTAATAAGATCGTCAATGCTTTCTGATGAATATCGTGAATAGTCTACGTTGGGAGTGCCAATAGTTGCATTACCAAGCATTCCCATAATTTCGTTTGTGCCAATGGTAGCCATTGTTTACTCCTGTTAAAGTAGTTTACCTATCAAAGCCATTACGTTAATCTCCTGAAGTGACAGTGGTGAGCCATCTATTTCTGACTCTAACCCTACCTGTACACTTGTTCCATATCCGGTGGTATTAAGACTACGTTGGTTTGTTAGCTGACCACCTGTAAATTCTACTGTTGTATACTCACTTTCACCGTAAAACCCAGTAATCTGAGTACCTACCGTAAACTCTGTTGTCGCGTATGTTGTATCAAAATCATAAGCCCATTTCATAAATACGACTGAGTTGTTTGCACCAACCAGTGTAGGCTTTAGCTTCTTCAAAATCTTAATACGTGCGCTGTCACCAAACGTAAGACTAGGACTGTAGTACTTAAATCTGTAGCCTTCTCCGTTATCGCTGTAGCCGGTGTACGTACTGATACCGTTAACAGTACCAATATATAACGTACCATTATCTAAACGTGTATACGCTGTAAACTTAGTAGACGGCCAACGTGTCACACGGTATGATCCATTCTCTAACGTGCCTCGTACATCAAAACAATACGTTACGTCCTGACCTGTAAAGGTTAGTAGGTAGAAACCTTCTTCAGGACTGTACACAGACCTAAAGAACTCAGTCTCGTTCTGCAATGCAGCAATAATGTCCTTGGTAATGTTACCGGACAGACTGCTAATTGGTAGAGACTTTTCTTGTATTGTCCGACCAAAGCTTTTAAGTCCAGTATGCGACAAGAACAACACGTCTGTACCCGTGTATTGCACAGTGTCTCTATCAACACAACCAACACCCGCTACAGTATCTGCCAATGCCATTGTTGCTGGTGCTTCTGCTCCTTGATATGCAACAATGCTGTGCTTACCAAAGATAATCAACAGTCCGTTGTGTGCCGCCAGCGCAACAATCTCGTCATACCCATCAGGCCAGACCTTTGAGATATCAATACTACCGCTTGTACCGCCTGACCAGTCATGACCAATCAACAAATCAGACCAGTAAACAGTAGACTTGTTTCCAGTAACGTCTGCTGTCCAGAGCCTTCCATAAGCCGCTAGGACTTCGTTACCGTACATAGCAGACGTGACACCAGCTGCACCAGAAACGCTGCTGAGCGTGATTACAGAGCCTCCTGCGTTGTCATACACAAGGGGTTGAAAACCACGTTGAAAAAAGTAAATCTTATCGTTAAAGTCTACAAGCTTCCAGTTGTCTGCAGTGATGCTGTATCCACCGGGAGTCTCATCAACTAGTGTAGTTGTACCACTAATGATCTTATTGTTACCTACAGAAAAGATCTTGGTGTTACCAGCGTTGTCCTTGAACTCTTTGATAGATCGTAACGAGTCAGTACCAAGAACAGTTTTGTTTGTAGTAACAACAGTGTGACCTTTACGTGCAGCAATACGTCCTCGCTTGTCAATCACAGCATTGTCTGCAATCTCAGCAAAAGACGGATCTTGAGCCAGCGGCGAATCTTCGGTGTTAACACCTTTAAACGCCGGAGCTACAAGATTGATACTCTTAAGTTCTTGAGCCATATCAGATAGTCCTAAATACCATCTCTTCAGGATGCTTTGCTGCGTCAATAGCAATAGCGTCAGACAAGTACTGGTTAGCAATAGTGAAGTACTCAGCAGTAGATGTTCCGCCTGTCTCACCACGTTCACGTGCCAGCAGTGCTACAGCAAGATGTATTACTGGCTGTGCAGGAACAAGCAACACATCAGCATTAGCACTGAGATCTGCTTGTCGCTTAACAGTGTCTACACGTATACTGTACACAGCGTCTGGTGTTGGGCCTACAAGGATCTGAGTATCACCACTGGCGTCTAGACCGTTATAGGTAAAGTACCGTGGTGCGCCCTCTGCTGCGCTGCTAATGTACAACTGTTCGTTAAACCAATCCTTAGTCTGATACTCCATAAATAGGTTTTCAGTATCGTTAAGCATTGACATAACTTTAATGTTGTCACCACCACCTGTCAGCGAGTATGTGTTATCTGACGCAGTAGTGGTTATTGTTATAGTTTCACGCAACGCAGACCAATCAGCAGCCTGACCAACCAGTGTCTTAGCGTCATTGATAAAATCACCTACCATCTTAACGTAGGTAGTGCTGGTTACTGACGTGGTTTCTTCTTCGCGTAACCGACGCAGTACACTGTTCATAAGGTTAAGGTATGTCATACAAGCATTCCTGTTTGTCTACCAAAAAATTTATCAAGTTCCTCTACAGCATCTACTTGTTTTTGTGGAGTAAGTGCTATAGGCGTTAATGGCTGGAACGGACTAAGACCTTGAAGGAACGGATCAAACGGTATAGGATCTGGTTTAGCAAGTTGAGCAGCAAGTTGTTGTTGTTGCTGTCCAAGACTACCTAAACCTAAACCTAAAGCTGTTCCAAGCATTCCTACTCCTTCACCTAGCTGTCCTAATCCTTGACCTACACCTCCAATTTGTTCTCCAAGACCTGCTACTTCAGACATCAAACCACCAAGCTGTCCTGATACAGCGCCAAACTGACTAGCCACGCTTTGCTCAAATGCTTGCTGTGCTTCTGCCTGACTAATCTGCCCCGCTTGTAAAGCATTAATATCAACGTTTACATCGGCAAACAAATCATTAACGGTACCGCCAAACTCTGCAAACTGTTGACGAGTGCTTTCGTCTAACTGAGTAACATCACCACGTACTGCAATAAGTGACTGCTGTAGATTTCTACGTTCTTCTGCGGCCTCTGCTGCTTTAACTGAAGCGTCTGCTTGATACTGAGCAAAAGCTTCGGCTTGACTAACTTGGCCTTCTTGCAAGCCTTTAATATCTACGTTAACGCCAGCAAACAACTGATTAACGTCTTCGCCAAACTCTTCAAACTGCTGACGTGTCTGTGCATCTAAACGATTAACATCACCACCTACTGCAATAATGGCTTGCTGTAATGCTCTTCTTTCGTTTTCTGCTTGAGCTTGACCCGCTGCTACGTCTTCTGCTGTAGCAAAACCAGCGCTTGCTAACGCACTGTCAATGTCGTCAGGAGTAGCAAAACCTGACCCTAATAAAGCATTTTTAATGTCGTCAGGAGTAGCAAAACCTGAATTAGCTAAAGCTGTAGCCATGTCATCAGGGTTTACAAAACCGGCTCCCGCAATAGCGTCTGTTATATCTTTTGGTGTAGCAAAACCAGCGTTTGATAATGCATTTCCAAGCTGTTCTGGAGTAACATATCCTGCATTAGCTAAAGCTCGGCCTACGTCTTCTGGCGTAGTAAAACCAGCGCTTGCTATTGCATTAACAACGTCTGTTGGTGTTGCATACCCAGCCGCTGCTACTGCTGTGGCGACGTCTTCTGGTGTTGCATACCCAGCTTGAGCAACCGCTGTAGCAATGTCTTCTGGTGTAGCAAAGCCTGATGCCGCTAAAGCGTTACCTAGTTGCTCAGGGGTTACATACCCTGCGTTTGCCAAGGCATTAGCAACATCTTCCGGTGTGGTAAACCCAGCACTTGTTACTGCGCGAGTAATGTCTTCAGGGGTAGCAAAGCCGGCTTGGGCAAGAGCAGTTCCAATATCTGCGGGTGTGGCGTAACCTGCTGCTGCTACTGCTTCTGCTACTTCTTCAGGCGTAGCAAACGGCGCGCTTTCTAAAACACTTTCTACAACACCACGAATAGCTTCTGGATCAGCGTCTCTGCCGGGTTCACCTCTTGGGCCTTGCTCTCCCTGTTCTCCTTGCTCACCTTGTTCACCACGCTGTCCGTCTACACCGTCCCTGCCGTCAACACCATCTCTACCATCAGTACCATCAACACCGTCTCTACCGTCAGTACCGTCTCTACCATCTTGACCATCAACACCGTCACGGCCCGGAGCTGGAGCTGGAGCTGGAGCTGGAGCCGGTACTGGTGCCGGGGCTGGTACTGGAGCAGGTGCTGGAGCAGGTTCGGGAAAATACTCAGGGAATATTTCTCTAACTACTCCAGTCTCTCCTTCTTGTCCCTCAGTAGGTTGTTGCTCAGTAGGCACTGGCGGCTGCTCTGGTTCGGGTGGAGGCTCAGGAACAACTTCTGGCTCAATTTCATACTCAAACGGCTCTACTTCTACCTCTGTTTCAAGTGGTGCTGTTGGTGCTTCTTGAACATCAACTAAAATATCTCGTATCTCTGGAGAAACCTCGCTTGTATCCATAGGATCTAAAGCAGGATCTGTAGATGTAGGAGGCGGCAAAAACTCTACATTTGATGGGGGATCAAGCTCTAACAAAGCATCTTGATTAAGACTCGTATGGAAGCCTGTAGTAGATTCAGAGCCAGAAATTAAAATGTATCCACCGCCAGAGTCTTGAGCCAAAATTAAATTATTTTCAACAAGAAAATCACTAAGGCCCTGCAAATCATTATTTTGCATTAATACAGCTACTGCATCTGCTGGAAGGCCATGAGCTGAAACGCCTGTGGCTGTAGTCCATGCGTTCTTGTCATTAACAAACTGCTCAAGAATTTGCTCAGGAGTAGCGTCTGGGCTAATTCCTACTGGGAATCCAGCATCGTTATAGTAAACGCCATTAATTAATTCATCGCCTTCAAATGGGTTTGTTATTTGCTCCATTGGCTCAGGTTGGGCAGTAGTATCGGCAGTTATATCGGCTGTTGTATCTGCAAGCTCTGAGTCTGCATCATCAACCGAACTAGCCATAAAGTCTTCTAAAGAAGGGCCGCTAGGCTGAGGAGATACGTCATAAGCATCTTCATAAATAGACTGCAAGTTTCCTGCCAAAGCTTGAAGCTGATTACGCATTGCTTCATTTTGTTGGTCGGCAATAGCAGTGTTAATACTATTGCTCATTTGAGTAAGCACTGCTTCTTCTGCATCTTCGCCGACAGCATTTACAAGTTCTAATGCTTTTTCATTTAGCTCATCAATTGTTTCTTGAGAGGCATTTTGCCTAAATGGCTCCAAAACAAAATCTACAAGCTCCATAGCTCCAGTAAACAAGCCAGATGAAACAATCTGATCCATGTCTAACTGACCATCAAATACGGCTTGACGAATAGCTGTTTGGCCCATTGCATTAAGAACATTGTCTAGCTCTTCAATGCCTGTTATTTCTGAAAGATCAAGACCGCCCATAGCTTCAGAAAGAGCGGGGCCAATAACTTGATTGAGCGCTTGACCAAATCCTGCGGTAGCCGCTGTCTGCAACAATTGATCAGGGTCTATAGAGCCAGTAGTAATTGCTTGAGTAATGGCATTACTTAAAACAGATGCACCTATCTGACCGCCTATTGAAGCGGCTGTTCCTGCCGCCGCACCACCTGAAAGTGCTGGAGCTAATGCTCCGCCAGTCATAATACTCATTGCAGTAATAATGCCCATCTTTACATACTCAACAAGACCTGCTTGATCTTCCTTTAATGTTTTTACATAAGCAGATCCGTTCCAACGATATCTATCGCCATCTTTATTAAAAATATCTGATTGAACACCGTACTTAGCTAAAAGCGCTTGGTTAGCTTCGGAGTTAGCCCATCGCTCATAAGCTGACAACTGCTCCTGCATTTGCTGACCATAAGCTTCTGTGTAAACATCTTGATCACTATCGGAGTATTGAGTAAGATCCTCACCCTCAAGAATCATTAGCTCATCTTCAGTCAATCCCCCGGTGTATTCGTCCCAGTTACCTACATCGTAGTCACCAGATTGAATCAACTGCTCTCGCTCAGTCATGTAAGCAAGATAGTTATCAAAATCACCGAAGGCTCGTTTGAGCATCTGAGAGCCTTTAGCATTAAAGTACTCACGTAGCTCAGATTTTGTTACTTGTGTTGCGTCACCTCTTTTGTATAAAAAGTCAGGGCTTGCATCACCTAGCTCTGAGCCTTTAAAGAAAGTAAAAGTGGTAACACCTTCAGGTTCTGGAGATGGCGGTGGTGGAGGCGGTGGTAAAGGTGGCTCAACCTCAGCCTCTGGCAAAGATGGCGGTGGTGGAAAATCTACCTCTGAATAACCTTCTGGACTTGGCGCAGGTGCTGGTGGTTCAGCATTAGGGTCAAACGGTCCTGATTCACCGGGCTGTCTCTTTGTAGGGTCACTGCTAGGCGTACCAATAGGACCAGTCTGAGTAGGCGCTGGTTGTTTAGTAGGAGCAGGCTTAGTAAGCATACCCGCAGGCGTAACAGGAGCAGACGTAATAGTAGCTCCCGGTTGAGGATTCTGTGCTAAAAACCTAGAAGCTTCATAGATACTAGGAAACTGTTGTGTACCTACATAATACGCCATTTACTTTTCCCTCGATACGCCCTTGGTTTTTTCATAAGAACGCATAGCACCAAGACCAAGCATACCCATTAGTACAGGCATCATAGTCTCTAGGTCAATGAGTGGTATAGTGACTTCAATAGCCAACAGAGCTAGTACAAAGTTGGTAAAGGGTATAACCATAAAATTACCCATCATACCCAGTACACAACACCAACCAACAGCAGGTCTCCAACCAGAGACAAACAAGGACTTGTGTGCTGCTTCTACTTTGTTAACCTCTAGCTGTGCCTTAGCAAGCTCCTGAGCGTGTCTCTGAGCCATTGTAGCAACTTCATGGGCCAGCCTAGCCTTCTGGTCCTTGTCTTGCACAAACTTGTCTAGAAGCCCTGTGACAGGCCCTATGAGCGACTCAATCATCTAGCAAACTCCAAGATAGCAATAGCCATAGTAACGATGACAGCAATAGACGCAAAGCCACCTGTCATCATCTTCTCTAGTTTGTCAAAGCGCTGGTTATGTGCGTCCAGTTGCATCTGGATCATTTGATAACGAATGCTACACTCACGCTCGTGTGACTCTAAACGCGATATCGCTTGCTCTAGGTCTGACATGACTATTCCTTATTATTCTGCTCAACAGTTACCTGAGCTTCTAATTTACCAATTTCTACTTCTATTTTGTTAAGCTGCCTGCGTAACTCGTGTATCTCTACGTTGCGTTCTTCCAAAGCCATGATCTTAGCGTTCTGTATTAGGTCGTCTGGTAACGCACCACGTAAGCCTAAAGGCCATTCACGAACAAACGCAGAGTTTTCCAGTATGTTCATGTTCTGTATTTCTTGGCTGTGTTCAACCGTAGTAATACGAGTGTCAAGAGTTACGTAAGCAGTAGTAGCCATAACGATGCCAGCACCAAGAGCAACTAAGTTCCTTAGTGGTATAGCTACCTTGGTGTCGTCATCAATCTCAGGCATTACTGCTTCGCTTTGTCAACATTAATCTACAAAACGTCCTTCAGCAAACAAGTGATGAAGCCTATGTGTAAAAATAAGCCACACTAGTCTAACTAAAGTGCTTTCTGTATATGCCCCTGCTTTGCAGCTATAAGTCCACATAGCGATTACCAAGGCATACCATCAGCAGACACAGGGTTCTTTTGTCCTGCAATGTTTGCTGTTAGCGCCGCTTCAGTAGCGTCCTTGTCTACCTCTGCGTGTACCCAGCCCAATACAGTAGCTTCTGTTAAGCTGTCGTAAGCAACAAAGTCATCAGCAGAGGCATCAGGTGTGAAACCACACGTGCCGTATGCAGAAGCAGTGAATGTGTCTTCACCAACAGTTTCAGATTCAGTAACACGCCAGTGTGCAACGGTTACACCGCCGTCTGCCACGTTACGCTCAAGGTTAGCTATAGTCCATGTAGCCATTAGTTTTCTCCTAGTTAAATAGCGGCGATGATAAAGGCAAGTAGCTCAGAGTAACGCACACCCATTCGTGAACGTTCTTCACCAGTTTCTTCATCAGTCCATGTTGAGTTAATAAACATTGCGTAGCGTCCAGCATCTAAGCCTTCAGCAGTAAATGCGTCTTGTAAGTCTTGAGCAATGATGCCGAAGTGAATACGTGCTTCGTCACCTTTCTCTTCTACAGCAGACTTCCAGCGGAACTTACGTAGCAATCCCTTACACGCTACAGCTACACGTTGCTCCGCATCTGACAGTGCTTCAATGTCTTGCTTTTCATTGCGGTCAGAAGTGTTGATTGTGCCGTTAGTAGCGTAAACATCATCAAAACGATAGGTTGCAGTTCCAAGATCCATAACATCATCAGTTAGGGTTCCTGCACTTAGCGGTGCCGCAGTATTCGTGCCAAAATATAAACCACCATGGCTAGCGGCAGACCCGCCAATGTATAAATTGTCGCCACTGTCTACACCAATACTACCGACTGAGGCGCCGTCTCTGCGGAAGACTGCAATGTCACCATCAGAATTATTACGTCCGAATTCTGCCGAAACGCCTGTTCTATGCGTTGAGATATACCCAAGTGGAGAAATAGCCACACCAACAGTATCGTCTGATGCAGGCGCTGTAGAGGTACTTTGACCAACCAGCAAGTTGCCGCTAGCATCGATACGCATGCGTTCTGCGCCATTTGCAGAAAACGAAATTGCACCAGACTGAGAATTGCTGAGATTTAAGTCCGCCGCAGTCCCTGTATCATTGGCAAAACCAACGTAACCAAGTGTCTGTTCAGTCCCAACTGTGCCTCTAAAACTAAGGTAGGTAAATTCATCATTACCCTGTAAGCGCAGTGTTTCTGCACTGTTGCCATAAACGTGCAAATACGCTTGCGGGCTACTAGTACCAATACCCAACGACTCCGCAGAAGCATCCCAGAACAACTTCGCAGTCGTACCCGTGTCTTCGTAGAAGCTGATGTCGCCGTTGCCATCGATTTCAAATGCTTTGTTTCCAGCCGTATATACCTTGTATTCATCCGTAATGTAATGAAGTAAATCAGTGCCGTTACTGTCCCACTTAGCAACTTCTCCATTAGGGTTGTTCATGCTCCAGTGCGTTCTACTGCTAGCAGAATCTTTGCCTGTAGTTATTGTTCCATTGTCAGCAGTAACGCCAGTAGTTCCTGCTACAGCCGCATCACCATCAACAGTCAAACCATCAGCAGTCACTGTACCAGTTACGTCGATGCCTGATGAGGTTGTAGCTAGTTTGGCGGCTCCTGCTCTGTACAGTGTGACGCCAGTGGTAGAGTTAAAACGTGCGGCATTGGCTGTCCCGTCTTCTGACTGCACAAAAATATCGTCTGAGCGTAACAAAAGATTATTGCCGCCAATACGTAAATCGCCTATGCCATTTTCAGTGATGAAACTAGTAGTACCTGAGTGGTAAATCTGTAGGTCTGAACCAGCACCAAAGATAGCCTTATCGTTGTCGCCAAAGGTCACATTGGCAGAAGTCGCAAGACCTGCAAAGGTTGGAGTGTCAGTAGTAGCAACACCTTGGTTCAGAGCCTTGACAGCAGTAATGTTAGTCAACTCACTGTCCATTAGAGCGCCAGCGGCAGTAACATTGGTCGTGTCCGTTACGTCTGCTAAAGCTTCGATACCGTCAAGTTTGCTGTGGTCAGCATCGGTAAATACATTGGAGTCTGTAGCGGCTTCTACTGCGGCTCTGATCTCAGCGTTGGTTTGGTCGCCTGTAGCGCCTGCTTCTATGCCGTCAAGCTTCGTATGATCTGCGTCAGTAAAGACGTTAGAGTCTGTAGCAGCTTCAACCAGTGTACGAATCTCTGCAGCTGTTTGGTCAGCAGTAGCGCCAGCTTCAATACCGTCTAGCTTAGTACCGTCAGTAGCTACGTCACGTCCGTCTACAGTACCGCTTACGGCAACATTGCCTGTTACGTTAACACCAGTAGAAGTTGTTGCAATCTTGACTGAGTTGTCATGGTACAAAGAGACAGCACCATCTGCCGCAAAGTCAGCTAGTATCTCGCCTTCGTACTTCTCAACTCTAACCGACGCATTACCACGAAGCGTAAGGTTTCCAGTACCAGCATCATCAATGTAGCTGTGTACGCCTGAGTGATAGATCTGTAGGTCACTGCCTGCGCCAAACACTAGACGATCATCAGATACGCTTGCACTATCACCAAAGACAATGTTTGTACCGCCTGTTGTATTACCGTTGGCTAGGATCTCAGATAGTTCGTTGTTAGCTCCAACTTGGCTATCAACATACGCCTTAATAGATTGCTGGGTAGCAAGCTGTGTGGCTGAGTTAGACGCCATGTTGTCTTCGTCAAGCACAGCCGTACCTGATACACCTGTGTTTAGAACAGGAGACGTAAGCGTTTTGTTAGTTAGTGTTTGTGAGCCAGTCAGTGTGGCAACGGTAGAGTCAATAGCAAAGGTAACAGCATTACCTAAGCCAGACGTATCAATACCAGTGCCGCCAGTAAACGTCATAGTCTCACTGTCTAGATCAATGCTTAACGCACCACCAGTGTCAGCTTGGAAGTCTAGGTCTTGTGCAGTGACTTGTGAGTCAACGTACGCTTTTACGGACTGCTGTGTAGGAACCAGAGTTGCACTGTTAGATGCCATGTTGTCTTCATCGACAAAGGCAGTAACACCAATGGTTCCGTCAGAAATAGTTTCAAAGGTCAGGGTTCCGGTAAACGTAGGCCCTGCTGTGTCAGCTTTAGTTGCAATAGCTGTGGAGATTGCATCGAACTCAGTTTCAAATTCAGCGCCACGGATAATCTTTCCTGAGTCGCCCGTAGGTAACGAGTCCTTAGCTTCAAAGTCTGTGGTCTTAGAGTAGTTAGACATCGGAAAGTCCTATTGCAGAGAAGAAGGAGGAGAAAGGAAAGGGGGCCATTGCTGACCCC
>Ga0222716_10004562_pt1 | contig 10859 bp, 10 predicted proteins | sample C33_13DmetaG_FD_165044 | JGI IMG/M metagenome (GOLD analysis project Ga0222716, IMG submission 165044) | Estuarine water microbial communities from San Francisco Bay, California, United States - C33_13D | ecosystem: Environmental > Aquatic > Marine > Unclassified | place: USA: California... | reverse complement strand
TTGCATCTCTTTGTCTTTAATGGTCATCTGTTTTTTTCCGTCTGCAAAAGTAAAGACAACTTTTTGTGGACCTAAAGCAACCAAAGCATAAACATCTATTGCATTTTTTTCGTATTGCCTGCTTTTACTAAAAGCACCACGTCTAAAATCAAACTGCCATGAGATTCTATGTGTTTGTATTTTTGATTGTGTTTTAACCTGGCACTTGTATAGCGTATGGTCAACATCAAAGATAATGTCTGCCTCCGCGCTGTGTGGAACTATCATTACAGTATCTGCGTGTAAAGAAAGTAGCGAGGCTACTAAGTATTCTCCAGATCGGCCAACTCTTTCTGATTGGCGTGACATGAGGTTATTTTAATCCTTCGGTAATTTTACTTTCTTTAATATAATCTTTTAACTGTTCTTGTCTATCTTGCAATATTTCAAGATATTTTTCTTGCAATCTTTTTCTTTCTTCTGGAGTTAAATTTTTATCCTTCAAGACTTTAGTTCTTCTAGCTTTTATTCTTGAAATCTCATTACGCATAAATTTAATATTGGTTGCTCTGCTTTGTTCTGGGTCAATTGGATATATATTTGTACCAACTAATCTTAAAATTGCTTGTGTCTTAGTTACCTTTGGATCTCCAAATTTATTTACATCTTTATTAATTGATTGTAAAAGTTTCCCAGCAAAACCAATATCTGTTAGCCATGTTGGGGCCGCCATTCTATAAGCATATAACATCATATCTGCTAATTGTTTTGCCTCTGGATCATATTCGTTAATTATTTCTCTTTTTGTAAATGGGTCTATATTGGTTTGTATAGCGCTAATTATTTGTGGCAATGGTCCGCCAAACACACCAGACTTAGATAAAGCTTCTTGCAACTCTAATTCTTTTACATCTTTAGCCATACCTGTAAACATTGCATAAGGTAAAAAATAACTAAAATCTAATACTTGCCATTTATCATTCTCATCTTTTATGGGTAATATTAAAGCGTTACCATTATCTCTTATCCATTCAGGCATAGATTGTTTTATTGTTTTAATATCTTCTGATGTAATTCCTTGATATTGTTTTACTATTTCGTGCATACCATAAGGTATGGCTAAATAAGGTACATATCTTTCTGGATATCTAATAGCTGTTTCTAATAAGTTTGGTAAAACTTTATAATAATAAGTTAAAAAAGGTATGCCAACTGGTGCATTTCTTAAATATCTTACTGATGGTGGAACTAAAGAATAATCAAATAATGTTTCTTGCGCCCTTAAAGCAGCAGTTGCTTCATCTGCACCTTTAGACATTTCATCAATAATTTTTGCTGTCTTACCAACTATTTCCATTTTTTGATAAGCATTAGTTCCTATCTCTGATATAGCACCACCAATATATTTTATTCTATCTATAATATTACCCGTTTCTTTTGCTTTTGCTTTTAGATATGCCTTATTAATATCTATCATTTCCTGTCTTGAAAATGTTGAATCTAATATTCCATATTTTTTTGCTATCTCTGTATAAGGGCCATTCTTCCTCATATCATTTAAAGCTTGACTCAATCTTGTTGGTATTTTTCTTAAAGGCACGCCAGAAAGATTTAACAAAATAACATTAGATGTAAAATTACGAGCTTGAGATGGTGGGTTTAAAGCAACCTTACTCATTTTCCACAATTTAGTTGCTTGGGTTATCATTCCAGAGTCACCTAATATAGATTTTGCAAAGTTATCTTTTGGATTTATAAAATCACCAGCCGATATCAAATCATCATATATTTCTTTTCTTATATATGAACCTCTTAAAGAACCATATTGTTTAGCGTCTGGAACTTGTTTATATAATCGAAGGTCTGATTTTTTAACATTAAGATTAGCTTGGTTTATTAACGCATCCATTGACTCTACAATTTTTTTGTCTTCTTTGGGTCTTATTTTTTTAATTATCTCATTTGCAATCCTATTCTTTTCTTCAGCCATCCAAACAGGACTAACATTTTTACCCTGAAAATCAATTAAACCAGATTGTATTGTCCATTTAGGATCTTCTGCTATTTTTTCAAACAAACTATATTTAACAATATCAGACATAGGATCTTCTATCGCTTTTGAACCCTGTAAAGATATATCTTTTACTTCACCCAAAAATTCTACGGTTGCATCATCAAGGTCTTTTCTTGATTTTGTATAATCCATTCTTCCCCTTTTGTCTAAATATTTAAGATACATTTTTGGAAGATATGATTCTTTATTTATATCAACCACATCCTTGGAAAGAATATTTGCTTTTACCAAAGATTCACCCACAAAGTCTATAGACTCTCTTAACTCTTTTGCCTGTGACCTTACAACAGGGTTTTGTATGCTTTTAAGATTAGTTTTTTTTGTTAAGTATTGTCTTACAGCAAAATTATCTTCAGGACTTAATCTTGCAAAAGTATCATAAACATCTCTTGTAACATCTCTAACCTTTTGCAATTTACCAGTTGCCAAACCACGCAATGTTAAATATCTGTCTTGGTCAGGCAATGTTTTAAGAGGTTTATATTTAATAAAAGGTCTTTTAAGAAAATCTATTGTTTGTGTTGCAACCTTTTGATAATTTTTTCCTAATAAACCAGACGCTATTACTTCAGCAGAAACTTCTGTATCTGGTATAGGTTCTGCTATTTCTTGTAGCTTTTGTGTAAGCGGTGCTTCTTGTTGTGTACTTGGTTTTAAAGTTTGTTCAGCCTCTCTTGTTATTTCTTTTTGTATTATTGGCTGTGTTTCTTTTTCTATTTGTTCGACATCAACATTTTCTTTTTGTAATGTTGGTTCTTCTCTTTGTGCTATTTGATTTAATTTTGATCTAGCAGCTATGTTAGTTCCAATTCCACCTATAATACCACCCAATCCAGCACCAGCTGTTGCACCTACAGTTGCTGCTTTTGCAGATTCTCCTAAATCAAAATCTTCTTGTACTCCAGCATTTATTCTTGCAGTTTGTCTTAAAGCATTATCAGCTGTTGCATAAACAGCACCTTCCATTGAACCTATTTTTGCACCCTGTTTTAAACCAGCTTTAGTTCCTTGTTTTACACCCTCTTTAATAGCTTGTTTTACAGCCTGTGCGCCAGCAGTACCAACACCTAATGTTCCAAGACCAACATAAGTTGTTGGGTCTGTGGCTAAACCTTTCAACAATCTACCTGCTCCAGACCAACTAGCAGATTTTTTATCATACATATCCATAAGGGTAATAAAGTCTTGCTTTTGTTTATCTGTAGCATCTTTTAATTGGGTTGCTTCAACGGTCATTTGAGGCAAGTTATAATTAAACCTACCCATATAATCTAAACCATATTCAGCATAATCTTGGTCTGTTTCTAAATCTGGTGCATCTACACCCTCATTCCATTTATAAATAGATTTAGATGCTTCAATCCATTTAGGATCTTTTTTAACAACTTCTTCTGTTAATTTTACTTGTTGAGGTAGGGTTTCTTGAACAGGAGCTATTTGTATTTTTTGCTCGTTATATTCTGAAAATATATTATCTAACTGTTCTTTTGTCGGAGGTTGTTCACCAGTAATCTTTAGAGTTACTCCGTCTTTATTTGTGATTGTGTAAGTGGGCATATTAACCCTCTGTTATTGTATAACCTGGTATTTCAAAAGTAATAGGCCTATCTTGTTCAACCTCTATTTCTTCAGTTTTTCCATAAAAACTATCTAATATTTTTATTTGTTGTTCTATATCTTCTTTAGAATATGGCTCACCAGTTAAAGGATTAACTTGTTTTATTAAATTTGCAACAACTTCATTTCGCAATTGCTCTTTGCTTTTACCTTGTCTTATACCAATTAAAGCAGCTCTTGCTATTTGTATTTCTTCTGGTGTTCCTGTTTTTTCTATTTCTTGATAAGCACGAAGATTTTTTTGAGCAGCAGTTAATTGTTCTTCTTTTGGCTGTCTAGCCTTTTGTCTCTCTATAGCTCTCATAGCAACATCTCTACCACCAAGAGCATCACTTAACATTAATAACATTTCTCCAATACCTTTATTTCTAGCGGCTAATCTTTGTGTGTTATATATGTTTAACTCTTCTGGCGTTGCCTGAGATAATTGATCTGGAGTTGCCTGTCTAAATCCACCAACTCTAGCAAAAAAATTACCAGCCTTTGTATAATTTTGTAATGCAACAGGATTTTCTAAAATTTGTTTTTCTTCTTTTTTTGTAAGCAGATTTGTTTTTTGCTTTGGTTCTGATATTAAAGGTTTCATTAATGTTTTCATATCATCAGTTTTACCAGTAACAATATCGGAAGATGGTTTTATATCCGTTAATCTGTTTGCTAGTTCTTTTGGTTCAGATGTTAATAGGCTTGTTGAATCAGAGGGCAATATTTCTGGTATATTTACATCTTTAGTAATATCTCTTAATTCTTGTCTTTTTCTTGGTGTGCTAACTGATGTGCCTCGCAACATATCCATAAGCTCTGAAAAAGTATATCTAGCTTCTATATTTCTATCTCTTCTTGCCATTTATATATCTCCAAATACTTTATTATCCTGTTGGATTAAAAAATCCACCACTTGCAAGAGAACCACCAATTCCAGCAACCGCACCTAAAACATCACCAAATCCAGTTTTTTTACTTCCAGTTGTAGTTGTACTAATTAATGGTGTACCCAATCCTGCTTGTAATAAACTAATTTGCTGTTGTGGATAGGCCAATGCTCTACCAAACTCGCCTCTTTGTGCATCGATTGCTCTTTGCTGTAATGCTTGCTGTTGTGTTCCTGCTGCTCCTAGCAATCCCAATTGTTGTAATTGCTGTCCTTGTAAACCACCTAGCAAGCCTGCTTGTTGTTGTCTTGCTCTTAACTCAAGCTCTGGTGCAAACATTTGCATTTGTTGTTGTCTAGCCACATCACGCTCTGCTGCTTGTTGCGCCTGCTCAAAACCTCTTTGCCTTCCCTCTACAGCAGTTCTTTGCATTGCTTCTGCGTAAGGTCTTTGTGATTCAGACTCTATTATTGCTGATCTTGAACCACCGAAAGCTCCTGCTCTGATTGCTCTATCCTGCGCACTACCACGAGCTATGTCAGCTTGTCGCTGTATGTCGCCCATTGCTAGGTCTATAACTTGTTGCTGATATGGAGATTGATAAGCACCTATATCTTGACCGAGTAAAGATGCGGCTTGACCAGTCATAGGTCTTTGTTCTTGCGCCAATCCTTGTAAGGCTTTAGTAGGGTCATAACCCATTCCTGTTTCAAATAGTCCTCTAGTAGCTTGGAACTGTCGTAATTGATCTGGTGAAAAACCAGCAACCATTGGTCCTGTATAGGGTAAGAATGGTTGTTGTGCTATACCTTTAGCCTTGGTAAAAAGCTCTTGAAATTGTGCTTGTTGCCATGCTGGTAATTCTTGCGATGTTTCTGTTCTAGTTTTTCCTTTACTCATAAGTCTTTTCTAATTAAATATTCTGTTTCAAATCCTAGATGTTTTATCTTTCTAATCCATCCTTTTCTACCGCCACCGTATAATCTTTTAATGCCTGCGGCTTTTGCAAATGCTTCTATTGATGGTAGCATTTCTTCTAATTCTTCGTAATCACCACCACAAAATAATAAATTCATTGCTTTAACTTGTGGATATATTACAAATTCTGTTATGTATGCAGACTTTTTGCCTGGCCATAAATGGAATATACCATGTCTTATTTTATCTTCTATATCGTCAATTGTATAGGAATCTTGATACTTTACAGCTTTTGCTATGTAAGGCTTACACCTTTCCCATTCAATTTCCCAAGGATCTTTCTTCGCTTGGTTTATATCAATTACTTTATTAGTCGCCTCTTGCATATTCAACTACACTAGCTGTTACATTAATATTTGCATGGTTTACTTGTATTTTAAGTATTTCACCTGCTGTTAAAATTAAACTTTTAGATAACATTTCTTGGGTTTCATACGCTGCAATATTATGTGATTTCCAAACATAATGATTGGTTGCACCAGAAGTTATAACAATATCTATATTTGTTTGCTGGTTTCCGTCATCACCAACCAATAAAGACTCTACTATTGCAAAGTCAAAATCCCCACCAGAAGGTGCTGTATATATAGTTTCTAAAGACGCTGTACCGCTTACATCTAATTTAGCGTTTACAGCTCTTTGTATATACTGTCTTTGTGAGGATAGATCCATTATCTCCTGCCTCTTGGTCTAATATTTAATCTTATATTACCAACTTGAAAGTCTTGTGTTGTGCTACCTGTTACAGTCATTTGTACTTGTCTTGCTGTAAACCTAGCATCGGTATATCCATCGCTTTCAAAGGTAAAACTACCAAAGTCTGTCTCGCTACCTAATGGGGTAAACTTACCTTTAAAACTTATTGTTACACCTGGTAATGTGTTTGCTTCTTCATCTGGAATAATCTGATTACATTGCACATAGTTATCACCATTTCCTAATTCTATTGGACCGCTTGTGCAAAACGGCACATCACTATTTAAGTTTGGCGAGTTAGATAATGTGGTTGATTCGTGTTCGTATATAAAACCATTTGAATCACCTGCTATAGGATAATCAAACGCACCTTGGTCAATCCAACATCCTCTGTCTAGTGAACCTATAGACCAAGTATTTTCTAAGTAATTCCATATTACATATTTATTTGGTAAATATACACCATCTCCGCTTGGAAAACCCCACCATATTTCGTTAAAGTTAGAGTTGTGTCCACCCCAACAAGCTTTCCTTCCTGGTACATTTAGTTGGTCGTATACATAATCATGCACATCGCATGGTATTTCTCTAACAGTGCCATCGTAAACAAAGAATGAGTTTTCACCCATCCACGCTAGAAAGTTTCCTGTTTGTACGACTGATCTTCTACTAACTGCTTTACAGTTTGCACCTGCTGCTGTAATACCATAAACAAAAGGTGAGCCTACATAGCTCATTCTATCAATACCAGTATCACTAAAGACTATGACATCATTTTGATATTTAACACCTAGTAAAGCACGACCGCCTGTTGGTATTTGTACATCACCTGCTGTGTTAGTAGCTAAAGATGTCCAAGTGTTTCTATCTTCTCTGTCACTCCAAGCTACCTTTCTAGGGTCACCGCCTGAACCAATAGCAACTAAGTGCCTTTCATTAGTCACTAGGACAGCCTGACAGCCTGTAGGAGCGTTTGTTACGACTGTACCAATGGTATCAGCTGTTCCGCCTGAAACTGGCCTCCACTTGTATATTTTGCCATCACCAGAAAAACAAAAGACTAAATCTTCACCCCAGTTATCAAAGGAGAAATGACCTGAAGCAAGAGGTAGCCCAGATTGACTTCTAGCATCGCCATAATCTTCTACGTTATAGTGGTATGCACCATAACCAAGAGGATCATTATCGGCATCGTTTACAAAACCAGATGGTGTTATATCAGTCCATGTGTTGTCGTATAAAACATAAACCTTTTGTCTTGTACCAACAGCCAAAACAGATGCACCTAAGTTGTCCTTATAGGCATACATACCTATAGGCTCACCATCAAGTGCTGTGGTTTTTAGTTTAGACCAACCACCAATCGGTTTAAGATAGCCGTTTTCAAAACGCACAAGATTGCCGTCAACCCAACGACCTTTGTTAGCATAGTCAGTACCGTTTTTGACTATGCCAGCTGGCGGAGTTACAGGCAATAGTGCCATGTTTAACCTATAGTTTTAGTAACAGATGTTGGTGTAATCAGTAATGCGATTTGATCATCTAAGCTAGACTTTAGACTAGCTACTTCATCGTCACCCATACCTGCTGTAACCCAACCAGTAACCATGTCATTGGTAAGATCTGCAAAAGGTATAAAGTTAGATATATCATCCGCATTAACGCTGTAAGTACTATAAACAGAAGCTGAATAGTTATTTCCTTCAGCATCTTGTTGATCGCTCTCTGCGTTTAATCGCCAATGAACCACATAAACGACATCAGAATGACTGTCGTGTGTTGGGTAAACATCAACTGTTTTGCAATCCCATGTATATGTATTTGCCATTATTTATTCTCCTTTAAGTAAGTTAATTTCAGATTGTAAGGCTTCAATCTGTGTTTGTTGTTCTTTCATTCCTGCAACTAAATGTACTACTAATTTACTGTAGTCCATTTGATACATGTCTTCTTCAGAACCTGATACAGAATTAGGAACTATGTTTAATACTTCTTGAGCTATCAAACCTTCATCTGCTTTACCATCTGCTTTCCAGTTGTATGAAACTGGGTTAAGTTCGTTGATAACTTCTAAGCCTCTTGCAGAGCCTGTAACGTCTTTGAGTCTTCCGTCTGAAGATGTGTTATAGGCTGTTGATGAGGCTGTAACTGATATGCTTCCAACATCTGTACCAGCTTGTTTGAACCTTTGTATTGTGCCTGTACTTGTAAGTCTATTTAACATAGCACATTCTGAGCCATTTACTGTTGCAATAAGTCCTTCAGTTGGTTTAAGTTCTACTCCAACACTTGCAAAGCTAGAACTAGTCTTACCCACCAACAAGTTTCCTGAGGTATCCAGTCTCATCTTCTCTGTGTGGCTTGTTCCAAACTGTAAAGAATTATTTGCATGAGCATATTGAATGTAACCTGCATAAAGATTATTACCACCACCATCACCAAAATGAATTGTGCCAGTACCAGTAGTAGAAGTTAACATTTGTAATATTGATTGACCTGTTGATGTGGTACCTACTCCTATGTTTCCATTTACATCAAGTGTATATGCAGGACTGGTTGTTTTAATTCCAACATTTTTGTTATCTAATATAATCATAGCTGGTGTCTGACTATTTGCAAAAAGGTCAATTGTAGGTGAGTTGACCATGAACTGCATACCACTTGTATTATCATAACCAATACCAGCATAAGTGTCTGTACTGTACTCGCCTTGGAAAACCATCATAGGGAAAGGATGGCGTAAAAGTAATGAGCGACCCCACCCACCTGTCATACCAGTTCCACCATTTATTTCTAAAGGTGCGTTTGGACTACTCGTTCCAATTCCAACATTGCCAGAGCTGTCTATTCTCATTCTTTCGCTTCCAGTTCTTGTCGTAGCATTAGCTGCGGTATAAAGTCTTATACTTGTTGCTGAATTTTGCTCACCAAAACTACCACCAATGTTGATATTATTTGTAGAAGCATCAGTAGAATGTGCAGATATTAAAGTAAATCCCTCTGTTTCTGTTCCTGAATCATATTGTGTTGATGTTATTGCATTATATTTGGCAACATCATCAGAAACCAAACCAATCCTTATATTACCGCCTGTTGAATTATTTCCTGCTATATTAGATAAAATACTTCCTGAAAAAGTTGTATTCTCACTACTATCAATAGTTATAGCTGTAGATGTAGCATTATCATCAATACCTGTTGAAGTAAAACCTGTAAGCGTACCAACACTTGTAATATTAGGTTGTGCTGCTGTAGCAAGTGTACCTGTTATAGATGTGCTTGCTGATAAAGTTGTGAATGATCCTGCGGCTGCTGTAGTACCACCAATGACAGAGCTATCTATAACTGCTCCGTCTAAGTTCATAGCTACTGAAGTACCAGTAGCGCTAAATAAACCATCAACAGTATCAAGGTCAGCGTTTAGCTTTGTTCCCCAAGTATCTGTAGATGCTCCTACTTCTGGTTTAGTTAAGTTTAAATTCGTTGTAAATGTATCTGCCATAAAATTTTATCCTTTAAGCTGCGTCTTGTTCGCCTAATGTTGTCCATGATGTATCTGGGTTTGCTTGGTCGGTCCATGTTTCATCTGCCACTATCTGATCGGTCCAAGTCTCACCAGGAACAATTATATCTTCCCATTTTAGACCACCAACTGCATTAAATCCACTTGTTTGTGCAATTACAGATGCACCTGTTAATACAATGCCACCTAGTGCATCAAATCCGCTAGTTTCTGCAAATGTTCCTTCACCAACTACAGTAAATCTACCTGTAGCTGTCATACCTGATACTGCTGGACCTATAACCACACCACGGTCTATTTGTGTACCTGTAGCTGTTACATTAGATGTGGCAACTATAGTTGCAGATCCTAGGTCTATTTGTATACCAACAGCTGTAAATCCAGATGTTCCTGCTATGGTTGCAACACCCCTATCAATTTGAGTACCAGATGCTGTAACGTTAGATACTGCACTAATAATCGCTTGTCCGCGATCTATCTGTCTACCTGTTGCTGTAAAGCTTGAGGTTGCTGCTATGGTCGCAGAACCTAATACTGGAACTTGAACAGTTCCGACTGCTGTTACATTGGATGTTGCAGCAATAGTGGCTGCGCCAAAATGATATACAGGAGTTCCGTAATTGGACTTTCCGTATGTGTATAAGCCATAGCCTACTGAGGCCATGGTATTAAGCTAATGTTATATCTAAATCGCCAGCGTCAAATCTAAATACATCGCCTGAACTTACAGTTTTAGAAGCTGTTAAGTTTGCATAAGCCATTAGATTACCGCTTGATGAAGCATCGAATATACCTACTGCAACTACAGTTCCATAGTCTGCTGTAGCTGTTGGATATTCAACCGCAGCTGAGTTGGTTGCTGTGGTGGGGTCTGTACCAGATACGGTAAATGTAGCAGTTTGTCTTGCATAAGCACCTCCTGATACTTCTGTACCACCACCTGTATCTGTAGGTGCTACAGTATATAAAGCAACATATAATGTTCCTGGTGCTGTATAAGCATTACCACCAAATACATGGTCTAATACTTTATCTTCTAAGTAATCACTAAATCCAGCCATATTGTCTCCTAATTATTATTCCAATAATAAATGTTTTTACCAGACTTGCCATAAGTTCT
>Ga0222716_10004558_pt1 | contig 10862 bp, 15 predicted proteins | sample C33_13DmetaG_FD_165044 | JGI IMG/M metagenome (GOLD analysis project Ga0222716, IMG submission 165044) | Estuarine water microbial communities from San Francisco Bay, California, United States - C33_13D | ecosystem: Environmental > Aquatic > Marine > Unclassified | place: USA: California... | reverse complement strand
AATCGAACTGCCGACCCCTTGTTTTTCAGATAAGGGCAAACCTGGTGACCTTTGCTAATTATAACTTATTTAGTTTGATTTTACGCTCGTTGCAAACAGGCTCTATATCGCAGTGAGCGATAAATAAAACAGACTTCAGAAGTGAGCAGTGTAATGTTTGTGCACTGTTTTTAATTATTAGTTTTTCGCCAATTATTATAAAATACTAGAACTACCCATCCAATGAGAGGTAGAACATATGCTATTGATGATGGGTTAAAAACTACTGTTCCAAGCAATATAATTGCAAATAGAAAAAATAGCTTATCTGATATTTCAATTTTCATAAGTTCATACTAACAACAATAGGTAGGGGTAGGGTAAAAATCGCTAGCTTACTTTACTCATAGGGGTTAAGCACCTCGCACAATTTTGCTAATGAATTCGTTTTCTGAACAGGGGTAACAAACGCTACATAGGTAACAAAGTGTCTACAAACGATACCATTTGGTATATCTTTCGTGTCACACCATTTGTAAACATACTACAGTTGATTGTATCAGAGAGTATCAGTTGTTATCAAAATAGGTATCATCTTGCCCCTCGCCTACAGAACACTTTCAATACCAATCAAATAACAACTACTTCTAATTATTCTTTTATCATTTCCTCAATATCAAATAGTTCAGGGAAATTCTTATGCAGATAAAGATTAAGAGCAACAAGTTTCTTCTCTGGTGGGTTATCCCTATTAGCCATTTCAAGAAACGAGCATACTAAATAATCTTTAGTCGATTCTCTTGTTTGCTTATCACAGTTAGTGGGGTCAAAAAACTTACCATTAACTACTACTTCAATCATTATCCTTTTCCTCCAAGTATCTTTCATAGTCCTTAAGGACTGTATCTATATCATCAGTTACATTTTGTTCTTCAAGAAACTTACGAAGTTCTTCACGCTTAACAGACCTTTTGAAACTTCGTTCCATAGGGTCATCGCCAAAAGATATCTCTATAGTCTGTGGTTTAGCTGAAAACTCCTCAGCTTTAATATCTTCTTTGGTCTTTCTGAACTCTGGTTTTAAAGAGAACTGTTCTGGGTAGAGTCTTTCAATTAACCACATTGCAACCTTTGGTTCATACTGAGCTTGATTGTAAATAACATCAAGTAAGTGATTAACTGATTTCATTCTTGCTTGTTCAGTTCTAAAGTAAAACTCTTGAAAAACTTCTTCTTCTTCAAGGTCTTGCCCAAGTGTTCGCCACCTGTTAAATGTTCTGACAGATATACCAACTTGTAAGCAACTATGAGCAACAGTTTGCCCTGTGCTTAAAAGGTCACACAATAAGTCAACATCAATATCAGCTATTGTGCTTGGTCTACCCACTTGAGCAAGTTCCTTATTATCCATTACAGGAAATACTCCTGTTGTTGAGGTTCTTGATTCTCAACTGTATCTTGCTCTGCAAGATCAGTTGGAATCTCTGTTTGTGTCCTTATATTCTCACTTAAGAATCGTTGTGCAGGTAAGACAAAGTCATTGAATTTATAACCTTTCTTAACTGAACCTGCGACACGAACATTGCTAGGCTTTATACCAAAAGTTCTGAGTTTCTTAGCTAACCAATTTTGGTCTACACCAAACTGATTAAGGTAAGCAAGCTCTGAGTCTTTCCTCTCATTGATTGCTTTTACTAAGTCCTCTGAGTGAATGTTCTTTTGACCACTACACGCTAGCTTTATTTCATAACAAACCTTTAATACCTCAAGAGATATATTGGATTCGTTATCAAAATCTCGTTTGGTTAAATTAACACAAGCATTAACAGTCTTAGTAAGCCACTCATCTGTTCCCATACTTGCAACAATTACAAGAGGTTCAACTATGTCTAAAGCTCTATCGTTCTCTATTGCATCTTCATAAGTTGCACATAAAGAATCTTCGTGAACAGAATCAAACAAAGAGTTTTCATCTTCGTAGTTGTAAGCTGAGTAACTAAGTAAAGGCTCAAGCATTAGTTTTATTTCTTCCATTATTGGAAGTTCTACTCTGTGCTTAAAGCGTTCTGCTGGCTCTTCTTTTAACTTACGAACTAGCTCTATAGGAATTGACCTATCTTGAATAGTATCGGGCATAGATGATTGGTCTATTCCACTGATTACTTTGGGGCAGAATACTTTGAAAGTCTTTGGTTCTTGGTCACTACCTTTACCTACTGACCTATAAACCTCTCCACCATTTCTAGAGAATCCAGCATTTATAATTCCATAAATCTGATTCTTACTTTCTTTATCCCACCTATCTACTTCATCTATACAAAGTGTCATAGGGTTCTTATCAATCAATCTAAAAATGGATTCAGTAAAGTTGATTAGGTAGAAACTGTTGAATGACAACTCTCTAATCAATCCTACAAGTAGTGACTTACCACATTGCTTAGTTGCAGAATAAATATGCAAGTAAGGTGTGTAGTTGAATAAATGAATCAACCAAGTGTGGACAATCCAATTCGTAATAATCACAGGTTCATCATCGCTTTGAAATACGACAAATCTTCTGATGTATCGTTCTATAGTTTCAAAAATATCTATGAACTTACGATTGAATTTAGCCAAGCGTTGTAGGTCAAAGTAGTTTACTTTATCGTTCATACTGACCTACCTTCCCAATCTTGCATTCCATAAAGTGGAAGATTGCGACAAGAACAACAGTTACAAACTCCTGTGCTTGCAGAGGTGCAATTATCTAGTGACTCGTATTGCTCGCAGTCATCACAATAAATAAAGCCAGCTATCTTGATTGGTGGTAAACTATTCATTAGAAACCTTAAGTTTCAAATCAGTAGAAGAATCCAGCGTGATCGCTGGATTTTTCATTAAGGCAGGATTCCTAAGAACTGCACCTATCCAACATCTATAACCTCTAACTGTGTTCGCAATTTTAAACAATGGCAAAGTTCCATTGTCATAGTGCCTACGCACTGTGGATTTGCTGAGAGAAAACTCTCTAGCAATCTCCTTAATACTTACTGCTCTACATTCTCTAACGAGATGTTTACAGTTTGTATGGTGTTCAAAATAATTAAAGGAACTGTCACTCATCAGTTCCCTCATCTTCAAACACCTTAAGCCATTCGTTCAGTGCAACATCTAAAGCGATGAGCGTTGAGCGATTAGCCTTGTGCTTTTTGTTGAAGATTCTACTTATTGTGGTTTCAGATAACCCAACAGAGTATGCGAGTCTTAAAGCATTAAGACCAAACTCCTCTTTAAGGTATGAGTATTTGTCTAATAGACCAGCGACTTTAATATTCTCGCCTACCCATATCATCTTCTTACCTAATAAGTTATGTCCTACTTCAACATCTTCTGTCATTAACGACATTACTTACTCCTAAGCGTATAATTAATACAGTTAGTTTATTAACGCTATTTAAACTAACAATCAAGTATATCATACGAAAACCCCATTTGTTAGTTTTATACACACATTTAATATAACAATGTGTATAATGGAGTATGCCTGTTAAATGTTATTTACCTAAGAAAGGTCAGTTCCAATCTGACATAGTTGTTGAATTCAATTATGAAGATAGAGAAAACCCTAAGCACAACTACATCAAAGAGTATGAACAGAACCCTATTGTGTTTAAGACTCCTACTAAAAGTAAAGACATCACACTACCCCTAGGCTCTATTGTTCGTGCTTATGTTTCTATTAAGCAACCTCAACAAAATATTAAGTTAGATTCTTTTGAAGTCATTAACAATCAAAACGACTTGGAAGATTCATTCGCTGATAATTTAACTTCATCAGTAATTCTCTCCAATGCAACAGAATACCTTTGGGATAGTGAGTTATTAATCCCTAGTCTTGGCGACCCTTTTGAACACTTGCTTAAAGAACTAAAAGGAAATGATGACAAGCTCTCTACAAAAGGAAACATCAACAAAGCTTTTATTATTGCTACTTGGTTATTCACTTACAACAATATTCCAAGAGGTCATAGGTCTGATTACTTAGAAAGAAAGCTAGGTATGAACGATAAATATTTAACTCAAGTGATGAACAGATACTCAGTAAAGTTCAGTGATATTGCTGACAAGAACCTAACTAAAAATATTTGGAAAGATGAAGAATTTGTATTTCAAAATAAATCTGTGTATTTTGTTAGGCATACTGAGAAAGAAACTAAAGGTGGTTATATGCCTACTTGGTTAGTAAAAGAACTTGAAACTTTTATTACAGAAGAATATTACAAGGGAGTTACTCCTTACCAACTTCCTCTTGAAATGACAGGGGCTACAACAAGTGGCTAGTTCTAAACTTTGCACCTGTGGTGGTTGTAAGCGTAAGAAAGTTAAACGATATAGAGTTCGTTGGTATGACAAAGCTGGTAAAGAAAAATCTCTACACGCTGATACATCAGCTCAAGCTAAAGAGTTAGTTGCTCAAATAGAAAGAGAACTCTCTCTTGGTAGAAGTAACACAGAAATTACATTAAACGAATGGTCTAAAGAAGTTCCTCTCACTAAAGGAAACCAAGCCACAAAAGAAACTATGGAAATGGTTTGGAATAAACACATCAGAGGTTCTATTGGTAGTTACAAAATTCGTGAGATCAGCAGAGCTGATATCAACGAATGGTTAGAACAAGACTTGCAGGGCTACGCCCCAGCAACTAAAAGAAAATATTTAAGGTTGGTTAATACTGCCTTAGACTTTGCAGTTGTTGACAGATTGATTGAAGTAAATCCTTGTAAGTTGATTTACATTGAGGGAGATAAAAGAGAAAGTGAACCTAATCCCCTTACAACTGACCAGCTTTACGAGATGATTGAACAATGGGATAACGACCCTATCTTAAAAGAACACGCTAACTTTGTTACTGCTCTTGCCTTTACAGGTGCTAGACCTAGCGAGCTTACTGCACTTCGTTGGAAGAATGTAGATTTAAAAGCTAAAGAGCTAAAGATTAGAGAATGTCACAGAAAAAATGCTAATGGCTCAATCTATTTATCAGACAAACTTAAAAGCCCAAGAGCTAGAAGAACCTTAGCAATCCCACAATATCTTTTAGGTAGGTTGCAGTTTAGGAAAGATACATTCCCTAACCAAGAATTTGTTTTCTCTAGTGCGTTAGGTTATCCAATTCATCTAACTAACTTCAGAGAACGATATTGGAAGAATAGATTCTTAGTTAATAGCTCATTACCAATTCAAGACATCTATGACTTACGCCATACCTTTAGTGCTTTGATGTACACAACAGGTATTGATGTTTGGGAGTTGTCAACTATGTTAGGTCACACTGACCCAAAGACTACGATTACTTGGTATGGTAACTGGTTTGACAAAGCCAACCACAGTGCAGTTGAAATCTTAGATGACTGGGCTAAGCAAGGTATAACTAAGTTTGGAGTTTCTTAGTTTAAGGCTCTAATACAATTCCACAAACTGCTCTACTAACTCTACCTAATGTATCATACACATTAGCAACTATTGAGAGGTTGCCACTATTGGTAAAACTTCCTGTATTGTAAGATAAACCAAATTCATCAATTCTATATTCTTTTTCAGGCATTCTTTCAGTAACAATTAAGTCAGAGAAATTATCAGTTAATGTGTCATCTTGAAATTGCCACTGTATATAGTCAACATCTGCAGTTCTACTAATAATGAATATTTCAATTATAATTTCTTCATTTGGACCAGCAGTTTCAGGACAAACATAGGTTTCAACTATTGGTGGTAGCGTATAAATATCTACATCGTTTTCAATATTACATTCTTCCTTTATAACTCCAGATGAGTCTTTAACTTCTACGCTGAAATAAAAGAATTCATAGTCTCTTGCTAGTTCCTCAGTGTCGTAAATATCTAATGTCTCTATGTTGCCTTTTTCCCAAGTTATATCTGGGGAATTGTCAGGTGTAAATTCAATAACTTCTTCTTGTTTATTTTCAAAACTGTAATAATTTAATGTTATTTTTGTTGGGTTACTTCCAAACTTAACTTCATAACCTGCTTTAAATTCAGATTTATACATTAAATCTCTTGAGCTTGGACAGGTTAAATCTATTTCACTAGGTGTCCACTCAACACGCTTTATAGTTGTAGAAGTAGTAGAACTCGTAGTGGTGGAAGAGGAAGTTGTAGTTGAAGTAGCTTGCTCTACTGCACTATCTATTCTTGCTTGAATCTCTTCTTCATTAGGACCACAAGCAACAATCAGTAACAAAGAAAAAATTAAATACTTCTTCATATGTTTATTGTAAAGATTATTTCTATTAATTCAATGGATCACGCTACGCGTGATTCCATTATGACTTCTTCCACAATCAGACAATATATTTAACATTCTGCTTATTAGATTTCTCTTTTGAGATGTCATTACTGTTACCCTTGTTACTCTTGTTACCCCTCAGAGAGGAAGAAAAATCTATTTTGTTAGAGTGAATCTGACTGTTTCTACACCAAAAGCGGGTCAAAAGCGGGTCACTTTGTGTTTTTTCTTACTGAATTACTAAAAAACCTTTGTGGGCGCTACAGGATTTGAACCTGTGACTTCTTCCTTGTAAGGGAAGCGCTCATAATACATTATCATTAATATAAGATCTGATATGAAAAGGAGACTACATGGAATTACATAAAAACAGCGGTGAGCTTAGAGTCGTCATAGATGTGAGTTATGCGTCTGCTGAGGATTTTATAGATTTCATTGAAAATGAGCAGTGTCAGTTTATTGATAGCTTAGGTGTAGAAGGTCTTAAAAAATTTGAGTGGTACGTTGATGAAGATACCAATACAGCCACATTAGTTGAGGTATTCGATAATGCCGAGAGTTTTGGAGAACTTGCTACAAAAGCTTTAGGCACTCCAGTCAACCTGAAATTTCGTGAGTTAGCCAAGTTTGAAAATATGACCATCTTAGGTGATGTATCAGAAGAAATGAAAAAAAACTTAGCTGCTATGGAGCCAAAAATAAAAACTTTTAAAGCAGGTTTAAACTAAGTTATATTTATATGAACAAAAAACCAAAACTTTCCTTTTCTAAGATAATTAGAAGATTTTTTTCTATATTCCTACTCTTCTCTATTATCTCTGGATTAATTAATGATATTTTATCTGGAACCTTTTCTGGTGACAGTATTGGTGGAGCAATAGGGGGTTTAGTGATTGTATTCTTCCTCTCAGGTATTGGACGAAGATCAAAAACACCTACTAGTGATGATGGTTCCATAGAGACCATAGAGGAAGATAAAGATATTTATGACGAGGAAACTTTACAAGAGTTTGAAAAATATGACGCTGAGGAAGTTGTTGTGAAAGAAGCTGAAACAACTAAAAAGCCTTATAACCCTATTAAAGATAAGGAAAGCTTTTTAGTAAGAATTCTTAGAGGGAGAGTTGATCGTATTTAGTCTTGAGAGATATCATTTTCATTGACAAGAATCTTAAATTTAAGTTTAAATCTAATTGTCTCATATTTAATAATTCTGCGTTACCATATATCCGCACACAGGGAATCAATATGTATACAAATCCTAATTATTCAAGAATCGAAAATGGGATTCCATTTATAAAAACGAAATGGTGGGTCTGCTAATAATGAAATACAATCTTGAATATAATTTCTTAAACCTCTAAGGTCTTCATCTAAAACATTGGAACCATTCTCTAGCTTCTCATATATTTCTTCAGCCAACAGTAGTGTTTTTCTAAACCAATCTATTTCCTTATCTGGAACTTCGTTTTGATGAGGTAAATCTTTATAGTTGTTTCCATCCCACTCTTTTCTAGAAAGGTAAGTACTACTAAAATATGCTCTGTTAATATCCCACATGCAATTTCTTTTGTTTGAAACATAGCTTTTTGATATATCATCTTGATTTGAAAGTGATTTTAAGTCCGTATAGGTATACATAAAAATCAATAATAAATTATCAAAACTTCTGTCATTTGAATATTTAATTGGTTTACTCATCCTTACTCAAATCTATATTAATTCTAGTTGCAAATCTTGCTGCCGCCATAGGACTGCAAGGATATCCGCATTCTTTATACAAACTATCTGTACCTAAATTTTCTGGATAATAAGTTGCTGCAAAAATCCACCATTTATCATCTTGAAAAAATGGTGAACCATATAAATTTGTGATTAAATCATCATTACAATTGTAAGATTCCACAAGCCACCATTGTAAATTTTGATGGCTATCAAATTTTATAGGATGATTTTCATCGGCTAAACCAGATGTTAAAGTTCCCTTTACCCTTAGATTGCAAGTTATTGAATCATTTATAAGAATGGAATCAGGCCTTTTTCCAAGTTCATTCGTTAACTTCAGGTCATCATTTGATATAGGTCTATAGGTTTTTAAGTTTTTTGTCCAATATTCAGTAAAATTTGCAATTGCTAAATCTCCATCTATCTCTATAGATAGAGTTGTATTTGTGGGAATTGTTGTTGGTTCTGTTTGAATTTGTACATCATCGTTAGTACTGCAAGACAGAATTATTAGAAAAACTAAAATTTTTTTCATATTCAAATTACACCCAATATAACTATTTTTTCAATATTAAAAAGCCCCCACTTATTTATTTCCAACCTGCATATCAATTAAGTGATCATATGCTCCAGGCTTTTGATAACATGCCTCTTGAATATTTTCTTCATAATATGTCACACGCTCTTCAGAAAGACCTAGTTGGTCGATGACTCTGTCTCTATTTAAGTAAGAGAATTTAACATTTTTATAGTATTTATTTTGAAACTCTGGATTATATAAAATCTGTAGTTGCATCAGGTCTATGTGACTTAAATATGGTACTTGAGGACCTGAAAATTCATATGTCATTGCTGAGTGCCAGCATAAGTTGTGTCCCAATCCTAGAGCATGACCAATTTCATGAATAATCACATGTGATCTAAAGTCTTTACGCTTGCTTGCATCAACCCAGATAAAATCCTCCCACATATAAACACCTGCGAAACCTCTTTCCTTGCATCCGATATGATTAGCGAGTTTGTCCTTACAATGAGTGATATGAATAGGTAAAGTCACATCTTTTGTATCACTCGAATAAGAGATATCCAAACTAGGTGCTACTACGTGTAAGACTTCTATTACTTTTCTAACATCCTCTAAATCAGATTCAAGAACATCTCCATATAATCCTATGACTGTTTTTTTTGTCCTGATTCTTTTATTACGTATGGGGTCTGAAATCCATGAATAGTCGCCATCTTCATTTGGATAGTAAGTTAAATCTTTGTTAAGCAATGCTAGTGCAGCTTCAAAAGAGGGAAGATCTTCTCCAGACTTTCTAATCAACTGGTACTCGACAAACTTTTCAATATAGGCATCTTCTTCAGTAGGCTCAACTTCTATATTTTCAATATCATATGGCTGGAAAATACCTTCTGCAAAAAATGGCTCTAGATTATTAAAGTCTTTAAATCTCTCAAAGGGAATTACGGTAACATCCTCTTTAACGCAGGCAACAGAAGTAGAAGTATTCATTGCAGTTGCCTCAAGCTTTACATATAGGGGATAGGGTTTTTCTATAGAAGCAAAATTTGATTTATACAAAGGAAGTTTAATTTTTGATGATTCTTCGTCATTGGGTATAAGAGTTTTTGTAAAGTTGTGATACTCGAAACCTTTTGTGTTCAAACGCCATTCTGCTGCATCAGGTGAGTATGGTTCTGTAATTACATAGAGGTCTTGAATTTTATAATCTTTGTAATCTAGATTGTTGAAATCGACGACAAACTCTAATGTTTCGAGATCAACCTCAAACTCAATGTTCTCCCAAAATTCTGGACTATCGCACTCCATATCAATCGTAACAACTCCCATCTTGTTGGCAGTTTCTTCTTTAATCATGAACTTAACGCCATTCTTTTCGTGCATTACATAACCTGGTTTAAGCACAGAACTTATCTGCCCTTCATGTTTTTCCATTAAATGTGAAATCGTGGCAGATACTTCATCTACAGCAAATAGACCCCAACTGCCTATCCACAAAGTAGAGATCAAATATACGAGTGTTGATTTAAACATCATCTTCACTTTTTAAATCAGTCAAGTATGTATTTAAAGCCTTTGTAGTAACTCTCTCACTACCAGACATAGAACCAGATCTATCCAATACAATCCGTATACTTGTCACATCATGTTTTGTTTTGATTTTGTTATTTTTCATTATGATGCCTTGCTAATCTCAGTTTGAAAAAATAGACTTATTTCCTCTAAACAGGTCTCACGATTTTTTGCCCATTTATCGTAAGGGATTCGGTATATATCCCACCCTGCTCTTTTCAGAGTTAAATGTCTCTGAATATCTTCATCTACATATGTTCCATTCTCATTGAAATGCTGAGGGCCATCATATTCAATTGCTAAACAGTCTCTTCCATCAGAGACCACAAAATCAATTTTGTATCCACAAGATTCAAATTGATAATTTACCTTTAGGCCTAATTCAGATAAGGCAACATAAACATCTTGTTCCCCTTTGTAGGGAATAGAGTTCACATCAACTAATGGCTCCTGTAGTTTTCCTAAGTACTCTAGGTACTCTTTATAAAAGCCACCTGGTAGGTCATTTTTAGAGACAGAAGTAACAATGTATTGCTTTTTTCTAGCTCTTGTGATTGCCACGTTAAAGACACCTCGAGAAGCTTCATTATCTTGTGTGCCCTGAAAGTATCTAAGCCTTCCAGCATGCACATCTTTATCAAAGCATGTGGAAAGGATGATTACATCTCTTTCGTCACCCTGCATCTGATATACAGTTCTCCCTACTAGTTCATGTTTATCAATTTGATACTGAGTAAAGTTTTTTACAATAGCTTTTTCAATAAAGTCTCTGT
>Ga0222716_10004551_pt1 | contig 10867 bp, 14 predicted proteins | sample C33_13DmetaG_FD_165044 | JGI IMG/M metagenome (GOLD analysis project Ga0222716, IMG submission 165044) | Estuarine water microbial communities from San Francisco Bay, California, United States - C33_13D | ecosystem: Environmental > Aquatic > Marine > Unclassified | place: USA: California... | reverse complement strand
TGGAGCGTAACCTAAAAGGAAATTAAGAAATGTTAATAGTTAAGACAAGTTTAATCCCCAAGAGACTCGATGCCTTGGCGCTGGGTTTCTTCGTAGCTGTGAGGCCCGAGTGTGCTGACGACGAGGCCCTCCTGGCACACGAAGCGATACACTTAAAGCAACAAAGAAAATATTGGTACATCGGCTATGCCTTTATGTACATTTTCAGCACTCGGTTTCGCGCGAAGATGGAAGTCGAGGGGTACAGGGCACAGGGTATGCCGAACTGGACAATCGTTCGGGTACTGGTCGAGTTATACGGAATTGATACGAAAACCGCAACGGAGATGGTGAAATGAGTGAGCATAAAATTGAAGAATATAAAGGACAGAAGGTCAAGGTCTGGAACCGCGGTGGCGAGAAGTTAGATTTCGAGCTACTGGGAGAGATGGCTGATGGGAGCGTCATCGTTATTAATGAAGATGGAGAGATGGAGAAGTTTGACCTGTGGGAGCCACTGCCAACAGTTGAGCCTATCACGATTCTGGACTTGATGAAGGCAGGGATGTTTTGTAGGCAGACCCTAGGAGATGCCGTCCGTATAAGCCCTATAACAGACCATCTTATGAGCACTGTGTTTGTCTATTTTCACCTAGACCCAACCGCACCACTAGACCAGTGGAAAAAGTTTGAAAACCTTACTTGGGAAGACCTCAAATGAAGCACAAGATCCCACAAAAGATGGGTCACGACAGGCAGCCCAACAAGAAAGACTGGACCAAGAAGCCTCAGTGTGGAGAGCCAGAAGGGGCTATCGTTATCAGAAAGCTACGACATGAAGTAGACAACTTTAGGAGGCTAAAGATAGGGAACTTCAAGCGAACGGACATATTAAACATGGTGGCTAACATTCGATACGGGATGTCCTGGGCTGAGATAATCGAACATGTGCACACGGGGAAGGCTATTGACCATGAGATCTCTAAGCAAGAGAGAATCCCTGCGTATTACTTACGGCATAAATTAGGAAGACTACATAGCTGTTATGGACTTGAGGAGGTCATTAAATGAACAACGAACAATACTTCTGGAGCCTCGTGGGGCAGCGTTACAAAAAGGCTAGCGATGTCAACGTAAAGCCTTATAGCGTAAGGAAATCTAAGCAGTCAGTGCGGACTCTTCCGCAAGGACTAGACAAAAACGAATTGCACTCTAACATCGCGCCCCCTCTGACATCGGACTTTTTATAATGAAGAAATGCAAATTAGAATCGTGCCAAAAGCCGTTCAAACCCATGCGTTCGATCCAAGTTTACTGCGGGAAACCCTGTAAAGTTGAGTTCGAAAGGATAAAGGACATCGGTAGGAATCGAAACACACCCCCCACTGGCCGTAAACCAAGAGAATGTTTTGTTGAAGAGTGCCGTAAGGTTTTCATCCCTCAGAATTCTCGGCAGATTTACTGCGGCCCCGATTGCCGGAACGAAGTTAAAGCTGTTCGAGATAAGATTCGAGTAGCCAAAGCTAACGCTAGGAAAGGGCCAAAAGTTAAGAAGGTCAGAGAGATGAAGGTCAGAGATGACATACAATGTAAGGCTCCCGGGTGTACTAAGGTCTTCACTCCGAAAGGTTGCAGGGATAAATACTGCGGGAAAGAGTGTGCCAACGAGGTACGGAGAGTCGCAGAGTTAGCTCGACAGCAACGGCCCGAGGTCAGAAAGGCCAAGGTCGAGGCCGCAAGGAAGAGAAAGGATAACCCAGAGCCAGCAGAACTGAAGACTCTATACCCCGAGTTCTATGCGCTTGTCCGGCCAAAGGTCAAAGCTAAGACGAGGACGTGCCTCAAGTGTTCGAGGCGTTTCGAGGGGGCAGAGTATCGCATCTGTGCCGCCTGTCATGCAGTAAATGGTCGCGTCTCACACATGGCTGCAAACCGTTTCGAAGTACCGGACTCAGTTCACATGGGGTACAAATATGCCTAGTCCATGGGCGGGAGAGCCCGTCTTCGCGCACGATTTACAGAACGAAGTCTATGCGTTTCTGTGCAAGAAGCAGTACACATATCTCGAAGGTGCCGCCGTGTTCGGTTTCACCTCGCGCCAAGCCATGCACCGCTGGCTCACACATGGAAGCCCCAGGGGTATCAAGAACTGGGAACGTGTAGAGCAAAAGATGAGAGAACTGGAGGGGAAAGATGAGTAACAAAGAACTACAGCTCTCGGGTATCAAGCGCCGCGAGTATTTCGAATGGCTGTGCAAGCAGGTACCACTGTTCCCAGTGAAATCAAACAAGCAGCCCCTCGTTAAAGACTGGGGTAATACTGGACACTCACAAGACCCCGAGCAGATTCGCCAGTGGCTCGACGAGTACGGGGAAGATGTCGGTTTCGGTATACCAACAGGGAAAGTCTCTGGGTTCTGGGTACTAGACATCGATGTGAAGGGCGGCAAGAACGGTATGAGTTTCTTCAAAGAGAAGTTCAAGGACATACCGCATACGCTGAAGGTGACTACTCCCAGCGGTGGCCTACATTACTACTTTAAAGAGTGCGAACTGAACCCAGTGAAGAGTCTCTCGGACATCTTCGGTCCCGACAGCGGTATCGATACACGAGGAGACGGAGGGTATGTCGTATCACCCATGAGTGCTGGATATAAACTCGACAGAAAAGCCGAGGTCCGAACGCTATCTAAGGTGCCCGATGCGCCAGCCTGGATATATCGTATCCTCGAAACCGCTAAGCCCAAGAAGGACAAAAAGAAAAAGGATGTCTCAGTAGAACACAAACCTCTGACAATCGGAGAACTACGAGACATCCTTTTTACCCTTGATCCGAACGATGATGAATTGATAACTCGGGATGGGTGGCAGCAAACTATGAGAGCTTTGCATTCTGCAACTGAAGGAAGCGATGAGGGTAAAGAAATGTTCCTCGAATGGTCGCTGAAGGCCGATGGTGGCTGGAGTAAAGACGTTGAGGCAGAGCTAGAGCGCGATTGGAACTCGTATGATTCCGACCGTGACGGTGGGCAGACAGTAGGGACGCTCATCCACATGATCGGCGAGCGCAATCTCATGGTCATGCCCAACGCTGCTATCGATGAAGTCTCGGACACAATGGAGATCGAAGTCGTAACCGAAGAGGGCGAAAAGCCTAAGTTTAAAAACCCCTTTCAGATGACGAAGGGGAAACACCCTGCGTTCAAAAAGAATACCCACAATTTCTCTTTATTTATGGAGGTCAAAATGTTAACAGAAGAAATCGAGAACCCAGTGAACAATATGTTTTGCTATGACGAGTTCAGCGGCAACATCGTATGGTTCAAACCATTGGAGGGTCATAGTGCTAAGACCGGAGAGCCACTACAGGACCATGACGTAACGAAAGTCCGGTCCATGCTGTCGCTACACACCAACACCGACTTCGCTAAGGACATGGCATTCGAGGGTATCGTAGCTCACGCCATGAAGCACCCCACGCATCCCGTTCGTAATTTCCTAAAGTCCCTTGAGTGGGACGGGGTACATCGGCTGGATAAGTGGCTCATCGATGCCGGTGCTCTGGAAGATAACATCTATCACCGAGCGGTATCTCGCAAGACTCTCATCGCTGCTGTAGCTCGGATCATGCGACCAGGCTGTAAAGCTGACAATGTTCTGGTGCTCGAAGGCCCTCAAGGTTGCCGCAAGTCTACGCTCGTTGAGACCCTTGGGTATCACAACGTCGACGGCAAAGGTTGGTACGCTGCGCCACAACTGAACATCGCGGGCCTTGCTGCTGGTGATACCTCAGCGGTGACGAACACCCTCGGGGCATGGATACTCGAAATGCCCGAGATGGTGAGCGTTACGAAAGCCGACGAGTCCGCAGTGAAAGCATTCATCACGACCAGCGAAGACAAGGTGACTCTGAAGTACAACAAGTTTGCTACGACACACAAGCGCCAGTATCTTCTGGTCGGTACCATGAACCCATACGGTGAAGGCCGGTATATCAAAGACCACACTGGGGCTAGACGCTACTGGCCGGTCCGTATGAAGCGGTGCGAGAGTAACCCCGTACCTTGTGAAGACGTAGCGGTAATACTCGACCAGCTTTACGCGGAGGCTATGGTCGCTTTCAACGCTGGGGAACCTTGGCACCTTGAGGGTGACGCTCTAGCCTCAGCCCAAAAGGAACAAGCAAAGCGGCTTCAAACCAACGGCAACTCAGCGGATGTCGATGTCTTCTTTACTAATGGTCCAGGACTCAAGCTCACTAAGGTTCACACTGCTGACATCTGCAAGCAGGTATGGCCCCACGAACGCAGGATCACTCAGTATCACAGAGATACCGTCACTGAGTATCTAACGGCCCAAGGCTGGGTAGCTAACCGCTTTCGCATAGACGGAAAGCAAGGTCGTGGCTTTGAGAAGGTCGAGTACATTGACTAAGCTAATCAGAGAACCAAATGGAATGTCTCTTCGGCCTTACCAACGTAAAGGTGTCGAGCATCTCATGTCAAACCAAAGGGCACTACTCCTCGATGATGTGGGCCTTGGGAAAACAGCACAAGCTCTGGTTGCGGCCAGTAGCCTTGGCGCGAAGACCACACTGGTCCTCTGTCCGCCTGCCACTCGGTATGGCTGGGAAGCAGAGGCGAAGAAGTGGACCACGAGACAGTACAACATTCACGTTATGACGAGGGAAAAAGAATGGATACCGGAGGGAGTAAATATACTCGTGGTGTCTTACAGCCTGCTGAATTCTCCGATGATTATAGACCAGTTGAAATCGATGAAGTGGTCAGTCACTATATGCGACGAGATTCACTACTGCAAAAACGGGACCAGCAAAAGGAGCAAAACGATCTTAGGACGTGGGGGTTTAATCTCGAAGTCAGTTTACTTCTGGGGCCTTACAGCCACCCCACTGATCAACGCACCGATTGATCTATGGCAAGTCTTCCGCTCGATGGGCAAGGCTCACCTGCCGGAGAAGCAGCGGGACTGGATGGGTTACACTCGCCGTTACTGCAAGAGGTTCAAGAGTCACTGGGGGCGGTGGGATACGACAGGTGCAGCTAACCTCGATGAACTCAAGCAGTGTCTTTACGGTACTGGTTTCGCTGTGCGTAGAACCAAGAGCGAAGTGCTCACAGAACTACCCGAGAAAACTCTGAGGCTTATGCCCTTGGATGGCGATGGGGTAGGACCAGCGCATATGAAGTGGGATAAACTCAGAGACAGCAAGGTAAGACTTGGCTTAGGTGGAGCGGAGATCGCTGAGGCGAGACGTGACCTAGGCATGGCGAAACTCGATGCTGTTGTTGAGTATGTCTTGAGTATCGAGGAGCCCGTGGTTGTCTTCGGGTGGCACCAAGAGTTTCTAAGAGAACTTTCTGAGCGTACTAATGGTGTCTTGTACTATGGGGCGATGAGTCCTGCTCAGAAAGAGAGAGCGAAAGCTCAGTTTATCGCAGGGAAAGCTCCTGTGTTTGCTGCCAACCTTCAAAGCGCCGGGACTGGGCTTGATGGGCTGCAACATGTGTCGGACCACTGCGTATTCGCTGAGTTACCTTGGACATACACCGAGATCGACCAGGCTACTGGTAGACTTCATCGTATGGGCCAGAAGAATCATGTGTTGTGCGACATGCTGGTAGAGCACGGCGGCGTCGAAGAGTACATGATGAAAACGATCCTTCGTAAAGAGGGACACTCAGCCGCAGTGGTTGGGTAGTCAACTTGGGGACCCGAAAGGGGACCCATTTGACACAAGAATTTACGCAGTATAATTTTAGCACACTATAACAAACGAGGTTGATTGTGAGTATTGAAGAAACAATTAAAGAAGCAGTACGTTCCGAGGTTGAACCACTGATGGCTAAAGTGAATACCCTTGAGGGCTACCTTTTGCAACTGGTGAAACAACAGGAACCAGTAAAAGAAGATATGGTACTTGAGTTTAAGATGGACGGAAAGCCATTCGAAGCGCCCGTCGAGGTCGAGGTGGTTGAGCCCGTCGAGATGGCTGAAGACCCACTACCATCGTTCACCGATAGCGCAGATTTCCTACCGGCTATCAAGAAGCTATGTGCGGATACCGACACAGAACCAGCAGACCTTAAGGCCAAGCTGGTAGAGATGGGGTTCGAGAAGTTCTCTTTGGTACCCAAGGACCAGATGGTATCTGTGTACACACAGCTTAAGGCTGGTCTGTAATGAGCGAACACTCAAGAGTCGGAGCCTCGGGGATGTACCGCTGGTCGGTATGCCCTGGGTCCGTACAGCACATGGAAGACCACCCGATGCCAGAGTCCTCGTATGCCGCTGAGGGTACGTTGGCTCACGATGTGGGCGAGTGTATGCTAAACCGAAAGCTGTACCCAGAGGGATATGTAGGGGGGTTTGTGAACCTCGTATCCTGTGAGCCAGAAATGAGAGCCTACGTTAAGGTCTACGTTGATTACTGCCTCGGGCTACACGAAGAAACTGGCGGTGAATGCTCAATCGAGCAAAGGTTCTCCCTAGACTACATTCGTTCCGATGTGTTTGGTCGTAACGACTTCTCCTGCTGGAGTGACCTTGAAGTTCTACACATCGTAGACCTCAAGTACGGCATGGGCGAAGTGGAAGCTAAGGACAACATGCAGCTTATGTATTACGCCCTTGGTGCCATCCATGCTAACGACCTCGACGTAGATCGTATTGTTCTGCACATTGTTCAGCCTCGACTTGAGACTGGAGACACTATAAAGACCCACGAGATTACTTACAAGGAGCTAAAAGAGTTTGAAGAATTTCTTATCAAGTCCATTATCCGTGTGGATACAGACCACGATCTCAAGGTACCTGGCGATCACTGCAAGTTTTGCAACAAAGTTCAGTGCCCTGCTTTCATGGCCAATATGCGAGACGAAGCTGGACTTGCTGTCACAGACACCATGGAGATCGAAAAGCCAGACCTCTCAGCAAAGTCGGATTCCGACCTCTTTCGCATTATGGAAGCAGAGAAACTATTTAAGGGTATCTTCTCGGACGCATCAGCGTTGCTCAAAGCGAGGGCAGTAGAAGGTACACTTGACCCATCGGACCATGGGTATAAATTGGTCCGCTCGAAGAAGAACACTAGCTGGAAGGGAGAGGTACCCTACCGCAAGCTCGGCCTTAAGAAAGCTGAATGTTTTACCGAGAAAGTGAAAACCCCAGCGCAGATCAAGAAACTTGTGAGCAAGGAGAAGCTGGATGTAATCGAAGAGTTCACAGAGCGACTAGAAGGTGACGTTAAGCTCGTGCACGAAAAAGCTAAAGGAGAGGCTTTACAACTCCACGTTACCGACACACTACAAATAACTACCAACTAGAAGGACTATACCAATGGACGCTATCGAATTAAATAACTCACCCTACGCTAAACTCTTTTTCCCTGCCATCGTTGAAGGCGAGAAGAACGACTCTGGAGACATCAAGTATTCAGCTAAGTTCGGAATCCCCAACAGCCCCGAGGCTTTCAAAGGGATCAAAGGAATCACCGACACACAGATTGACCAGCTTATCAAGATGTCTGCCAAGTTCAAAGACAAGGTTATGGCGGCTGCAAAATCTGAGGTCGCGAAGGGCGGCAAACTGTCAAACCTCTTCAAGAGTGGCGACGAGGTTGCCGAACAAGCCATCGCTGACTTCGAAGAGATGAACGAAGGGAAACCTGTACCCGAGTACCTCAGTGCCACCCGTGGCTTCTGGCTTATCTCAGCTCGTACCAACTACAAGCCCCAAGTCTTCGGACCCAAGGCTTCTCAAGGGGTGCTGAGCGACGACGAGGCAAACGCTGCGATCTACTCTGGTTGCTGGGCTCGTGCTGACTTCCGTGGCTACGCATGGAATTACCAAGGCAAGAAAGGCTGGTCCCTCGGGCTCGGCGCTCGTGTCCAGAAATGGATGGACGATACGAACCTTGGTGGTGGGAATGCCGTTGAGGCACCAGAAGATGCCATGGAGATCGCTGTACCTTCCGCTTCCTCAGACGACTTCATCGACTGATGGACGGCGAGCTAGTTTTCCTTACTGTTTTTGGTTCTTTCTATACCATCTGCACGATCATCCTGTTCATCTTGACAAGGAACACCAGGGCTTTCGACAAGGAAGACTAGCTTAAAGATTGTCCCCGCACCATCGGCGGGGCTCAGAGTAGAAGTTTGACCTCCTCCTCTGGGTAAATGTTGCGCGTCGGGTCGGCGCAAAGGTAACGATGGACGGCCCAAAAATCCAACTCGCACCAATGGCGGGTCTTACTTTCTCTGCATAGGAAGTAAGGGTAAGGGTGCGCGTCGGGTCGGCGCATAGGTAACATTGGACGGCCCAATTTAAAATAAACTATAATATAACTTGAGGAAAAATAATAGAATGCGTTATGTACATATTGATATTGAAAGTAGAAGTAGCATTGACCTGCTCAAGCAGGGGCTTATGCGATACGTTCACCATCCCAGCACACGTCTCTTGTGTGTCGTATTTCGGGTAAATGGTATAATGTATGTTAATGAACTCGAAGCACTCGTCGAATTATCGGAAGCTGAGGACACTATTTGGGTCGCTCACAACGCGAGCTTCGAGTACCTTATGCTCCATGCTCTTGTACCTGGTTTTCATGTACCTATTCATAGGTGGCGTTGTAGTGCGGCTGTTGCAGCCCATCGTAGTTTGCCTCGCTCTCTGGGTGCTTGTGCGTATGCTCTAGGTCTCGACCAGCAGAAGGACGACGAGGGCAAGAAGGTGATGATGAAGATGTGCAAACCTCTTCCCGTTCGCCAGAGGAAGAACAACGAGGTCGATGCCGTTGTCGCAACAGGACTCCACTCGTTGTTCGGTATGAGCTACACGTCGGATCATTTCCATTTGACCGCTGAGTCCTTTGACACCCTCATCGAATACTGCCGTGACGATGTGTTAACCGAAGAGGCTATCACCGATAGGCTTGGGTTTCTCCCCGAGAGCGAGCAGCTCCTATGGGAAAAGGACTTCGAGATCAACTGGGTTAACGGCGTCGATGTGGACGTAGAGTTATGCGAGGCTGCCGTAAAGGCTTTCGAGGAAACCAAGCAGGAGACCAATGACGCCTGCGAGGAGTTGTACGGTTTCACCCTAACCCAGACAGCCAAACTGGCAGAGTTCCTTGGGTCCGAGAAGGTCGATAAGCCTACCCTTCTGACCATGCTGGAGGACCCCGAGCTTCCCGATAATAAACGTGAGGTCATCGAGTGGCGCCAGCTTGTCGGTAATACCTCTCCGGCTAAGTTCGGGAAGATCCTCGATACCAACTACAAGGGTAAGCTGTATGGCCTCTTGATGTACCACGGAGCCAACACTGGCCGCTGGTCCGGCAAGGGCGTACAGATACAGAACCTACCCCGTGGTGGCCTCGATGAGAACTGGATCGATGAGGAGATCGAACTGTGTGCCTCGTACATTAAGAACGGTCAGATAGAACGACTGGTCGAGGAGGGCATTTGTGTCGACGTTGCCGACGCTCTCAAGAGTACGCTTCGTGGTGCATTCACTGGGGACCTCCAGGTATCTGATTACTCACAGATCGAGGCCCGTATGTTACCGTGGCTCGCTGGGCAAGACGATGTAGTCGAGTCGTTCCGTGATGGACTGGACATCTACAAGGTCTCCGCTTCCCAGATATACCGCAAGCCCTACGAAGTTATCTCGAAACAAGAGAGGTTCATCGGTAAGATCGCGACGTTGGCCCTTGGGTATCAAGGTGGCAAGGGTGCTTTCTTGGCATTCGCTGAGGCGTTTGGCGTAAAGGATATAGACGAGGACACCGCAGAGAAGATCAAGAAGGACTGGCGCAGGGCGAACATGGCGATCTGTGACTACTGGTATGCCGTTGAGGACGCAGCGATCTCTGCTATCTCAAGTGGCTCTGGGTATGCACCGAACGTACACTTCACTTACGAGGATGAGTTCCTTCGGATGCACCTCCCCTCTGGCCGGATGCTGTATTACTACAAGCCCGAGATTCACCAAAGCAGCTTCGACCGGCCTGCTGTGACGTTCATCTCATCGATTGGCCCCTCGGATTACCCGATATCTGGGACTGTCACCTCGGCCTTCGGTACTCGCATAGGCCGAGTGTTCACCTCGCCTGGACGATTGGTGGAAAATCTTGTGCAGGCAGCTAGTCGAGATGTACTCGCTGAGTCCATGATGAGGATACCGACTAGACATATTCGGTTCCATGTGCATGATGAACTCGTGTGTACCGACTACAATATCTCGGACCTTGAGTGGTGCATGAAGCAGGTCCCAACGTGGGCCGAGGGATTGCCGGTCGATGTGGACTCGTGGGAAGGACAGAGGTATCGCAAATGAACAAACACACAGTATTCGAAATAAAGAAACTCAACGTACTCGGGTACCACAAGACGGCCATGGAGATGGCGCTTGAATACATCGATACCTTGGAGAAAGAAGTCGCGACACTTGAAGGTCGCTTATCGTACCATAGACTAAAGGAAGCTGAATGAACATCCTAGCGATTGACCCAGCGACCCAACTCGGGTACGCTTACACCAAGGGCAAAGGTATCAAGTCGGGTACCGAGAGTTTCCACAATAACAAGTGGGACTCAGCAGGCGCTCGGTTCTTAAAGTTCCGAGCGTGGCTGCTGCTCTTACCAAAACCCGACGTGGTAGCTTATGAATCTGTCGAGTCCCATAGCTCGACCTATGCAGCCCATGCGTACGGTGGCTATATATCGATCCTTCAGTCCTTCTGCGATGAGCACCGGATCGAGTACACTGGGTATCCGGTCGGAACTATCAAGAAAGCATGGACAGGCAAAGGTTCAGCCGGTAAAGATGCGATGATCCAGGCTGCCCGTGAACGTGGGTTTAAC
>Ga0222716_10004549_pt1 | contig 10868 bp, 9 predicted proteins | sample C33_13DmetaG_FD_165044 | JGI IMG/M metagenome (GOLD analysis project Ga0222716, IMG submission 165044) | Estuarine water microbial communities from San Francisco Bay, California, United States - C33_13D | ecosystem: Environmental > Aquatic > Marine > Unclassified | place: USA: California... | reverse complement strand
CACATTACCCGTCCTCACAGACCCATGAAGACCCTTCATCGCCTCACACATCGCCAAATAATCCCCATCAGAGATCTTATCACTGTTCGCATCTATCAACCCCATCAACTCCCTTAAAGTCTCCATCTTTTAGCTGATTTTGAGGATGCTTGATCTTCACTTAAGTTTACTTCTTTCTTATCCTAACATTTGATTCCCCAAAAATATTTTCTAACAATTGATTCCTCACAAACATTTTCTAACAATTGATTCCTCAAAAATATTTTCTAACAATTGATTCCCCAAAAATATTTTCAATCATATTGTAGTAATTGATTCCTCAAAAATATTTTCAATCATGTTGTAGTAATTGATTCCTAGAAAATCCTGATGACCTCACAAACATTTTCTAACAATTGATTCCCCAAAAATCCTGATGACCTCACAAACATTTTCTAACAATTGATTCCTCAAAAATATTTTCAATCATATGGTTCCCCAAAAATCCTGATGACCTCACAAACATTTTCTAACAATTGATTCCTCAAAAATATTTTCAATCATATTGTGTAATATGGTTCCCTAAAAATCCTGATGACCCCACAAACATTTTCTAACAATTGATTCCCCAAAAATATTTTCAATCATATTGTGTAATATGGTTCCCTAAAAATCCTGATGACCCCACAAACATTTTCTAACAATTGATTCCCCAAAAATATTTTCAATCATATGGTTCCCTAAAAATCCTGATGACCCCACAAACATTTTCTAACAATTGATTCCCCAAAAATATTTTCAATCATATGGTTCCCCAAAAATCCTGATGACCCCACAAAACCCTCAACCCCCAGCTATCGCATTCTTTATCCCCGTACCAATCACACTGTATTCACCATCCTTACTATCACCTCGATATATAGTCACCGTATTCTCACCACAAGGCTTAGTTCCTTTGGGCGCAAACCTTATCGTAGGCGAACCATACGAAAAAAAGGATATAGGTCCGTAAGGACCCACCTTTTCCGATTCTTTACCGTCAGAATCTACGCAAGCAAATTTGTAATACTTGTTCCAGCTTCCACCATGATTTGAATGATACCATAAATCCTCAGTCTTACCATCCGCGGGATTATTACCCTGGTGACGAATACCCTGTTCTATCGTATACAAACCCTTTGGTTGTGGAACCTTCTTCGGCTCATCCTTAGGCTTTGGCTTTGTCCCAGTGCTTCCACTCCCAGACCCTTTGTCATCATCACCATCCTTCTTCTTCTGAGTACCGAAATACACTCCGGCACCAACACCTCCTAAAATAATTAAAACTAATAGTATAAGAACTCCCTTTTTCATTTATAGTATAAAAATATTTTATTTCTCATTACTTGTATATTTATAACCATTTCACATCCGGGAAAGTTAAAGTATACGTATCGGCCGTCGTTGTGATAGCTGGTGTTTCCTTAACAACGGTGGTTCCATCAGCTCCATATATGACAACCTTTATACCTTGGGCACGCTCTTTACAACAGTCGTTTCTATTTGTAATCTTAATCTTTTCAATCTCATGCATAGATCCCAGATCTACCTGTAAGAAATCAAACTCAGTAGATGCCCCACCCGTGTGAGTGTTATTTGCTAAATTACCATCTACAAGTTCCGGTAAAGAACCAAAACTACCATGTAATGAACTGGCTGTAACCGGCTGGCCAGTAGCTATACTTGTTTTACCACCTTTAGCAAAAATCTCAAGTTCCGAAAGATTTATAACAGCATTTTTATCATTGGTGTGTATCAATTTCACATATCTCCCTGATGGTAACGCATTTTCTATATTTTCACCTGTACCAGTTATAATAAGACTTTTCTTCGACACGAAATACATCACGGTACCAATCACTCCTATGATAATTAATACTATTATTGCGAGAGTAACCTTATTCATTTTATAGTATAAAATATTTTATTTCATTCACTGCATCTCCCAACGTTGTTCGCAAATTTAGGATAATGGTCTTTTAGAGCATCCTCATCTAATAGTAATTTACCATCCCTTATCACACCGCGTAAACCCAAGTTTATGTAAGCCGAACAATTCTTGGTGGGGTTATCATCGCTCACTCCAATCTCCTTCATTTTGGTGAGGAATGCGTCTTCGTCAATAATTTTTTTGTCTTTTATATCCTGACAGACTTTCCCCTTCTCTAAACTCTCCAATTTTTCATCATCATTTACTATTTCGGCCACTGTCTTCATACCAGTAAAAGTCAGGTACTGTTTGTCTTCTGTAGCTTTTATTTCATCAAAATCCAGTTGATTATAAACCCTACATATGTCATTGATATCATTTATATCCATATCCTCCAGAAGATTGAGTTTAGTCACTCTCAAAATATACTTATCTGTTCCTGGTATATAACCTAACATATATAATGCAAAAGTAACTGCAATGATTATTAAAAGAAGTATAACTATCATATGTTTATAATACTTTTTTTTTACATTTCAGGAATCTCAAAGTTCTCAATCAGGTCCACTATTTTATCCTCGTCAATCTCCCACTCTCCTACCATATCGACGTTAGTCACGTTCTCATCGAACATATCACCGTGTGTTTCACACAGTCCGCAAGGAACGAGTGGTTCCTCACCAATCTTGTGATTGTGAAGGGGGGTCGCCTTCTTCGCCTTCGCCCTTCCTTTCTTCTCCTTCTGGGGGGCGGAGGGGTCGTGGCGATCACAGAAGGTTTCTCCATCAATACACTTTCTCTTGCATGGGTTACCCCTCATGTTCAGTCCAGTACAGACAACCTTGGGGGCCTTGGGGGGCTTGGGGGACTTGGGGGATTTGGGAGGGCGGCTATGAACCTTGCAAGAGTCTAGACCATCTACACAATACTTCTTGCACTGTACACCTTTTCCAGTCATGCCAGGACATGGCACTCGAATCGGTTTAACAGACTTCTTGGGGGCGCGGAGACGGGCAATCTCGGCCTTGAGCGTTTCGATTTCAGCGAGGAGGGAAGCGACGTCCATGTTTGTTTCTTGTTGATTCCTCCATTTTTGATCTCGACTTAGGTTCGATTTCGTTCATCTAAAAGAACATGTTTCCAAAATATATTTCTCAAATGCGTTGGTCACCTTCATCTCCTCTGGCTTCTCGATAATGAGAGACTTGCCACGTGTCAGTGCCACGTAGGACAAGTTTTCTTCATTCTCCAAATCAATGTCGTTGTGCACCTTTACGATGTCATCTTCGAGTCCCTTGTAAGCGTGTATGGTGAACATCTCACATGTACACTGGTCTCTGGGAACGATGTTATTTTCTATGTTCTCCAACATATTCTCTAACTCCCCGTGACCCAACGATAGAAGAAAATACGGGAGATCGTCCGAAAACCTCGCCCTGTCCTCATCAGACAATTCAAACTTCTTCAACTTTTCACTCAACTGTTTCATGTAAGAAGATTGTTTATCAAACTCATTAATCCATATGTTATTCGTGTGTCGCGCAGTCTCGAAAAGCCCTCGCCAGGATCTGAAGAGGTAAGTGTACTTGGTACTCGGTGTACCCTCACTGACCAAACGAGTCCCGTGGGATTTCCCTGGAATCATCCAACAATTTTCGAATCTGTTACGTATCTCACTACACGCAGGTTCACCAACCCTGAATGTCGTGTAAAACTCTACAATCTTTGCGTATTTGGGAAGTTTTTCAAATGCATTGATAGCCCCACGCCATTGATAAATCGCCTGCATCGGATCTCCGACGAATATCTTGGGGATGGTCGTGTCACGGATGAGAATCGACAACATGAGAGCGTCAAAGTCCTGACTCTCGTCTATGAATATCATGTCGTACTGTTTGTCTATTACCCCTCTGCACAGGCGGCCATCGTGACACATCTTACGGATGGTCCCAAACGTCTGAAATTTCCTCCTGACTGCATCCTCCCACATGCTGTGTAAAATCTTTTCGGGTTTTCTGTATTTGTGTCTCGCATACATCTCAGGACTATTATGTTCAATCTGGTTACAATAAGCATCAAACATGTAAGCGTACTTCTCCTTCATCTTCCACGGCTTGTTGGCTAACCAAGGAACAATCTTACTTATGGTGTGAGGTTTGACATCCATGATGTTCGTTGGTCGGGGTGTGATGATGTTGTACAAGAGAGAATCGAATGTTCGGGGGTGTAAATTGGACGGAGCCTTTTGTTTGATTTCTTCTATGAGACTTTTATTAAATGCGAGGTACAAAATCCTCTTGGCTTTATGAACTTCTGCTAGTTTTAAGAGAGTCGTCGTCTTTCCGCTACCAGCTACAGATTTGATGGCGAGTATATCACCATTTTTAAGGTTTAAGTTGTTGACGTAGTCACGATGCTTAGCGTCTAAAAATCGCATGGACGCTTCGCACCTTCCAAAAATCATCTCCACTTCTGGAACATGTGTACCACGATCTACATGAGGTAAAGAAACACCCTTGTTCAACAGGGTCACCTCCTCGTGAGATATAATTTGACAAAAAAGAACACGTCTCACCGTACCCTCTACTTGAACAGAATACTTTTGTCTATCTCTTACCCACAACCACTCGTCGTATGGTGTTTGTGTGAACGTGTCCTTGGGGTCGCCCTCACAAATACCAAATTGACCGCAAATAACTTTGCGCACGTACATTTCTATATTATAGGCCTTCTTTTTTAACTCTTCACCATATTGTTATTCCGACACTTTCCATGCACAATACTCCAAGTTTTTATCTTATGTTTTCGTGCTAAACTATCCTTGAGAACGTTTCATTTTTATACATCAGAAGTCACGTGTGTATCAAGGTCAAACATCTTGATACACACGTCACCGAAATATACCGCACCATCTATGTTCCACACTTTTTCGCGAGACAGTTCCTGAGCACGAGCCTCAGCCTCCCGTCTGTCAAAAAAGACAGAACGGTCGAGGATGTGGTTGGCGACGCACACGTGAATGAGAGTGTATTGCATTTTTAGTTTTAACTTCTAGTTTTTTAATCTCCACTTAGGTTCTATTAAAACGAAAAACCTTCCAATTCATATTCATATTCATCAGGTTGAATCATGTATCCCTCGGTTGTTTCACTCCCAGTGATGAGCCCCGCGCGCATTGACATATGATTGTTCCACGTCTGCGGGTAAATACGAATAGCGCTCGTCTTTACCGGTTTTTTGAAAAATATATTCGCCTGACTGTTACCAGCATAACTCCCTTCAAAAATATACCCACTGTCGACAGGTACCCATAGTCCATCAGCATTCTTGTAAGTTACTTTCAAGGACGTCACATACTGACCAACGTCCGCCCTTCCCTTTATAACCACACCCGACACGTCGGTGGGGGTGGTGAGATTCAATTCGTACCAATCGCCGACAACACTCGTTTTAGCAGACCATCCCTGTGCCGAATCCAAACGCCCCGATCCGTGACTGGTACCTATGTTATCACCACCCCAATTTCCAGATGATTTATGCCCAGAGTATGGTACATCTACAATGGTAGGTTTCTTATTGGTCATCGTCTTACCAGATATAATATCAGCGCGTAGGGACATGTGACTTTCATACGTTTGTGGGTATATTCGAATGTACCTGGCAACTATGGGATTTGCGAAATTGACATCGACTTTGGTGTTTTGGTCGGTGTTACCAGTGAATATTTTCCCCTTTTCAACATCCTTCCACGTCCCCGAATTACCCTTGTACTTTACCTTGAATGTCTTTACGTATTGGCTCCACTGATCACCCCGCCCCTTTATGGCGATACCTTTTATTTTTCCCTCTACACCGTTATCAATTTGGTACCATTCACCAACTGTATTATTTCCCGCCGACCATGCTTGTTTAGAATCTAAACGCCCCCTACCGTGCCCTGCACCTATGGGCTCTCCACCCCAAACACTTGATGCACTACGCATGGTCTCTGGGGTGTCGCGCAGAACAGGGGTCACAGGTTTACCTCCATCGCCGCCGCTGCTGCCACCTTTATCATCGTCCTTCTTCATGGTTCCATAATATACTGCGAGACCAATGATGGCTGCAAGAATAAGGATTATTAATATCTTCTTCATACTATTTTACATAGATAATAAATTGTGAAAGCATTCACAAAAGTTTCTAAGTTTCGGGAGAACCAGAGTGTCCCACTCCTCCTTATTCCTATGGATCATGTGAGTGCACATCTGGTCATTGTATTGTTCGATGAGTTTACATGAGTCAATATTCAACATTTCCATATACGTCTGACATTGCACTTCCTCGTAATCACGGACTGTCTTGAAAAGACATTTTGTGCGATTCTTGATCTCAATGATAGTGAGGCTTCCGTCATCGTTTGATACGAGTCTATCTATTCTTCCGACAATTTCGTACCTAGTACCTTTTATAGTACACACCTCATATCTATAAAAGGTATCATCCACCTTGAACGAAGGGTTACTCTCAGCAGTTTTGTCCTCGTGACGGCTACCGTGATTTGTGTAAAGTGTCTTACGTATGTACTCCTTTGCAGCTTCAAGTTTCTCACCCCCGAGTTCACTTCGGGAAATCAATTGATTCGTGATGGCCCGAGCCTTCTGCTCCACGGATGAACTATCGATGGATCTGAAACGCTGTGCATCGTCGAGAAGATCACTGGCTATAGGAGATGCGGATATGACCTCGAGAGCCAACTGATCCTTCGTCTTCCCTATAAAAGTCTCTGGAGAATACTTGGCCCATAAGTTCATCATGACTTCATCTGGTTTTTTGAATCTATTCTTATCAATCATACTCGCCACCTCAGACGCCTTCAACACAACCCTGGGTAGCCCCAGGGGTTTGAAGGTCCGTTCCATGTCGCGGAGAAGGGGGTAGATTTCACCGCACGCACGCGCGTCAGCCAACGCGTTATGCGCGTTATCTAAATCTTTACCCGTGAGTTCTTTGTACACTTCAAAGAGCTTCTTATGTTTGAGAAATCTTGATTTCACGAGGTCAAGGGTACATACAAACTTCAAAGCCTTTAATGGCTCTACACTCAGCCCTCGTCTGTAGCACTCTGAGAAGAGTGCATTTTCATCAAACCCTGAATTGTGTGCGACGAGGATACGCCCGTTCGAAGCCTTCACGAGGTCTTCATAAATCTCTTCAAACTTCTTACCGTACATGAGTGCGTGGTCGTGGGTGATGCCATGAATCTCGGTGGCAGTCACCTGAAAGGTGTCGGGATACACGATAGCGTGATACGAACTGAGTTCCCTCCCCTTTGTTGAATACAAAACAAATGCGAGAGACACGATGCGACATTGGTCAAACAAATGTATATTTTCTGGTGTAGCAATTTGACGGGTCATGGGAAGCCCCGTCGTCTCAGTGTCCCATGCGAGGTAACACATCTAATTAATAAGCGTGGGTAATCTTTAAAACACAATAGGACATGAAGTATCTTCGCATGCAAAGAGACTGTAGATCCAAGACCCCTCGACAACCTCTTCCTCGAGGAGACGATCCTTCACAATCTCGAGCTGTCTGAGATGAATCTCCAGTGTATCCTTGGTCTCGGCGTACACCTTTGCCACCAGAGCATCGATCTCCATGTCTATGACGTGTGCAGCCTCCTGGGAGAGGTTATTCACGTCAAAGTTTCTCTGACCAAACCCGTAAGTGGTCACCATCTCCCGCGCGATGGAGTAGACCCTAGCATAGTCCGACGAGGCACCGGTGGTTATCTTGTCGACGCCGTAGATGATCTCCTCCGCGGCGCGTCCACCCAGAGCCACCTTGATCTGCGACACCAGATACTCTTTCGTGTAGAGTGCCGAGTCGGCATTCTCCTCCGTAGGCTGGAAGAAGGTGATGCCACCCGCCGCGCCACGGGGGATGATGGACACCTTACGAAGGGTGTCAAACTCCGGGACCAGCACGCCCATGATGGCGTGTCCAGCCTCGTGGTAGGCTACCAACTCCTTCTTACGCATGGAAAACTTGACATCACCGACCGCTCCCACGACGATGCGCTGATACACGTTCTCCACGATGGTCGGTGTGATGGCCGTACCCTCCCTGGCACCACGGATGGCACACTCGTTCATGAGGTTTGCCAGGTCAGCACCTGAAAAGCCCGTAGTTTGCTTCGCCAGTGCATCCAAGTCCACCTCGTCATCCAATTGTTTATTGGCCGCGTGGACATCCAAAATCTTTCGGCGACCCTTCACGCTCGGTAGGGCAACCTGAATCTTGCGGTCGAAGCGGCCAGGGCGTAGGAGTGCGTCGTCGAGGATATCCGATCGGTTGGTGGCGGCAATCACCACGATCTGCGAAGTGTTGTCGAAGCCATCCATCTCGGTCAGCAGTTGATTGATGGTCTGTTCACGTTCATCGTTCGCTGGAAAACCACCCGCTGACCGTTTCTTACCGATGGCGTCGATCTCATCTATGAATACGATACAGGGCTGATTCTTCCTGGCCATCTCGAACACATCTCTGACACGCTTCGCGCCAACACCGACGAACATCTCGACGAAGGAAGAGCCCGAACACTGGATGAAGGGCACGGAAGACTCACCTGCGATGGCACGGGCGAGGAGAGTCTTACCGGTTCCAGGTTTACCAGTCAAGAGGGCACCCTTAGGGATACGAGCACCGGTGATCATGTACTTTTCAGGTTCTTTGAGAAAGTCCACAATCTCACTCAGCTCATCTTTGGCAGCGTCTATACCTTGAACATCTTCGAACCGCGTGGGGATGTGCTTTTCCAGTTCGAATTCCACCTTGTTGGTATCGAAGGGATTGGGTGGACCACCAGCTCCACCCCGAGAAAAGAGCATTCGGGCGAAATAGCCAAACAAGAATAAAGTAAAAAACATGGATATAGAATCCCCCACTGAGAATGGAACACTCGGATCAATATCGAATGCGACATCATTGTCAATCATGGTTTTCCAAATCTCAGGGGTGTACACGTAGTTGGATTGATTCAACGAATCCTCCTTGTCGTCTATGTAGAGTACTTTATTCACATTGGGTTTGATGAGAGCCTCGCGGACCTCATGCTTCTTGACGCTCGTGATAAAATCACTGAGACGCTTGGGTTCCGCACGAGGTCGCTGAGGAAGAACATAGGGAGTGGGGGCACGCAAGACTTGCATGTTGTGGATTACTTGGGATTCTTGGCTTTAGGATGGATTACTTTGAACATTGTTGTTGTTGTTTCCCCCCTTATTGTTCGGCTGTGTCCTATAACTCCCCTGGTTGAAATTTGTTCTACTGGGTACAGGTTTTTTTTCGGGTAAAACAAACTTTGTATTATCCATGTTAATTATATGGGCTATGGGAATACTCCCCTCAGAATAATCAATGACCATATTCGGTGCACCATTCTTAAATATTTTTTGGCAAACAAAATCATACCCAAATAAGGCCATCCCATCACCACTGCCCAGAAAATAATGATATGTTCGCGTTCCACCTCCCTTTATTTCTTTTTTTCTATCTCTTTCACTAGCTTTCGTTAATTGTGAAGCGATGAAATACTGTAGCGCATCACCAAAATATTTCGCAATCTTTTCTTTGACACCGTCCTTTTTTTTAGCATTACCAGCTGATACATTAAGTTCCAGGGATAAATCGTTTAACTTCAGGCCTGAATTACCAGTTTCCTTTCCCGAATCAAAGTCTATTTTTATAACTGATTTCTCATTACTTTTTATATCTATATTGAAATCTTCTAAATAATAACTCGCATCGGAAATGAATCTTGGGGTGGTTGGTGTAATGGAACCAGTATTCGTCCGCGTGGATATTGCTATCTTCTCAATATCTTTCACTATACCGAAAGGGATCATGGTTGAACCAGGGTCGAAAGCTTGGCCGTATGTTATTAACGGACTAACGGAATCAGATCCTGATATCATACCAGAAAGTGATCTCTCTTCTCGACCAGAATATTCCTGATCAACCGCTAACAATATCCTATCCCCCTCTGTCCTTGACTTTATATTGTATTCACGGGGGTTTATAATAGTATTTACCTTACGCAAAAAGATGTATTTCTGTAAGACTATAGTTTTGAAATTTTTTTCCCAACCCGCTGAAAAACTTGTGAAAGTCTGGCCGTTGAACCCTAAATTGTTAATGAACGTTTCTGCGAAGAATGTCCTTTTACCGGGTGTTTCCGCCAATTCTACTGCTATCGTAGCAGATATAGCACCGTTTAATATGTTAAGTTTCTTATTATCGTTACGGTCAAGAATATTATACAATTTTTTATTCTTGTCTTCCGCAAAATAGGCGCGTTGCAATTTTTGGAAATATGGGTCGCTTTCGTAATTTTTGGGATCAAAAACAGCCTTGTAAGCAATTAACCAATCCTTAAAGGTCATGTCAATATATTTATCGTGAACCCCATCTAACCACATGATGAGTAACATGTTTATAAACGTCTTTGTGCTTATTGTTCTCTTCACCAGGCTAGGACCACTGGAGAGGTTGCGCTTCACTATATAATCCAACACGGCTGCTTGTTTTTCAATAGTAAAAAGTTTCCTCTTACCCATAGCGATTTTACCCATGTATACTTTTAACAAACCTTTCGTCGCGAGCATTTTTCTTGTTTGTCTATTATTCCCTAACGTGGGTGTTTTCGCCGCCGCGCTCATCTTTCTTTTAGCCGGTGTTTTAGTGACAAACGTTTTGAGTTCATTTCTGAGACGAGATATACCCAGATTTCCCTTATAATTGCTTTCGAGTTCCGACACAGTTCGTCCAAACCCAAGTTCCTTGGCCCGTCTGCGTAAGTCTATTGGGGAAAGTGTGTTTATGTTATTTTTTAACGGAAAATTCGTATTTATTAAGGTTATTACAGCATTTACTTTAT
>Ga0222716_10004544_pt1 | contig 10874 bp, 8 predicted proteins | sample C33_13DmetaG_FD_165044 | JGI IMG/M metagenome (GOLD analysis project Ga0222716, IMG submission 165044) | Estuarine water microbial communities from San Francisco Bay, California, United States - C33_13D | ecosystem: Environmental > Aquatic > Marine > Unclassified | place: USA: California... | reverse complement strand
GTGTGCCATCTGCATTCATCACCCGAACAGCTTGGACAAATCCGTCTCGGTCGTATCTGATAGCGGGGTTAATCTGCTCTTTTCGGATATCCCCAACACCGCGTAGGATGTCGGCGGGTATCTTGATAGGGATGCCACTTAATAACATCTCACCGACTAGAACAGGGTCATTATTGAATACCCCACGTCCATCACGGTCAATAGCCCCACGAATAACCTTGTGGGCGGTGGTCACGTTACCATCGCTATCTACTACAGCTTGTGAAACTTTTCTATTAGAAGTGAATGGTCTATAGGATTTGTCTAACTTAACCTTCGGTTCAGGGCGGGGCGTATCAGCTACCCTTGCTTCAATCTCATCCGCTTTCGTTATTAGGGTCTTGGCGAGTTGGCCGCCCCTCTTATCAGCTACTTTACGGAACTCCTCAGCTAGCTTCAATGCCTGCTTCTCAGTGTACTTTTTACCCTCAGGTTTTAGGAGATTGTTATTTACGGCCTGTCGTTGGGAAGTGGTGAGCTTCTTAATAGTTATAAATGGCTCCCTATCAGCGGCTCTTGAAGCTCTCTTCTCCGCGGATTTTAGGTCCTCAACGATAAGACTTTCAACATCCCCAATGTCGAGATGGGGGTAAACCTCAATTATTTTTGCCGCGAGGTTTTGCCTGATGTAGGCTCGGTAACCTACGCCCTTCTCGAGCCCTAATATTTTACCATAAGCCTCTGGACCTGATCCTTCAGATTGGGCATACATACCTCTCATTGCCTTAGCTTCAAATGTAACAGGGTAACCTAACGCGACAAGGGCTCTAAACTGATCCATCTGATGACGTTGGATCATTTCTGCCGCCGTCGGTGCGGTAATCCCCTCGACTTTTGAGATGGGGGTGGCGGGAACTTTTCCAGCTTTTACAGGTGGGAGATTCGGGGATGGCTTAGTTTCAAGGGGGAAGAGTTGCTTGAGTGCATTATCATCCAGAGCGAATGTGGCGAGCGGAGATCCCTCAACTTCAGGTAAATATCCTATAAGGGTTTCGGGGGTCTCCTCCTGAGGTTGAATGCGTCCTATTGCTTTCACATTCTCTTCACGCTTAGTGCGGATCATCTCTTCGATCTCTTCCTCGGTTACATCCGAATTATCGAGTGCGCTTTGTGTGCGTGTGACTTCTTCATCTAGTCGTTGTTTCTTCAGGAGTTCCGCACGGCGTTCTGTTACCGTAGGTTCACCACGCTCTTTTAATAAACTCTGTGCGAGTTCCAACTGCTGGGCGGCGGGGCCGTCATATGGGTTAGAACGTAGCTCGGCTTCTGCGGCTTCTTCCATAGCCCGCAAAGAACTTACGGGGGTGGTTTCATTGATGGGATCTCCAAAAACAATATCGCTCTCCACGGGGGCTACCACTACGGTGTTAGCTTGACTTACGTCTGGAGCACTCTGGCTGAGTTGTTCCATATCCAGAACAGACCCTGTGGGGTCCCCTATAAACCATAGGATCTCACCTTCAGTTTCCGCACCGACTACGACAGACCTCGCGGATACCACAACGTCGTTGGATTCCATTAGGCTACCAAAAAGATACTCCCCTTCGTCTATACCTAACCCACTATATCTCGTAGCGGCCTCCGCGGGGCTGAGAACCTCGAGAACTTCTATCTGTGTCTCAACACCATCCTCTGTCAAAGCGAAGATGTCTCCTGATTGGATGGATTCAACGTCAGTATCTGGGTCCGATTCGCCTGTGTCCCCCTCTGTTTCATCTTCTGTTTCATCTTCTGTTTCCTCTTCAGAAACCGCAGGTTTTTTTCTCTTGGTGGATTTGGTTTTCTTCGGGTTCTTACCTGAGGGGCTGGAAGTAGCCCCACGGTCCGTGTTCCGAGTTACTTTTTCCTCAGGTGTAAAATCTGATTGTGGCGGGAACTCACCTAACTCTATACCTTCCCGAGCGGCTTTGGATCTCATCACTACCTGATAAAATTCATATTCAGTTGGCGACAGCTTGTGAATAGGTCTGCCTGCTGGGATACGATTTCCTTTGTGTGGGGTTACTGAGTACCTTGTTTTTCCATCTTTGGTTAACCCATCAATTGATAGGTCCTGCTCCATTACTTTACGAGCCGCTTCATACTCGGTACGGTGCTCTATAGAAAGGTCTTTGATTTTAGTCCCTCTTCGGATTAGTACCCCGTCCCCCATCTTCCGAGAGAACCCAGTGACTTCTTCTACAGAAGGTGCATCCTCTTGGGCTTTTTCTGATAGGTCAGCTTCTTGTTTTTGAAGGGTTTCTTTAGCACTTAATACACGATTGGTAATTTCTTCACGCCTACGTGCGGGTAGGTTTAGTAAAAAGTCTACTTGCTTTGCCGTAATAGGTAGCCCCGCTTGCTCGACATTTGTGGCGACAGCCGCCCTGAACTCTTGGTCTACTTGCGTTTGTTTGGCAAGGATGTTACTCTTGGCGTTAAGCGAGCCAGCTACGTGGCGTATGGTTGGGACGCCACCACCCATTATACCACCAATAACAGCGGCATGACCTGCTTGTTGGAGGCGTTCGAGGAAAGGGGTGCTTTCGTCAAGCGCGGAATCCATTACGAATGTATTCGCAAACTCGTCAAACCCTTCTTCAACGGCTTCATCTACAACATTAGTCCCCACAGTCTTAGCGAGACCCATGTAGCCACCGTGTTTTGCTAACGTCGTTGCAATTGTTTTCTTAACAATTGTATTGAACGCGCTCTCGGACATCTCACCAACCTGACCTCCGCGGTTTGCTATGCCATCTAAAACTGCTTTGACCTGTTTCTTGTTCAGGCCTCCAATTAATGCGCCTTCCAAACCAGCACGACCTAAGGCGGAAAAACTTGCCGTAATTGTTCCAGTTATCGCCCCTGCGGTCATAGCCGCACCAAGCGCGCGATCTCTAATTTCTTCGTCAGACAGGTCACCCGTCCGAGAAAGCTGGTCATAAACAGAGGCGTAGGTTGCACCCGCGGATCTGTTGGCGGCGGGGATAAACATGGCAGGTACAAGGTTCATTTTGCTGGCTACAGCCTTGTTATAACCTTTAATAACACCCATCGCGGTTTCCTCACTCATTTCCTTGGCGGCCCCTTTGACGAGGCCTTGTGATACTAATCGCTTCGCGGCTAGGCGAGTTGCCTCACTTCCTGAGGCACGTAAAGTGTTTGTGACTAATCCTTTTGCGATACCTTTTGCGGTTAATCTCGCACCTTGTTTAGCGGCAAGATATGCGACACCACCAACACCCCCCGTAGCATAGGCGAGTGCAGTCGTTGCCGCCATGTCAGCTAGCATCGGGGCGATTTGTTCAGCGACGTCTTGTCCTAAACCAAAATCGTCCCCAAACAAACGCGCGACTTCTCGGCGGTTGGACTTCTCCCTCATGTTGTTGACGAGGTAGTCCTTAGCCCAGTCTGCGCCCATCATAGCGGGGATGGCCGCAAACATATCCCCGACACCATCTACAATAGACCCCCCTACTCCTCGGAGGCGGGAGGAAACAGCACTGTAATTATCGGGGTTTTTTAAAAATTCTTGTAGGGTGTCAGTGTCCTTAACTTTGTTAGCTCTCCCCTCGTGGAGGGCATCAAGCCACTCTTCAGAAACATCACTGTCTATAAGGGTTTTGCTGTAACTCTCAAACTCACTCTCGAGGAATAATTCACGGTGTGTTGCGAGGAGCTTTACTTCCTCAGGGGTTAGATCAGGGTTTGCACTTATTGTAGCCTCGTACGCCTCAGGGTTTGCCATTGTGGCTGGGTGAATAAGAGGCATGGCATACCCCAATCGCCGTAAATTCTTCCCTGCGTCCTTGGCATCCTCAAAGTATTCAAAACCCCCACTGGCGTTCAAGACATGTGCGGCGTTATGCTCCATCGCCTTTCTTACATTATCGAGGTCAACATCCCCCTCCCCCTCACGGAGACCACTTACATTTAAGTAGTGCTCCACAGTGGTGGTGGCAGATTCCATTCTCTCTTCTAATACTTCCCTACGTTCGGGGGATACGTCCTCGTCCTGAAGTTCCGCTAGGGATTCTTGATACGAAGAAAATACGTTGCTAACATTTTCGTTCTCTTTGGCTAACGAGTCGATCAAAAGACTAACATTCTCATATTCCTTGACCCTGTATCGTGGTTCCTGATACCCGATAGGGGTTTCAGATATCCTCTGCGCTTCAGCGGCATCGCTGTAGCCCATACCCCCAACTGATACTGATTGCTTGAGGGCTTCATTAAAGCTCATGTGGCGCATCAGTGGACCAGCGATGACCTCTTCCATCCCCTCTGAGTCAGTCACTTTTGCCATGGCGATCTCCCCTGAGGATACTGCATTACGGAGTGCTGTGTTATAATACGTGTTGGCAGTCTGTTCAGCACGACTACGGTGCTCCTTCTCCTTTTGGGCGAGGTCTGGATTGTTCTCTAAGTCCCCATCATTTAAAGCATTTTGGAAAGCTAAGTATTGGGTTGCGGACATCCACTGTTCCGAATCAGACTTAGCAGTTGATTGTATAAAACGAAGCTGATCTTCGAGTGGCGGCTTCTCGGTCTTTAATAGCTGGTTGAAGGCGTCCTCGTCCTCCCGATCAACAGCCCCTACTTGGATTAGGGATTCCTTTAGCCCGTCACGGATTGATTTTTCGACGCTCCCATCATAGGAACCTGCCTGTAGGTATGACTGACGCACATAATCTGAGTATCTCTTGCGATCCCCAATATGGTCCTGCTGACTATTCTTAGATTCCCAAATGGAGTATGAGTCAAATTCAGGGGCGGCGGTCTCTTCTTGCGAAGGCGTTAGTAGGCTAGGTAGTTCAGACATATCTGTAACTTGTATTAATGTGATGTGTTATTCGGAACTATTCAAAAAAGGATGTGAATCCTTTCCCGCGGGTGGTTCCCCCCGCATCTGGCTGTATTAATCTTTCTTCTCTGTTTATGAGAATGCTAAGTTCGTTCCGTAAAGTATCATCATCGAGGGACTCAACAGTTCCGCGGGACTTCCCACTAAGTCTAATAGCTAGGTCTTCGAGACTCTTGCGGCTTGCGAGCTCCATCTTCGGTTTTTGATCCTCCGCGTATATCTCAGGATCCTCATATTTGATGCCGCCCACAACACTACGGTAATCATCTATCTTTTTACGCTCGCGCCCAAGTTTCTTTTCGAGATCCTTCTGCTGACTTTGAAGTAATTTGGTAGTCCTGTCTTCTTGCAGAAGAGATTTCCGTAGTGCTAGGCTTTCTTTTCGAGCCTCCTCTACGCGTTTGATTTCATCCCTCTTTGCCCCTGCCCCGAACGTGGAGCTCGCGGCATTTAGCATGGTTCGCATAGCGTCCCCACCCCCTGCGAAAGCCCCCGCATTCGAGGTCACGTAATTACCCCACTCCTGCTGTTTGGTGTATGGGTCTGCATCCGACTTGTTGATTTCGTCAAAAACCGATGTGATGTCACTTATTTTATCATTAAACTCGCGTTGCTGGGAGGACCTCTTGCGAGCCTCATCTAAAGCTAACTTTTGGGTTTCATACTGGAGATCCCTACTACGAGTTCTCTCAACAGTATCAATCATCTTCTCAGCCATTTGCATGGTGCTCTGCCTTATAGGTGCCGAAGTATCCGCATACTCTCTCGCTAGGGCGGAGGCGTATACGGACGGAGTATTGAAATAACCCCCTTTTAAAGGAGTAATGTCTCCCGCTATTGAAAATTCTGCCATCTTTCTGGGTTACTGATTCACAAGGCCCTCTTTCCGTTTACGAGTAAAACTCGAGTAATAGTCCATTACATCCCTCTGCATTTTCTCACGCTCACGCATGTCCTCAGCCAGCTTTCTTCGATTAGCCTCTTCCTGCTCTCGGTAAGTCTCTGTCTTAATTCCGGGTGTTCGGTAATTCATTTCCTTACCTAGGGCACCACTGACGACTCTTTCCGCGGAGGAATCAAGGCCCGCACGTTTAGCCCTTCGAGCTAATCGGAATGCTCTCCCGAGGTCAGACTCTAAGGGTCGATTACTACCTGAGCCTAGAGAACTCGCTGATCCTAAAGGTGTTCCCTGCATTGCGGCTTGGCGGTCCAAGCCTGAAGTTTTAGTAGCTCCTCGTTGCCCTGCGAGTGCAGAGTTTCTATCCCGCGCCGCTTCATCCCGTTTACTATAATAAGAGCCATCCCCAACCGTACCATATTCCGTAGCTTTGCGACCTTCTGGCCCAAAATCATTAGCGCCTTCGTAAGGATTTTTAGCGATGAAGGCATCCATTCCCTCTTTGTCTAGGCCTAGAGTACCCCCCCTACCATATAGGCTTTGGGCCATATCATCATAGATACCTTCTTCATCCGCTTCTGTCTCAGATCCTAGGTTACCTTTCCGTTGTTGCTCACGGATTTGTTTTGCGAATCTCTGACGCTTTTTAATGAGGTCCTTATCTGGGTCTGCCATAACGTAATACCAATATACGTAAAATATAGTAATTCTGCAAGCACTAATACAGGTTTCTCAGGGGGATCGGCTATCTGGGGTCGCATTAATTAAATAATGAATCATAGAAAAAGTTTTATATGTATTATAGATGTTATAACCTATATAAAAACTTTTACAGACGGGGGTTATTTAATTAATGCGAGTGACTATAGGTATGCATCATCATTGTGTAATGCGTCTTTCATCGACCTAATGTTTCTATTAGGACGTGTGTATGCCCCCCGACTCCTATCTTGCTCTCGTTTCTCTTGCGTTATTAGCCCGTGCCTTTGTCTCGCACAGTCTAAGCATAAGAAAGCCGCATCCGCTAAGTCGGGGCTCCTACCCAACCTCGATTTAAATTCAACCTTGGTCTCTATCTTTACCTTGAGCCCCCCAGTCTTGATTAGCTCATAGTTTCGCCCTATGATCTCCTGCGCTAGGTCTGTATCCACTCCGAACAACTGCCCTGTTCTCATGAACTCCTTACCAACAAACCAGAGTTCTGAGACTCGGTTGACATAGAGCTCTGTCCCCTTGAGTGTGGATGTCACGGACACCCTTTTGTCCGAGGGCTTCCCACCAAACTGAACTCTCAAAAATCGTGAGGACCATTCCCCTGCCAAGACGTCACAGAAAGGCGACCCTGCGCCCGTGGCATCCACCGCCAGATCGTCAGGGGCAATCCCTTCTTTAACACATATGTCCTTAACTTGAGTTACAATCTGGTATGTCCTTGGGACTGCTTTGTTGGTGGCATCATCATTTAGTTGATAGCTCCGCCCAAACTCAAACACGAAGTCTCCGTGGTAGTTGTATCCAACGAACCCTGTGTAGAGCACCGCCCTATCACCACCATTAGTAAACGCAGGGTCAAGCCCCGCGACCTTCGTGGGTCTACTCGCCCACTGCACGCTACCCATTGAACCGCTGTTTGATATCTCGTTTTCTGTGTAAATCCCCTCATCTTCATCAGAGTCATAAAACACCGCCCTAACCATTCGCATGTAAGCCCTAGATTCAGGACCAAGTAATGCCTTGTCCTCGTCTAATTTTTCTTGGGTTGGCAAGTAAGGGTATACCACTTCTCCTGCGATTATGTTTGGGCTCCTCTCCCCGTCTAAGCGGATGTACTGACCGCCCCATTTAGTTTCCCACTCGTCTGCAACATTTGTGTCAACTGAGTCCCAACCCTCCCTCGGTTCCGCCCACACCCCGAAGGCATCAAAGCGGGAGTTAGGGTTACTCATGCCGATAATCTTCAGGTTGGGGTTCTTCGATAAGTTTGATAGCCCTGAGTGTACAATGGCCTCTGATAACTCCGAGAGCTCATCTCCGATAAGTAAGACGTTCTTCTGTTTAATACCGATGAATTTACCTACGGCTTCTCGCGTCTTCGATTTCTCTGCCGCTATTAAAGATATACCTGCCTTATCCACAACCACCCCCGTTGGTGAGACGTACGCGATACTACCAATTGAATCCCGTATCTTGAATGGTGCATCCTCTACCACGTTCAAGAGGGTGATAATTGAACCCCATATCCTTTTCCGTGCTTCCCGTAACGTGGTCGAGGTGACAAGGACCAGCGTATCCTTGGGCTGGGATAGGAAGCATATGATACCCCACGCGGCCATTGTATGGGACTTAGTACTGGAAGCGGCGCCACCAATTGCCATGTATTTGTGCTCCGCCACTTCTTTTATCATTCGGTCGGACCACGGGTTCCGTTCCATCATAGGCTCTGGGAAATCAGGTCTATTCCATAGCTCATCACAAATCCTCCAGAAATAATACACCTTCTCTTCCACACCTTCGTGGTTTGCAAACCCACATAACAATGAGGTGAGTAAACTGGTCTGTGGTATTTCTAAGTCACCCACGGATATGTTTCCAGATTCAGGGTTCAGGTAGGGCTCAAACTGCGTGTTGATTTTTGTTCTCATTATTATTGCAATAAAGGTCTGCTAGATTATACTTGGTGACGTCGTGAGTAACAACTCCAAAAAGAAGAAGAATCCATTTGGCCGTAATGGTAAAAAAGCACGCCTTTTTCATAAAGCTATCCACCTATATGAGGAGGATTATAAACTAACGGAGATATCTAAAGCGTGTAATGTACACACTTCGACCCTCCGTCGTTGGTTCCGAGAGGCGGGGTTACCTCCCAAACTAAATGGTAACGTCCCTAACCCTAAGCCATATCTCGACGACCAAAAAGAGGTAGACCCTAAGAAAGTGTTCGATGGGTTCGAGGAACGGAAAGCCAAAGACGTAGTGGATGAGGCTAACGCTATAGCCAAAGCTGAAGAGGAAAACAAAATCACAAACCTAGCAGGATCCCAAAGTACACCCGCTGATCAGTATCAGAGTTACATGGCTTCCAATTCCGTTAAATTGATGCGGGACGGTTTGAAGAACATGGCCCCTCCCAAGAACGTAAGGGAAATGGAAGTTCTAGATAAGATCGCCCGACGCCATTTTGGTTTGGATCAACGGGAATCCTCAGGGGTTGGTAATCTATCTATTGATATTTCTATTCTAAACGACGCCGCCGCAACAACACGCACCAAGGTAACTAAAAAACCTGCCCCACCATCACACACCATCGACATAGACTAATGTTTACATTAAGAGAAAAAACAACCAACCCTCATGTAGTAGCTCGGGGAGCCCAAAAAATAGGTTCCGAGGTGTCATACACCACGAAAGAAAAACGGGGGGTGTTCTATAGAGTCATACCCTCAAATGCCCGAGAGGTTTTTTACATCGCCAATCTGGAAACAGGGGTGGACTCATTCGCCCCAAGCGAAGGTGATGGGGTTTATATCGCTGAACGGTGTATGCCTAAATAGATGATTGTAGGGGTAGATAATGGATCAAGTTCAGGGGGCGCGACCCTCTTAAAAATGGACGGCACCATAATCGAATACTTCCCCCTACCTTCGATTAGCCGAGGTAAACGGTCGGAATTAGACGTAGAGAAATTTATATCGAAGATTCAGGTTCATGGCGCCCCGTGCAGGATCGGGGTAGAGGAACCCCTCCACCACGCCCCATCCTCGCAGTCAATGCGTTCAATGGCTCTTTGTTACGGTCAACTCAAGGGGTTAAGTATTGCCCTAGGGTGGGAGTTTATTGATGTCGGAGTACACCAGTGGCAGAAAAAGATCCTAGGTAATTTCCCTAAAGGTAAGTCAAAACAATATGCCCTCACCACCGCAAAAAAACTCGCCCCTGAAGAAGAGTGGCTAGACCCTACAAAGCCTAGGGCGAGGACGGCACACATGGGTATTGTAGATTCATACCTTATAGGTTATTACACACTCAATGAGGTGAGGTAGTGGGGTCTTTTGTCATTGACTTTGTTTTTAGATGGGGGTATTTATTAGCCAATGAGTTCAAAAAAAGATAGTCGATTAGTGAGGGCGGGTGTTAAAGGTTTTAACCGCCCCAAGAGGACCCCCAGCCACCCAAAGAAAAGTCACGTTGTTGTCGCTAAGGAGGGGGATAAAATAAAGACTATTCGGTTTGGGGAGCAGGGGGCCAAGACAGCGGGGAAACCTAAGGCGGGGGAGTCTGAGCGGATGAAAGCCAAGAGGAGGAGCTTTAAAGCACGGCACGGACGCAATATTAAAAAAGGCAAGTTGTCCGCGGCCTATTGGGCAAACAAGGTTAAATGGTAGGAGAGATCTACCAAATACTGTATTCATATTGACTACCCCCACCTCAACATATAACATACACACATGACAAAAAAGAAGAGCACCGTTAACAAAGCTGGGAACTACACAAAGCCTTCCATGCGTAAGAGCCTTTTTAATAAGATAAAGGCAGGAGGTAAGGGTGGGAAGCCTAGTCAGTGGTCCGCCAGAAAGGCGCAGATGCTTGCCAAGCAATACAAAGCAAAAGGTGGGGGGTACAAAAAATAAACCGCCCATGAAAACTGCATCTCAAAAGAGTTTAGATCGTTGGACCAAACAAAAATGGAGAACCCCCTCAGGGAAAAAGAGTGGGGATACGGGGGAAGTTTATGCCCCTTCTCGTGCAATCGAAAAGCTAAAGAGCACCAAAAAAGGTGCCGCTAAGTTAGCTGAAGCTAATAAGAAAAAGAGAAAAGCGACTGCCAAGGGGGAGCAGTATGCACGTCATGGACTACATAAGGGTAAAAAAAGATGAGAAAAGTCTTGATTACTATGTAGAAAAACCTTAAAAGATCTCAGACACATGAGATCTTATGAAAACAGACAACAAGGAAAATAAACAGCCAAGCGGCAAGCTGCCGGATGTTTCGGAGGGATTGAAGATAGGCTCGTTTGGCTTTGTGGATAACTACAATCTAAAATGTGACGCCGATGGAGTCATGAGAGTGAAAGACGGCAGGACACTTGATGAATA
>Ga0222716_10004543_pt1 | contig 10875 bp, 4 predicted proteins | sample C33_13DmetaG_FD_165044 | JGI IMG/M metagenome (GOLD analysis project Ga0222716, IMG submission 165044) | Estuarine water microbial communities from San Francisco Bay, California, United States - C33_13D | ecosystem: Environmental > Aquatic > Marine > Unclassified | place: USA: California... | reverse complement strand
CCAGCAAAGAAGAAATTCTATAAAAACTTCTAGCGCACGTCATTGTAAAACATTCCTCTCTGAAAAAGTCAACCACGACTCGCGCACGCAATTTCGTGATAATCTGGCGCCCGCCGCGTCAAGCGCCCGCCCGTGCGCGCCCGTGATGCCACCGAAGCGGGGAAAACAACCGTCCAAACCATCCTTGGCGGATAAATCCGTGCGCGAGGTGCCGTCGGCGGTGCTTAAGGCGTGGAACTTGCATAACAAAAAGAATAACCACAAGGCGCTCAAGGAGGTTGACAAAGTGCGCAGTGCGGCGTTGGCAAAGGTAGCGGGAAGAAAAGACACCAACGCAGACGTGGGTGATGGTGAGTTTGATGAGCACGCGTTCGCGCTGGCGTGCGCGCACCACGTCAAATTGCGAATCGTTGAAAACGATGAGGCGTTGACGCTCTTGGATTCGGGCATGCCAAAGGCTGGAAAGGTCGTATGGGACGCGATTTCGCAAGCTTTGATTGAGACTGGTGGGACATGTGCTGCAGTGAATGCCGCGTGTGCGACAGCGTACATTGTTGCTGCACAGTTGAGCGATGAGACGGAAAAGGAGGCGGAGAGATTGTTCTCAGCTGCAGCTGAAGCGCTGACGACGGTAAAAGATGAGTCGGGAGCGGCGGCGACACGCGCCATACGCAGAGAATTTAACAGAGGGAAAGGTGAGTGCTCTTATTTGCGACATTATATTTTTGATGCGAGTAAATCTGGGGAAGACTATGCGTTGCGCATGTCACAGTGGGAGCCGGTGAAGTTTAGGCGCAGTGTCAAGCACGCGATTACGGTCCTACACAAGCAAGGTGGGGACTTCTTAACTGTGTCGCAAGGAGATCTATTCCGACGTATGACGAACGAGTACGCTTCTAGGCAATTGGAGCTACTCAAGACCAAGGTTTTCAAAGAAACGGGCGAAATACGGGAGCAGATACTAGCGCGTGACGCACAAGAGAAGCTCGCCGCAAAGCCACGGTTAAGCACAGAAGACAACCTTATGAGCGTATTAAAGACCGGAGTGACGCTTGAATTGCCAGAGAAGCAGAAATTGAGTGAGTCGGATAAGAGATTGCGCCAATTAGATACGGAGATGATCCGAAATTATTGGAGCACAGCCGAGAGAAAAGCTCAAGAATTGTTCGTATCGGTTGACGCGGTCAAGGCGGAAATTGATTCTTTAAAGCACAATGTAGAACATCAAAAATCGATGGAAAAAGCTCTGCAGTGCAAGGAGACGTTGAATGCCATGCTGAAGCACGTGGAGAGCTCGGAAGGCTGGATTAAATTTACGTGTCCAAAGTGCAAAAGTCAGTTTAGTCACGGTGGTGCGTTTCGTGAACATGTTTCGAAGCACTATCCGATGAGTCTTACCGCTGCTGGTGTTGAAATCTCTAGTGACATCGATTACATATTTTCAAGCATGCAACTCCCGGGGAAGGTGGGTGACAACACGCTAGAAACGGTTGTCAGAAAAGATGCGCGCTTGAGCGTTGACTTTGAAGTTTTAGAACCGAAGTCAATTCAGGATTTTGCATGGCTTCAACGTGCTGAAGAGGGTTCAAGTGTGAAATTATATCAACCGACAACAATCAAAGATACTGTGGATAACGTGCCGGACTTTGTGGCGCTTGGGCAGGTTGTTAAAAAGAACGACGCCGCGCAAAAGTGGAGATTTCCAGATTCTCGAGCGAGTTCAGTTCACGTTGCCAGGAAGCGCATGTACTTTGACGCCCTCGAGCGGCTCTCTGGGAATTGTGCTGACGCAGGATTACGCGATGGTATCGTCAAGCACTGTACTGACCCAATGCTCATTCCACCGATTGATTCGAAGTGGGCCGAAGACGATGATGTTGAAGATGGATATGGAAACGAGTTCCTCGACAATTATTACAATTGCATGTCTAAAGACACTATTGGCGAAATGAACTGGCTCACGTTTTTCGAACAAGAGCACAAAGTCAATATAGACGCATCCAATTGGAGGTTCAAGTTGTCCAGCACTTACTTTCCTTCGTTTAGTCTTGGTTCCTCCTTACAGGAACGGGCGAGAGAAACGGTGAATTTGAGACCAGACCGGCAGACCATGGAGGAAGATATACAGAAAGCGCTCAATTTGATGTATAATAGTGGAACGCTCACGATGCGACTATTACAAAGTATTGGTGGATTTGTGTACGCCAAAGAACCTCGATCCTCATTGGAGAAGAGAAAGTCGCCGGTGACGATGTCACAACTTGTGGAGCGTATACACCATTTGTCGATTGGCGACTTGGGTGCGTTGTGGGCATGGGTCCGCTCGCAGTTTATTGCAAAAGAACATTTGATGGCATACACATTAGTGGATCACGATAAGTTGCCGCCTTCAGTTGAGAAACCATGGTTCACTACCGGAAAAGATGCAAACGGTGCAACGGTGATCAAATTTTCATCAGACATGGATTCTCCTGTATCACACAAAACAGACGGCGAGCTTTTGGAGGAAATCTTAAAAGAAGATCACATCGATAATCCGCAGACTGTGTTGGATCAAGTTGACAAACACATGGCGAGGCGCGAAGACTGGAAATTGGATGATAAATTTGCAGCCAACTTTGAAAGTGCGAAAAATGCCGTGCAGTACTTTGTCACGTTCAGTGATCTTATTCGTGACGTACTGATGGTTTTCAACTCGATCATCACATCCCCACTTCTTAGACCGGATGCGCGATTCCATTCAGAAGATCACATTTCGGAGGAACTTTATGAAATGGTCACGAAAGCCTGGTCGGCGATGAAATTTTTTGACGTCACCGAATTTAGAATTCGCAAAAATTCCTTCACGTGCGAATTGATGGATCATAGAAGTAGTGACCAGCATCATTTAGAGCTCATTCGTCCATCTGGTGACGAGAACAAACCCAAAGATTTTACAAAAATGCAATTTCTTCAGTCCGTAGATGCTTGCTCATTAGTGCGAGAAAACACACTGAAAAGTGCAACTGGATACGTGGTGGACGATTTCGACGACAATGTTGCATCTGGCGCGACGCCTTGGTTCGACCAACTCTCATGCATGGAACAATCGAAAGCAGATATGCTCCAGATAAAAATGGAACAAAACCAGTCGATTGCTGACGAACTCAAAGAGATTCGAGATTTTGCTCAAAGTCTCCCAGCTCGCTCGGCAACATTGATTGCGCTCGCGCAGCGACACCTCATGGATGTCAAGTTAAAACTGGAAATTTTGTCCGCTGAAAGAATCCAACTTTGCATGAAGATTGTGGAAGATGCAGTCGTTAATCATGAACAGTTCTTGCGAACTATAATTAATAGCGCGTTCAGAACTGAGCTCTTGCGGCGAGCTCGCACCGAGCGAGAAACAAACCAACAACGCCTGATGGATGACCTCAACGCGGCGGAGCTCGAGACTCAAGCTAAAGAAGAACGCAAGAATAAAACCAAAGAAAAGGAAAAAGCTAAGAGACAGGCTCGTAAAGAACTGGAGAGGAAGGAAAAAGAAGATCGCGAACGAGACGAGCTTGAAAGACTCGAAGCACTTCGCAAGGCGGAAGAGGATAGACGTGAGGCGGAACGTCAAGCCGCGAAAGCTGCGCGAGAGGCAAAGCTTCGAGAACAAGACAGAGCGCTTGAAGCGAGACGTATTGAGCTTGAAATGCTCGCCATGCAAGAAGCAAAAGTTCGTGCAGCAGAGTTGAAAGAAGAAAAAATCCGGAAAGCTAAAGAGGACGCCGCAGAAGCGAAGCGACGTAAGGCTGAGGCTGCAGAAATGGCGCGTCGCGCAGCCGAGATGATACTTGAACAGGAGATGGCATCGCAACATGATTCCGCCGAATCGATATCATCTCCTGACGGCGGTGACAAGACAAAGGAGGTTGACATTGAGCATGCGTCTCCGCCATTAACTCCACCGCTTCCAGCAGGTCCGCCACCGCCGATGCCAGCGAGTGTGCCCCCGACTCCGCCGGCGTCGATGGCGCATCTTCAGGCTCCTCAAAGCGCTGACTTCATGCAACTCAGTCAGTACATGCAAGCTATGGCCATGATGACGATGCCGATGATGCCCCAGCCGATGTATTACGCACCTGCTAGTATGCCGGCATATTATCCGACAAATACAGGCGTACCAGTCTTCGAAGGGACGCCACACGAAGCCGACGAAGATGAGGAAGAAACCGATCCGAATGCGTCGTTCGTATTTGCAGTCATCAAGACGCTTTGGCACATCGTGGACTTCCGAGACGACATCATTGACGCTCCAACGCAACGTCAGATGCAGACGTTCGACGAGAAGGCTCTGAAAATTCTCAAGCGTGACTTTCTTCAACTCGAAGTGGGTGACTATTACGATCCCAGTGCGCTTTGTGGAGCGCTATCAAACTTTGGTTTATTCAACATTGCGAAAAGCGGGCCCTCGGCTTTGTACTCTGTGATGTTGAAAACATTTCATAGAGGTTTGCGCCCACTCGACGCGCCATCTCGCGGCGACTCTGGTACGTCACGTGATTGGTTGGACGCCATGGATGGGTACCGTAGCGCCGTGCACGCGAACTTTGGTCAAGACGTGATTGAAAGCACAACCTGCTCAGGATGTTCAAAGTGTGAAAAGAAGCGCTACACTCAATTTATCAAAAAGCTCCCAATGTCGACATTCGCAGGGGGCGACGTACTTCCATTTGCTGAAATGCTGGAATCTCTTAAAGGAGAAGATGTGGTGTGCGAATCGTGTGGCGAAGTCGCGAGGACGACTAAATCTATTCGATGCGCCAACGGCCAACCACCGGAAGTGTTCACCTTCGCCATCACGTGGGGTTCGACTTTCCTGGACCCAGACGTCATTCAAAGCGCGATGGATTCGATTCCGCACATGCTCGCGCTTTCTGACATATCACCAGTAACCGGCGACAACGACTTCGGGAATGAAGAGTATCAACTAAAAGCGGTGATGTGCAGTCGAGGAGATTACCAATACCTGACGTTGATCAAGGCAGACATGAGAGAAGATCGATGGCTCATTGAGTGTGAAGAGAATCGTTCCATGGTTCCTACGGCGTGGAAGCGCGTATCGACGTTGTGCAAACAAGGACAAACCGCACCAAAGCTTTTAATCTTTGAACGGCGACGACACACTGAAGCCGCGTTGGACGGAAGCTTCATGGGCTCCGAAAGTCAAACTGACGAAATAATTTTGGACGTTATAGATACACAATTACAAATATAGCTTATAGCATGCGTAGGCATCGAAATAGATGAATCAAACAACTAGTAATTACTCGTACTCGTTGCCGGTAGCGAAAACCAGCATGGCTGCTCGTGGCAAACATTTCACGGTGAGTCTTTCACAGAACGCGCGGCTCACGTCTTGAATCGTCGCGTCGCGAATACAAGAGCTTCTGATAATATGCAATCGAACGAGAACGCATGGTTAAAAATCACACAAAACGCGCAAATCAAACACGAATGAAGACGAAATCCGCACCTTGTACGCTCATTGGTAACTCGGAAATGTCCACCGCTGTACCGGCGTTAAAAATCGTCAAATCCGCGAGCGTGAAGAGCAAATTGGGTTCTTCCGAAATAGCATACGTCGTATCATCGTACGTCTCGCTCGACCAGATTCGCTGAATGTATTCTCGCGTGCGTCGCAACCGTTCATCTAAATCGTCGCACGTCAACAACTTTGGACAGTCCAACAACATGACGGCCATCTTTTCAATCTTAAACACATTCGCGAGATACATCAAATTCCCGCTCGCACGTTGCAAATCCATCGTTATCACGAGCTCTGGTGCATTTGACACTAACCTCGCCACATCCATGCCCGGCAACGCCAACGCCTTTTCCACGCGATCCCATTTCACGGCTAAACGACCAACGTCTTGATAAATGGCATCCACGCGTACCAACTCTTTCGACACGCGCTCGGCTTCGAAATCTCTCAACCCTTTCTCTCGTAGAAATAACTGCACGCGCAGCATATCCACCGCGACGGACGCCACCGTGCGCTTTTGATCGACGTCGTCGTCGTCCTCCGCGGGCGCCTCGCGAAACGAACGAATGAGCTCCTGCCTCGCTTGCTCATTCGCCATCTTACACGCCATTTCGAGCAACTCGCGCGCTTCTTCGACGGCGCGATCGAGTAAGGCTTCATTGAATCCTAGATCGTCGTCGTCATCCCCGACCACATCGTCGCCGTCGCCGCGTGCTGATGATTTGGCTCGCGGGACTGTCCACAGCGCACGCTTTGGCACGCCCGAGCGCGACGGCGTGGACGACGACGTGGACGTCGCGCGCGATGTCGCGCATCGCGACATCATCGCCCTCGTCGTCATCATCGTCGGCGCCGCGCGCGCGCGACGACGACGACGACGACGACGGGCGACGGGTCGCGCGCGTCAGCGAGTGAAGTCCAAGGTGGATGCGCCTCGGTGAGGTGTCACAACGCGTCTGTATACTCACGCGTCGTCGTCGTCGTCGGACGTCCGTCGTCAGACGCCCGTCGCCGGTACTCGACGACGTCGTCGTCGTCGTCGTCGTTGCCGTTGTCGTCTCGTGCGGCGCGCCGTAAAGCCCCCGTCGTCGTCGTCGTCGCCCCAGCGGAACAATGGTGGTGACCCCAGGCGAGCTCAGTGACTCGTGCTCCGACGCGGGATCGGCGCCGCTCAAGTACCCCACCGATGCATCGTCGTATGAATTGTTAGAGGAAGTCGGCACGGGCGTGAGTGCGACGGTTTGGCGAGCGAGATGCGCGGCTAATGATGAAATTGTCGCGGTGAAGGTTTTGGATCTCGAAGAGCACGAACCTGAACATTTGGATGAGATTCGACGCGAGGCACAGACGATGAGCATGCTGAGTCATCCGAACTTGGTGAAGTATCATTGTTCGTTCGTTCACGAGAGCGCGTTGTGGGTGGTGATGCCGTACCTGGCTGGAGGGAGCGCGTTGAACTTGATGAAGTGGTCGCACCCTGGCGGGTTTGAAGAGCCCGTGATCGCGTGCATCGTCAAGGCTGTGCTCAAGGCTTTGGACTATTTCCATCGAAATGGCAATATTCATCGCGACATCAAGGCTGGTAACATTTTGGTTGATGAGAATGGGTCGGTAAAGTTGGCTGATTTCGGCGTGAGCGCGTCGTGTTGGGGCTCTGGAGGTCGACCGCGGTCGCATCAGACGTTTGTCGGTACTCCATGTTGGATGGCACCCGAAGTGATGGAGCAAGAACACGGATATGACTTCCACGCCGACATTTGGTCGTTGGGGATCACCATTCTCGAGCTCTGCCATGGGCACGCGCCGTTTTCAAAGTATCCTCCGATGAAGGTGTTACTGATGACTTTGCAAAACCCAGCGCCAACTTTGGAGGAACGCCCGGATGACGATCGTCACTTTTCTCGCGCACTTCGCGATTTCGTCAGCTTGTGCTTGCAAAAGGATCCCTCCAAGCGCCCAACTGCAGCCAAGTTGCTAGAGCACAAATTTTTGAAGGAGGCGAAGAAAGCCGACTGGTTGGCAAAAACTTTGCTCGACAACATTCCGTCCTTGGGCGAGCGCACGAAGGCACTCACCGAGCGTGAGAAGCGCCGTCGACAAGAATCAGCAAATGCTGTCGGCGAAGAACAGAAAGAAGCTGCATCGGCCGAAGCGTACAAGCACGGCGTGTCCAATTGGAACTTTGACGTCGAAGACTTGAAGGCGCAAGCGGCGGCTTTGGATGACCCTTTGGTAAGTGAGGCAGATGCAATCGCCGCCGCCAACGCGGTGGCAAACATGAATCTTGGTGACAAGAAAGGTGTGGAGAAAAAGGGTCGATTCGAGATTATCAGCGACGAAATGCCGGAGCAGTCGCAAACGTCGCAGTCGACGCACGTGCAACGCCGCGGTCGATTCGACATCATTGAAGAGTCACAGCGCGCAAGTCGGAGTACGTCACCTACGCGCGCGGCGTCTCCTGCACCGTCGGGTTCGCTTCCCCGCAAGAAATCCGTACAAAAAGGGCGCTTTACCGTTCACGACGAGAATGACGGCGGCGCCGCAGCCATGGGATTGGATTTACGCTACTTTTCAGAAGTCGTGCAATCTGCATCCTCCATGCACAACGCCCTTCGTGATTTGTACGCCCAAGCCCAGGCTCAAGAAAGTCGCATCGTCGAATTAGAAGATGAAAACGCTCGGCTTCGCGCCAAGCTCGCGGAATCCGGCGCGTAAAACACAACATTCAAAGACGCCACCCGCTTGTATTTCTAGAGTATGATTCACAAAAACTATTTCTCACACGCAGCGCATCTCATTCCCCAGGAATCATCGAGTACGCGTACCCTGGTTCACGTCGCCACACCTGTGCCATGACGAAACAACTCCATCCGCCTGCTGCCGCGCTCATCGATCCCACGACGACCAACGCCGTCGACGTCCCGCGTTCAACCGCTCGAGGCAAATCAATCACCCCACCTTGATACATCCCATACACCCCCAAACACGCGCATCCAACGACGAACAATATCGGTCCAAGTAGTTTTGTCTTCAACGACAGCGCCCGCCATTCGCGTTCCAGCCTCATCGTCGTCGCATCCTCCTCTGAATCATAATCATCCCCGTCACCATTCCCATTCGAATGCGCATGTTCCGGTCGCAATAACCTCCGTCGATCGCGCGGATCGACGAATTGATCGGCGTGCATCGCCGTAGATCTTCCGCCGCCGTCCACGTCGCGCTCGACCACCTTGTGTCTCGACCGTATCGCGGGCATTACCGCGCGCGATAGTGGCGCCAAGGAAACGCTCGACTAACGAACTTTTTCAGTCCCAGTGCCGCACATGGTGACGCGCGCGAGCATCGCGTGCGCGATCGCCCTGGGCGCGGTGCGCGCGGCGGCGGCGGCGGCGACAGATGTGCCGTGCATCACCGCCGCGGGCGAGGGCGATCTCGCGCGCGTGCGGGCGCACATGGGCGCGTGTGCGTTAGAAATCACCGATGCAGGGGAGACGGCGCTGCACACGGCGGCGATTAGTGGGAACGCAGACGTCGCCAGGGCGCTCATCGACGAAGGGGGGTGCGACGTGAACGCGCGAACGAATGGTGGACAGTATCTGCGCATGGCACCGCTCGCGTGGTGGGTGTACGGTGGGGATAAGAATGTTGAGGGCGTGGCGGAGCTTCTTCGCGCGGGGGCGGATGTGAACGCGCGGGACGCGGATGGGAAAACGGCGTTGGATATGGTGGCGGATGGTGGAGATTTTAGCGTTAAAGTGAGAGAATTATTAGTCAAACACGGTGGGAAGCGTGGTGATGAGTTGTTAGCGAGGGATGAGGCTGAATTGTGATTGATTGATTGTTTTGTATTGATAACAACGACGCGGTTGAGTGCTGAAAATAGCGCGCGGTGTTTAAAATCGTGGCTTCAGAATGCGCGGGTGTTCGGATCGCGCTTGGTGAGATTAACGTAATTTTTCTCCCGTGATGAGCGCGACGTCGATGATGCAGGGTGTTGAGTGCATGACGCTGGCAAATATGCCTGGAATTCTTGGCGGCGCCGCGACGGTACGTTTGGTCAACTCTGGGAGTCATTCAAGTACAATATCCTGACTTTTCAATTTTACACGCAGGCGCCGACAAAACCGAGGACGCAAACGCTCAACTTTGTGAATGGTTACGCAATGCCTCGTGATTCGAATTCAACTGTCGATGTTCTTGTCGCTAACCCATACGCCGACGCGCCCGTTCGTGGAGGAATTTCAGAATACACGCCAGCGTATGTCAAACTGAATGGGCTCGTGTTATGCTTCAGCGCCTATTTCGAAGAAGACGTGACCAATAGTCAATTTGAAACCAAAAGGATTCGAAAATTTGTGATCTACTACCACGTGGAAGACGGGTCAATTAAAATCATCGAGCCGCGTCAGGCGAATAGCGGCATGCCGCAAGGCGCTTTTCTCAAGCGACACATCATTCCTCAAGTGACTCTGCGTGATTTGAAAATCGGCGAGTCGATTGAAATCTACGGGAATACTTTTACTATTTATCGCTGCGATTCATTTACGCGCGAGTATCTGCAGTCTACCCTCGGCGTCGAAGTACCGAGCGACCGAGACGAGCCGGATGGCGGCGCCAAATCAAAATCCGCCGCCGCGCGCGACGCAAAGATGACTCGAAAGAAAGACGCACGAGGAAAATTTCTCACGCACGACAAACAAGTGCTTCGATTTTATTGCGTGTGGAACGACGAGTTGCAATTCGGTGATCGCCGCAAGTTCGTTTTGCAGTATTTTCTCATCGACGACACGGTGAGTATTTCTGAAGCCGAACCGAGCGGCGGCGGGTACGGTATATCATCAACCATGCTGAACCGTTCGCGTTTACCAATGAAAGATGAAGACGCTGGTGTGCACGGACCGACGCAAGACATGTTCGATTACGTCACTGCCGACGACTTGCGCGTCGGTGGCTTAATTCGCGTGTATAAACGCAACTTTTTCATATACGCCGCAGACGAATTTACAAAGTCGTGGTACGTTGAAAAGAAGGGCATGCGTGAATCTGATTTCACTCCAATCGACGTTTCCGAGCCCGAAGACGCCCCGCCGGCGCATCGAATCCCCCCGCACGAAGGGCTTGCTATCGGAAGTGAAGAAGACTCGCTGCAAAACTGCATCTCGCTCATTCCAAAGGCGCCGCGGAGATGCATCGAAAAGCAATTCGCTTACGACAAATGCGTGTTGCAGTTTCGCGCGCGCATGGTGAGTGTCGATGGAAGCGATAGAGACGTGACCGAATTCGACGCTTCGCGATGTTTTGTGGTGTCGTATTACGTCGCTGATGATACGCTGTCTATTTTTGAGCGCGCCTCAAAGGAT
>Ga0222716_10004541_pt1 | contig 10877 bp, 5 predicted proteins | sample C33_13DmetaG_FD_165044 | JGI IMG/M metagenome (GOLD analysis project Ga0222716, IMG submission 165044) | Estuarine water microbial communities from San Francisco Bay, California, United States - C33_13D | ecosystem: Environmental > Aquatic > Marine > Unclassified | place: USA: California... | reverse complement strand
ATCCGGTGCGCTCTCTCTCTCTCTTTGTTTCTCTCTCTCGCGTTGTGACGCGTATCGTTCGGATAGGAGAGAATGTCGTCCAAGGGAAAGAAGAGAAAAAGCGACCGCCGCCTCGACGAGCGAGATTTAGATTACTTCGACGACGGGAAGCTACCGCCGGATCACGTGAGAGATAACGACGACGACGGGGACGGGGACGCCAAGGATCTCTTTTACGAGAGCGAGGACGACGTGCTCACCAAGAAAGAGAAGAGAAAAAGAGAGGACGAGGCTGAGCAATTGGCGCACGAGGAGAACCATCCTCCTGAAAAGAGAGAGACGGCGGAGGAAAAACGAACGCGTTTAGCGCGCTTGTATTTAGAGAAGTTACGGAGAGAAGCGGCGTTAGAAGGCGACGACGAGGAGTCGGATGTAAACGAGGACGAGGACGTGGATCCGTCCGTGAGAAAGAAGCGGAGAGATTTAGACAGCCACGACCGGTTGGCGAATAAACTCGCCAACGAGGCGGCGGAAGCGGCGGGGAGACACTTTCGGGAAATCGCCGACGGTGTGAAACCGACGAAAACGCCGGTATTGGGGACGTACTTTTCTAGAAAAGCGCACAAACAAAGCGTGACTGGGGTATGTTTGAGTTCCGACGACCGAACGGCGTATAGCGTGAGTAAAGACGGGGCGATTGTGGAGTGGGACGTGGAAACCGGGAAGCGGACCAAGTATCCGAGATGTCCGGTGGTTACGCAGGAAGAGATGCGGACGAAAGGTGGGGGTGGACCGATGGCGCCGCCGAGAAGTGGCGCTGGGATTTTGTTAACCGTAGCATGTGCGAGCGAGAAGAATATCGTCGCGGTAGGTGGTAACGATAAACGAATTCACGTGTTTGATACTAGGATGAAAAAGTTCGTCACGACGTTCGCCGGCCATCGAGGCGCGGTGACTGGTTTGACGTTTAGGCACGGTACAGGGCAAATGTTTTCGTGTTCGGAAGATAGAACGGTGAAAATCTGGTCCGTGGACGATATGGCGTACGTGGATACGTTGTTTGGACATCAAAGCGAGTTGAACGGGATCGACGCGCACAAGAGAGAGCGATGCGCGACGGTCAGTTCGGATCGAACGTTGCGAGCGTGGAAAGTAGCCGAAGATTCGCAGTTGGTGTTCAGACCGTCCATAAATGACGAGAAGAGGACAGATTACGCCATGGAGTGCGTGGCCTCGGTGTCGCATGACCACTGGATTACTGGCGCCAGAGATGGCGCCGTATCATTGTGGAGCGCGAGTAAGAAGAAGCCGCTGTCGACTTTTTCAAACGTGCACGGATACGACGAACCCATCGGGTTACCGAAAAACTGGGAAGAAGAGGACGGAGAAATTGTTTTAGCCGATCGAATGGCCACGCAAGAATTTTTGAACCTCTCCGTGGAGGATAGAAATAGAGGTGGGTGTGGATATTTAGCGAGTTCGGTGGTCTCCGCCGCGGTGGGCAGAGGGACAAACTTGTGTGCGACAGGTGCCGGCGATGGTACGATTCGTTTGTGGAAAGCAACGCCAGGGGCGAAAGATACCGCGTTGGAACCGAAACACTCTTTGCCACAAAGAGGCTTCGTGAATGGATTAGCCATTGCTTCGTCTGGGAAGTTTTTGTTAGCCGGCGTCGGGCAAGAGCCGAGACTCGGGAGGTGGGGAAGAGACGCCGGTGCGAAAAATGGGGTGGTCATGCATCGATTGGATCACATCGTCGAAGACGATTCGGACGACGACGATGAAGAAGATAGCGATGATGATTCCATGGACGACGACGACGAAGAGGACGACTAAGGAATAAATAGTAGAGAAAATTTAGAAGCTTTAGACTGAAATTTATTGAAAGGAAAAATATGTGTGTCTTTCTTTTGTATCTCATCATTTTGATGTATCTCTTTCTTTCTCTCTCTCTTGTTCTAGTTTAATGGGTAGTAGTATAAGTTGTCGTAATCCTTGTTATTGTTATTGTTGTTGCTGTTGTTGTTGTGGTGGTGGCGGTGGTAGTATCAATTTGCTCTCGTCTAGTAAGTTTATTCGTGGTCGACCCAAGTCCATGGATCGTCGGAGTTCGCATATCCTTCAAGAAACTTCGTTCCTTTACACGTAAACCTCTCAAACGGGCACAGCAACCTCGGCTTCGGCAACGTCGCCTCGTACTCCTTCATGTGATCGAACCACTCCTTCGCGTAATCCGTCTCTCTGTAATCCGGGAACCACGGTCCGCCTTCCGTGTAATGAATCGCCTTTGGCTTTCTCTCCCCCTCGTACGGCTTGTACCACTCGACCAAGAAATTCCACTCGTAATCAATTTTACCAATCAACGAGTCGTCCGTAATCCACGAAAATCTGTGCAAGAACGAGCCCGGTTGGGAGTTGATCATGCTCAAATTCACTCCTTGGTTCGCCGGGTGTCCACAGTTGTACAAAACCATCGACGACCAGTTCTTCCTCGGGTACGCCTCTTGCGCTTTACCGGCTAATTTCACATCCACCGTCGGTTTGTAATCGTGTTGCACGCACATGATGGCGTACTTGTCGTCGATTTGATCGATCAACTCCTTAATATCCCCCAACCACAAGAAATCGTCGTCCACAAACATCGCCCATCCTTTGTAGTTTTGCAAATACGGCACGAAAAAGCGGCAATACGTAAACTCGGTGGATTGCTTCGGATCTTGGGTTCTCGTGTAAATGCCTTGCTTGCGCATCTCTTCTCTCTTGAGAGGAATGACTTGGATGGGCACCGAGGAGTGCTTTTCCATGGAATATTTCGCCACCTTTTGAGACACACATCAGAGTGCGACGAGAGTAGTGTTCAAAGTAAAAGAAGAAGAGGGAAAAAGTCAGTCAAGTGCGCGCGTTGTTAAAAGATGATTACAAAGAGAGCGAGAGAGATCATTTTCGAGAGAGGCAACCGATTGGTGGGATGACGACGCTTCGCGCGACTCCTCCTCCTCCTCCTCCTCCTCCTCCTCCGAGAGAAGCAAAAAACGAAACGGAACACGAAACGAAAACTCTCAAACTCACCTCGAACGTGATGTCCTCGTGGGAATCGTACCCCACGTAGCACCTGAACGGCATCTCTTTCGTCGCTAACTCGTCGCTTTTATTCGCCATTTTGTTTCTTTTTTTTTGTGAGGACGAAATCGCGCGTTTTGAGCTCAAATCGTCAGTCAGAAAACAAACAAAGCACAAAGCAACAACTTGCAAAGGAAAGAAGGAGAAAAGCGGAAGCGCATATGTACAAAAACATAGTAATCATTCGCGGATTTATATTTAAGCGTAGTATGCTATTTACAAAGTTACGTTCTCCTACGTTCTCTACTTCCTACTTTTTCCTGGCGGACGAGGAGGTTTCACCGATTCGCTCGGCGACTTCGGTGCTCAAGGCGGAGGCGAAGCGAAGCGCCAGGGCGGAGGCGCCCGGCGCGAGTCTCGGCGCCATTTCGAGAAGTTCCATGGCAATTTTTACATCGTTTTCAGACGGTGGCGAGAGGGAGACGGGTGGGAATTGCAGTTGAGACGAGCTGTCGTCTTTCTTTTGTTCGGAGTTTGCCGGTTTCGTCGTCGTCGTTGTCGTCGTCGTCGTCGCGGAGGAAGAATTTTGTTCGGCGATCAAAGATGTCAACTCTCGAGCGATTTCCAACGTCTCTGCATCTTTGCTACTCACTCGAGAGACATCGGAAAGCGATTTCAATGCCAAATGCGCCGGTGCTAACGGTGTCATGATTTCTTTTGGCACGGATTTCTCGACTTCTTCGAGCGCTCGTAAAGGCGCGGAGAATACGGAGGACACAGAGCCTGCCGCAGAGGCGATGAGAAAGCGACCAAACTCGCGAAGCGCGATGTCTTGCGCCGGACCACCTTCGGGCGAAAGCGCGAGCTCCAAAATTTGCTTCGCGCCCTTCGGAAGCGCAGAAACAGTAGCAGTGCGTTCACCATCTTCTTTCTTTTCTGCCGCCTCTTTCGTGACTACCTCCGTTTCGCCAATCTTTTCGTTATCCGTTATCGAAGAGTAGGATCTGAACGCATTCGAAAGTTGTTTGACTCGTTTCACGCTCAATCGACCACTCTTGGCACCATCTTTACCATATAACATCTGTTCAAGAGCTCGACGAGACGTTGGCGAATTATCCGTTAATAATCTTCGCGCGACGTACGGGTAGCACTCGTTCGCGATGGAATAATCTGGGTCCGAGGCTAACCCGATGCCTTCGAGCACGGAAAACGAACGCAAAATGTACCCAAAATAACTCGGAATTTGGAAAATGTTGCCGTACTTTTCCTGGACGCCTTCTAAATCTTTCGTAAGTTTCGCAACTTTTGAATCCGCGCCGCCAGAGATTTCAATGAACGCGTCCCGTCGCTTCTTCGGATCCTTGATACCTCGTAACTCTTTTCGAACCTCTTTCAATTTCTCTTCGTCCGGTAAACCGAGTTCGGACCGGAAACCGCTCGCGCCGCCACCTCTGGCCAACGCGGAAAAGAGCAAACCGATCGCTCTAGCTACGCCGGCGTCTTCCATGGCTTCTCGTTTACCGCTGGGAATAAATCCTAACCGGTCGAGATCCGAAGGTACCTCTTCGAAATCTTCCGAGACTAAGTGCGAGATGAACTGTAAAATCGACGCAGATAACTCTTTCGACACCGGAGTGACCAACCCCCAATCTAAAATGACCAACTTCCCGTCGTTCTGTCTGAACAAATTTCCCGGGTGCGGATCCGCGTGTAAGAAACCTAAATCCAGCAACATTGATAAATACGCTGTCAACGCTACCGCACATAATTTCGGAATGTCACCTTCTTTCGACTCGTCCAATCGAGCACCGTTGATCCACCCCGTCGTCAACACTTTTCGAGTCGTCGCTGATGTATACACCGGCGCCGCGGTGACCACGTTCGCTAAATCCTGTCTCGATTCCATCGCTTCGCGGAACAACTGCCCGTTTCTCGCTTCGGCTAAGTAATCGAGTTCGGCGATGAACCTTTTTCCCCACTCGTCGATGATGCCTTCTAAATCCGAGTTCAAGCCTTTGAATTTCCTCCACGGCTCCGCGAACGATCGAATGATCCCAATATCTAAAGAGATGGCGACTAACGCGCCCGGTCGTTGGACTTTAACCGCCACGTCGATATTTTCGCCACCTTCGGTCTTTAAATTTGCTCTATATACTTGGCCTAAACTCGCGCTCGCGATTGGTTTTCCTTGATTTAAAACCACTCTCGTCTTGTCCGCCGAGTTGGAGCCTAACTCTTTTTCGATGATTCGTCTCGCGAGCTCGTCATCAAACGGCGGCACGTTATCTTGCAGCTCTCTCAACTCTTTCACGTACGCTTTTGGAATCAAATCCTGTCTCGAGGAGAGCACTTGTCCCAATTTCACGTACGTCGGCCCAAGTGAAATTAAAACGTCTTTCAACTGCGCCGCCCGTTTCGCATCCACTCGATTCTTCACCTCCTCCTTCGGCTCTTCCCCGTAAATCTTCTTATCCATCCACAAACCGACCGAAAATTTACCCAAAAGCGCCAAGGACTTCACCGCTCTTTTCAATAAGACCACCGGTCGTTTCGAAAAGTACTCCCGAATGACTTTCGGATCGTACGTTTGCAACGCCTCCGGCTCCTCTTCGCCTTCCTTCGCCGCCAACGCCGCCCACTCGTCCATGCCTTTATTCGGATCGGCAGAGTTACTCAGCACGACTAAAACGACGCCGAAGAAAGCAATAGTCGCGGCGTATAAAGCATACTCAGACGTTGACGAGGTCACTGTTTTCAACGCCTCGTCCAGCTTGGTCAAATCCGTCCCGGCTGGCACGTTCGCCCTGGCGACTTCCGCCAACGCGTTCACCGCGCTCGTCGCTTTCTCCGTCGCATAACTAAACTCTATCTTCTCTCCTCCAAACAAAGCGCGTTTCCCGAGCTCGATCAAAGCATCCACCGCGTCCCATATCTTCGCGCTCTGCTCTACTTCCCACCGTTTCGCGCTTTCCACGAATTCGTTCGGGGACGCGTCAAAGTTCGCGGATGAAGGCAAAAAAGTAGGCACGTGAATTTCCGAAATTCGCGTTTTTGCATCCTCGAGAAAACGGTTCCCGACGTCGACGACGTCCCACGCGGTGTTGTTGTTCTCGTTGTTCTCGTTTTCCATCGGTGTTGTCCCCGCGTTCTCTTGGATTTCTTTCAACTTCTGGTACTGTTTTTCTAAAACCTCGGACATTGGTCCGTCGGTAGTGCTCTTCTCCGCTCCTCCTCTTCCTCCTCCTCCTCCGAACGCGCGCACCGTCGACGTCGATTTCTTCCCGAGCGTCTTTTTCTTCCTCCTGACGACGACGGTGTTTCTGAAAGAGGAGGAAAACCCGCGACGATGGATGATGCCGCTGCTGCCGCTCATTTTGAAGAGAGAGAGAGAGACAGAGAGAGAGAAGTACGAAGAGTCTCCTTTGCGTGGTAGTAGTCTCCTTCGCCGCTCGCGCGATGGTGATGTAGTTATTAGATATAATGGAGAAAAAAAGCGGATTAATGTCGTTTTGTCCTCACACCCAACGCGCGTTCTTTGAGGAATACACATTCACGCAAAAAATGGACCAAGACGTGGCTCGGGTGAAAAACGCGACCGGGTTGACGTTACTCTGCGTCGATTTGCCCGAGAAAATCAATCGCGCGATGATTGAATTCGGGATAAACTTATTCGCGCATCGCGTGTGCGACGGGGGGAGATGGAAAGGCGCGAAAATGCTCCCGAGGAGGCGGTTACATTTCGCGTTCGTCGGGACGACGACGGAAGGAGGAGGAGGAACTGGTTCGCGAGTTGGGGAGTTTTTATACGCGGAAGAGGAAGGTGAGGTGGAAATTCGGACGTGGGACGCGAGGAACGAGCGGTTTTATTCTTCTTCATCTGAGCGGCGAAATGGTGACCAACATGTAACTGCAAAGGAGGAGGAGGAGGAGGAAAAGGAAAAGGAAAAGGAACAAAAAGAGAGATTGATTTTAGGGGTGAAACGAGGTGATTTCGACGCGGAACTGGGCGCCTACGAGGAAGATTCGCGAGAAGATTTACGGTGGAGAAGTTTAGTGAGCCTCATAGATTTAGAATGTTTGAAACGATGCGAAGTAGAACCTGGCGTGATGTTCGTTCCAGGCGGCGTCGGGCGGTGTTTGGATGCGTACGGGAGGAAGAAACGCTTGGCGAGAGACGTCGTCGAAGAGGAAGGAGCGAAGGAAGAAGAAGAGGAGGATAGGAGAACGGCGAAGTTCACGTTTAAAGCGACAACGCGGGTACCTGAAGATGCGAGCGCGGAGATGTTGACGAAAATTCACGTGGATTGTAGGTTCAGATTCGAGAGAGCACTGAATATGTTTGGCGGAAACCGAGAGGCGATGTTAGCCGAACAACAGTTGGCGTACGTACTCTTTTTCACGTTCGGGTGTGGGAAGGGTTTAGAGCAGTGGAAGGAGTTGACAGTGATTATCGCGAACGTTATGGTAGAGTATATGAAGGAAGAGGTGGAGAGGAAGACTGGTAGCGAGCAATCTGCGATGAAAGATGCGCGCATCGACCAAAAAGGCGAAGAGAAAGAATTTTCCTCCTTCTTCGTGGGATTCCTCGATTCCTTGGAGGCGCAATTCAACGACGACGCGACGAACGAAGGCACGTTGGACGAGGTCGTCTCCGAACTGGCACCATCGAACTCGCGCGACGAGAAACAACTCTCCGATATCCTTCGCGACGCCATCTCGAAAAGTTATCGCGTCGTTGCCTCCTCTCCATCCTTCCCTCGCGACGTCGACGACGCCACGTTTGGATGGCTCGCGCGTTTCGAAACCACCGCCAAACGAGTGTTGCATCTGAAAATATTTAAAAAGCGAACACCACGTGAACTGCACAATGCACATTCAACGCTTATCGTCGACCACGACGCGGAAACCGAGGATGAACAACCTTTAATCGTGGAGTTACCCGAAGGCGAGTACGCTCGCATGGACAAAGACGAGGACGAGATAGAAGTCGTCGTTGTCGTGGAAGCAGAAGCCGAGGATAAGAACAACACAGCCAAAAACGAAAATAGTGGAAACACTCATCAAAATCGAATGAGTTGGATGGTCCAATAGTAATAGTTTGAGTAGCACTAGTAGGTATAACTCTCATCAGAGAGAGGTAGAAAAAAGCACGCCTCGCTGCTCTCTCTTTTTCCTTTCTTTTCCAACTTCATCACTTTTTCCATCGGAAGGAGCACACATCACATCGCGCGCACTTTTGCACGCGAACGCACAAACAGAACAAAAAATGGACGCTTTACTCGCTCGCGCGCACGTGCTCGCGGAGAAGTGTAAAGATTCCAGCGTCGTTTGGTCCGACGTATGCGACGGTTTGCACGGAGAAGGTGCGCGATTGATTATATCTTTTTTTCTCTTCGTTCTCTCGCCGCCGTCGGTTAAAATCACAGCGAGGGCGAGAACTCGCGCGCGTTTGCCGCTAAGAACTCACCTTCTCCCTTTCTTTTTACGCGTGTACACGCAAAAACTCCAAATCTTTCGCGACAGATATCTCCTCGAAAGAATCCGCAGCGCTTCTCGTCAAATCTATCTTTCAAACGTTAAAGTTCAAGACGACAAAAACCAGTCGAAAATTGGTTGCTAAAACGATATCTAAAGCGCTGCGAGTGGGCGAGTCCGCGAGCGGCGAGAATAGCGGAAGCGGCGGCGAGTTTGAGAAAGTATTCATAGTTCTATTGAAGAAATTTTCGGAAAAAGTAGCCACGCGTGCGGACGAAGAGGAGTGCGAAACGTTTAGTCGATGGTGTTGCGCGTGTTTGGAGCACGTGTGTCGTCGGTTGGACGCGGCGGGAAATGATGCAAGCGAGGAATTTGAAAGCGTCGTATTGGCGTTAGGGAACGTAGTGAAGGCATGTCTGGTGTCAAACAAGTACCATCACGTGCCTGGAATTGTGTCTTTGACTCTAAGAAAAGGCGAAGTTGGGTTGAGAGTGAATGAGTTGAAGGATATGCCGCCGGATTTGCGAGGGGTGTTGTACGAGGCTTTGAAGAGGAGGAAAGGCGTAGACGCGAGCGAAATTCGAAGAGGGCATTTGGAGAAGTTATGTGATTTTGCTGTCGCCAGTGGAAGTGGTGCAGACGTTGTGCTCGCGGCGCGCGCGAGTAAGCCGCTTTTGAAGGATTGCACGGCGGAAGATTTCGAGACTGTCGTGCGAGCGAAACTGGTCAAGGCCTTAAGAAGAAACCCAATTGAATCTACGTTGGAAGTCGTATCGAGAATGATTCGTCACGTGCCGAGAGAGAGCATTACGAAAGAATCCGCGCAAGCGTTTGCGGAAGTAGTCCTGCCTCTGGTGAAGCATGCGGACGAATCGAGACGCATCGCGGCCAAGGCTGTCGTAAAATCCTTTGCAAAGCTGTTGTCCGCGGCGATGGCGAAAGAAATTTTTCTCGAACCGCTTGTAGAAGAAGTTACGGCGAATGCACCGAGCGCATGGGCAGCTAGAGTTGGGATCTGTGATACTATTTCCGTCGTCGCGCAATCGCTAGTTGTCGCAGCTGTAGAGAATGAAGAAGATGGCAAAATTGCCGTTGAAACGATTGAAGGTTTAGCGGCGCGATTGAAGAGCGAGAAGCAAGTCGAAGCAAAATTTTCGTTGCTCGACGCGCTTTCGCACTGCCTTCAAAAGTGCTCTTCGTTCAGTGAAAACGCGAGAGATGCGATTTTCACGTCGTGTTCGGATGCTAAAGATCGACCGGCGACGCTTCGAGCTCTTTCTTCCGCGATTGCCGCGAGGCCCGATTTCAAGAAAGCGCTCGGGGCAAAAAGCGTGAAGGCGTTGATTGAAATCGTCAAACTCGGCGCGCAGAAAACAATATCGCGACCAGATGGTGTGGTTGCGTTATATATAGTCTCCGCGGCGGCATCAGAAGATGAAAGTGCTCATAGTGCTTCCTCAGATGTATGGAAACCGGAGTGCCTGGAGGCGTATGCAGCGGCTGCGGCAATTTCGAAACTTCCAGACGATTGCGCGGCATATTACGCAAAATCGTTAGAGTTAATATTCAATATGGACAAAATCCTCGACAAAAAGAAAGTACTTCTCAACGCCACGACCTTGCTGGCATTGCATCCAGACTCTGCAACGCGAAAATCAGCTCGAGATGCAATTGAAATGATGCGATGTAAGAATAAAGCGTCTTCTCGAGATGTCATGGAATCACTTTTAGGGTGGGTAAAAACAGCGGAAGAAGAACACGCGTTTCCAATCTTAGGTGAAGAACTAAACGCAGAAGCTACCAAGAGCGGATTGACGAGTTTTGTCGCGCCTTTTCCCAGTCGATACTGCGGTGCCGCCATCGAGTCGTCCATATTTAACAGAGTATACTTCGACGACGGTACAATTAAACAATACGCATCCATCGACGACGATACTTTTTGTGCGTTTGCGGGGATTTTAATAACGCTCTCGCACCACGAGCTGGTACAATCGAGAACGGGAAGCGATTGTTGGACGCTCATCTTTTCGCGATTCTGTCGAGAAAGGAGCCCGAATGATATTGATTTGAATCGCATCGCTAGTGAGTGTGCAAAACACATCGTTGAGGAACTTCAAAACGGGAAGAATGTTCAAAGTAATCGAAAAGCCGTTCGAGCAGTATCAGCGATATCTTCCAACGTTGCATTAGATGTCATTCTGGAAGGCTATTTGCTCGACCCCATGTCTGCGTTTTCGGACGCCTGTCGACGCAACGAAAGTGAAATCACAGAGAACGACGTGAAAGTTTTCAAAACGCCAATTGGAAGACTCTCAACCGATCCGAAAGATTCGCCGAATAGTACATCGGCGCCAAGTAGCAGC
>Ga0222716_10004539_pt1 | contig 10880 bp, 14 predicted proteins | sample C33_13DmetaG_FD_165044 | JGI IMG/M metagenome (GOLD analysis project Ga0222716, IMG submission 165044) | Estuarine water microbial communities from San Francisco Bay, California, United States - C33_13D | ecosystem: Environmental > Aquatic > Marine > Unclassified | place: USA: California... | reverse complement strand
AGTATTTTAACATTAAATAACAAAAACAATAATATAAATAGAGTTTTTAGTATTGAAAATGTAAAAACTAAAGAAATAATCAATATAGAATTATTTCATGGATTAATTATTACGATGGGTGGATATTTCCAACATGAATATAGACATGGTATTTTAAAAACTAATTATAACAATAATAATACTAAAAAAAGTAGATTAGGGATTACTTTTAGACAATTTATTGTTTAATTTTAACTTTAACTTCATTTAAAATGATTTTAAATCATTACAAGTTTTTATAAAACAAATAAAATAATAATATAGAACTAATTAAAAGTAAATATAAATCACTATTTTTATATTTTTTCAACTCTTTTTTGATTTTATTTTTATATTTGAACAATAAAATTGCAAATGCTATTCCTATTAATGAACCTATTATAGTTTGTTCTATTGTGTGACATTTAATTAAAACACGAGAATACATTACAAATAACATTGTAATTGTATTATAAATATAAAAGAGCCAAAAATGGTTATAAAATTATTATTTTTGTTTTTATTTTCTAATAAAGATAATACACCCAAAGTTGAAAAAAAACCAGCAGATTGAGAATGTCCGGAAGGCATTCCATATGATTTTGGATATATTGGATTACAAGGTTTGAATGAACAACAATTTTTTGCACCTTTTGGTCTAATTCCTTTACCTATTAATGGTATATCTTGTTTTCCAAATAATTGTGAAAATACATTATATTTTAAAAAACCATTCAATTTATGGTTTAAAAATAATCCAATAAAAAATATTAAAAAATCAATATTTAAAGTAAAAAAATAAGAAAAATATAATATAAATATTTGAAATAAGTCTGCTGCTCTTGCTATATTTAATAAATATTCCATATATATATTAAAATCATTTAAACTTATAAAAACAATTAATTAATATATAACCGCAATGTTTTTTAATAGTCCAAAGTTTTTGAAACTTTTTTATAGCGCTCTTTTGACTGGAATGCCGAGTTTAACATATAATCCATTTAATAAAAATACATTACATGCGCCTTTTGTTGTAAATCAATATTCAACATATATTAATTATAAATTAGATGAATCACAAAAAGAATATATTAATAATTTTTTAGATAAAAATACAGATGGGTTTGAGTTATTACCATCATCATTATTAAACGATGATTCGGAAGAATATTTTTTAAGTATTAATATTTATAATTGTAGCAGTCCATTATTTGATTTTATTAGCGATATTATACCAAGTAGATGTGAAATTAATGTATATGTTAAAGATAAAAATGATATACAAGGCACATTAATAATGGAATATGCATCAAATATTTTATCATTGGATCCAGATAATTTGTTTAAATCCAAATCACAACTTAAATTTGATACAGATCATGAATTAGTTTATGGTATTGTTAAAGATAGTAATTTTGAATTAAAATTTAATTATAATAGATTTTTAGATACAACAATTAATAACAAAATAAGTTCAAATTTAATAAAATTTACAGACAAAATATTTTATAAAAACGGACTTTATGATAAAGTTTATTATGATTCATCATTGATTCATAATAAAATAATAAATGTAGACGATTATGAAGTTTATTTTAAATTTTTTGATATGGAATTTAATAAAGTAGATAATATATTTTATTTTGAAGAAAAAATACATTTTGTAGGTGGGATGTGGTATAATTTAAATACAAATTTTTAGAATGTGTTTCCTGTTAATACTCTATAAAAAGTATAAATAGCAAAATATATTGTAAAAGCATGAATAACCATGAATACTTTATTAATATTTTACCATTTTTCTATTGTTTTATATTTTGGATTATTAATATATTTTTGAATATCATCATATAAAAATAAATTTAATAAAAATGAACAACTCAATAATATTAATGAAACCAATACCATACTACTACCATATAAATTATTTTTTCCTCTATAAAATCTAGAATATCCTAAAGCAGCAAATGAAACTGTAGTAGTTAATGCTACATTACGAATAGAAGTTTGATAATACATAATTAAATCTTTAAAACTTTCAAATTCCATTTTATCTTGATTATTGTCGCTATCTTTATTTGTAATTAGTTGTAAATTAGAGATCTTTATATATATTATTTAGATAAAAAAAATTATTTATAATATAATTAAATTATTAATGACTTTCATAAATAATTTAATAGTTAAAAAAAATATTATTCCATTAAAAAGCAATATTTTAATGTTAAATATTTTGAATAATACTAATACTATTAGTAATAATAAATTTTATAATCCAATAATAGGAAGTAATTTAGGTATTCCATTGAATTTATTACAATATATATACATCAATACTTATTATCAAGAAAATTTAATAACTCCCGAATTAGTTGCGTTACAATTTGCTATTGGAATATTTACATACGGAAGCGATCGTTTAATTGATTCTTTACAATATTCTGATACTTCAAATTATAGTGTAGATAAAATAGATTATTATAATTTTTTAAAAAAAAACAAAAATTTGAATATTTTTGTAATAGCTTTAAGTTATATTTATATAGTTAGTTTATTAATAAATAATCAAGAAACTTATCCAATATTATTTTTATTAACTTCTACTTTGGGTTATAAAAATTTTAAAACAAATTATGGACAATTTAAAGCATTATATATTGGATTTTTTTGGACAATTGGAACAGTTGTTTTGCCAAGTGTTTTATTAAGCCATAATTATGGTATATTAAAAGAACCAACAATTATTTTACCAAGCATATTGAATTTATTTGCATCTAGTAATTTACTTGATATAAAAGATTTAAAAGAAGATAAAGCAGAAAAAATATATACATTACCCGTTATATATGGAAGTAATTTTGCAATATCCATTAGTCATATAAGTATAATTTTAGCAATATTATTATTTTATAATAATGAAAATTTTGATAATAATATTTATTTATCATTACTGTATGAAGCACAAAGTTTTGGGGGTTTTTTTTTAAATTTAAATAGTTATAATAATACTAATAAGTAAATTAAAATATAATAAAAAATTATAAATATTATATTTATGATGAATAGACCTTTACGAAGCCCAAGTCCAATATTAGATTTTAATGAATATAAAAAAAATTTAATAGTTGAAACCAATAATTATTATCCGAATAATGTACCAATAATTTTCATAATTTTTGTTTCTATAAATGTGACAGTTTTTTTTGCTTATTTATGTAATAATATTATGCATTCTTGATTTCCAACAATCAATATTGACTTTTTTTGCAACATTATTATCGAAATCTTTAGAAGCAAAATTTGCAATAATCACAATAAGTTCATTTGGTAAATTTATTCCTATTAAAGATTTAAAATAAAAATCATAACGTATATTCATACTAATAGAACGACGAAAACAAACCATACAACCATAATTTTCATCACCTATAACATTCGTTTTACATTTATTACAAGGATGCCAAGGACTCATTATATTATTACTTTTTTTATTAATAATATAATTTATAAAAATAATTTTAATCAATTTTATATTTAATCTACTTCATCAATATTTGGTCCAGTTGGCATATCAGATACATCTGGCATTCCTCCTGGCATTCCTCCTGGCATTCCTCCTGGCATTCCTCCTGGCATTCCTCCTGGCATTCCTCCTGGCATTCCTTCTCCGCCACCCATTGAAGCCATCATTTTTTCTTGTAATGGCTTCATTGCTTCTTGGAATTCTTTTAATCTGCTTTCATATTCTTCTTTTGATGCCATCTGATTAGAATCTAACCAACTTGTAGATTCATCTATAATTTTAGTTAAATCGGTTTTCAATGTTTCATCAATTAATGATGACATTTTTTCATCGCTTAATGTAGATTTCATTTGATATACTAAATTTTCATAACTATTACGTGCATCAATGGTTTGTTTAGCATTTTCATCCTCATCTTTAAATTTCTCCGCATCTGCTAACATTTTATCAATATCTTCTTTAGAAAGACGCCCTTTATCATTTGTTACTGTAATATTATCGGATTTACCACTAGATTTTTCACTTGCTGTAACTTTTAAAATACCATTTGCATCCAAATCATAACTGATTTCAATTTGTGGAACACCACGAGGCATTGGTGGAATTCCTTGTAAAGTAAATTCGCCTAATTTATTATTATCTTTAGTAAATTGACGCTCACCTTCAAAAACTTGAATTGTTACCGCGGGTTGATTATCTGCATATGTACTAAAAGTTTGTGACTTATTTGTTGGAATTGTACTATTACGTTCAATAATTTTAGTCATAACTCCACCACTAGTTTCTACTCCAAGACTTAATGGAGCAACATCAAGCAATAAAAGATCATCAATTTTTGAATCTTTTACACCAGAAAGTAAAGCAGCTTGAACAGCAGCACCATATGCAACTGCTTCATCGGGATTAATAGATTTATTAAGCGCTTTTCCATTAAAAAAATCACTTAATTGATTCTGTATCCTTGGAATACGAGTTGAACCACCAACTAACACAATTTCATTAATTAGTGATTTACTAACACCAGAATCTTTAATAACTTGTTCTACGGGTTCAAATGTTTTTCTAAATAAATCACCACATAATTCTTCAAAACGCGCTCGCGTAATTGAGCCAACATAATCAATGCCGTCAAATAAACTATCAACTTCTAATGTTGCTTGAGTAGAAGAAGATAATGTTTTTTTTAAATTTTCACATGCGGTTTTTAAACGACTAATAGCGCGTTTATTTTCACTTAAATCTTTTTTATGTTTTCTTTTAAAATCTTGAGTAAAATGATGAACTAAACGAGTATCAAAATCTTCTCCGCCTAGTCTTGTATCGCCCGCTGTTGCTTTAACTTCAAAAACACCCTCATCAATGCTTAAAAGTGTCACATCAAAAGTTCCACCACCTAGATCATAAATTAAAATATGTTTTTCTGTAGTATCTTTAGTTTGGTCTAATCCATATGCAATTGCTGCTGCAGTTGGTTCATTAATAATACGTAATACATTTAATCCCGCAATAGCACCAGCGTCTTTGGTAGATTGGCGCTGTGAATCATTGAAATAAGCAGGAACGGTAATAACTGCACTATCTACTTTTTCACCTAAATAATCTTCTGCAATTGTTTTCATTTTTGTTAATATCATAGATGAAATTTCTTCTGGTTGAAAATCTTTTAACTCTCCTTTGTAATTTGCTTGAATAACAGGCTTATTATTTTTATCAATTACATTAAATGGAAAATGTTTAATATCACTTTGAGTGGAAGAATCATTATAAATTCTACCAATCAGGCGTTTTGCATCATAAATAGTATTTTCTGGATTTTGGGATGCTTGATTTTTTGCCGCATTACCAATCAAACGCTCACTATCGGTAAATGCTACATATGAAGGAGTTGTTCTCAATCCTTGATCGTTTGCAATAATTTCACATTGACTATTTTTCCACACACCAACACACGAATAAGTTGTACCTAAATCAATACCAATAGCAACCATATACAATAATTTATTTGTGGTTATCTTTTTAAATATTTTTTAATAATTTATTTGTAGTTTAATAAAAATAAATTATTTTCTAATATCATATATTGTCGTAATAAAAAATTTATAAATTATCTTATAATAAATTTTTTGGATTTATTATAGTAATATCTATCATTTGAAATGAAGTTAAATTGAACTACTACTTTTTATAATAATAATAATATATATATAAAATTATATTAACGAATATTATATTAAAACTAAAAATATGGAAAATAATTTACAAAATGCTATTGTAGATAATTCTAACAATATTTTAGATTTAAATGTAATAGAAAATGTTGTTATGAATAATGCTAATATAGTTATGCATAATAATGAAGAAAATGTATTAAATTTAAATGAAATTGATTTACCATTAGAAAGACATATCCCATTTATTGTTCGTCAAAATGCTTTTGAAATTAACAGATAATTGATAATTTAAAATGATGTTACTAATGACGCAGAACTTCTAACATTACTAGTAATAATCATTTTTTTTGTTACATTATTTTCTTTTACGAAACTAATTTCATTATCTTTTAATACTACATGACCCATAGCATAACCATAATTTTTTTTCAAATCTTCAATAACATTTGAAGTACCATAATATGGATGGTCTAAAATTGATTCTTTGAAATTATGACCAAGCATAATACATGGAGTTTCGTTGATAAACCCAATATGATATTTATCCAAAACTAATGTAATCATTGATTCACAAGTCGTTGTCGTTGGACTAATAACATCATTCGGAAATACCCATTTATTATTTAGTTTAATCGGATGCCATGGTGTAATAATCAATCCATTTTCTAAATGAACCATTTCACGTAGTTTTGTAGTAATTAGTGTTTCAACAATAGTTACTACATTCGCAGTTACCAAATTATTATTTTCATCAATTGAAAGAATTTTATCACCCTTTTTTAAATTTTTAATAGGAATTTTGATACCATCTGCCATTGTAATTTTGCAGTTATTATGAAAACAACCACCCCCCATATCATTAAATGCTGACATTGAAACTTGTGGTGCTGGTGCTCCGCTATAACCTCGACCAGAATATGCGGAATTTCTTAGTCCTAATGAAGGTGTAGGGGGTGGCATAGTATCAAAAATATCACTTGCTTTATCTACAATATTTTCAAAAATAGCTCCGCCAAATAGACAAGATTCGTCTTTAAAATTTGGCTTAATTTGTTGATTTAAAGAACGAGAAAGCTGGTCTAAATAAAACTCTCCCCATCTTTTGAAAAATACCATATTACTTACTGCGAGTTTAATCTGACCATCATTTGAACCATCACCAATAAGATTTTTAATAAGACCCTGTGTTAAAATATCATTATTTCCACTTGTTTTTAGTAATTCTTCTAATTGGTTAAAAATACTCATTGCTTCATCGTTTAAAATACAACGATTATAATTTAACATCTTTCTAATTCCATCCACAACATTATAGCGATTAATATGAATATTTACATCATTATTAAAACTTAATGATTCAATATAACTATTATTTACATAATATTCTTCACTTTTATAAGATTGTCCTCCAATTTTGTAAGTATAATAATAAGTAAAATAATCCTCTAGTTCAGTATTTAATACAATATTTCTGGTTTGTTGATTTTGAATAGTTCCAATATCATAAATTAATTCACCTGTTGTTTCGTCTTTTTGCATTGCATAATCGCCCATTACAATATCTTTGTTTAATGCCTTTTTCTCAATAATATGTAATTGTACATTTAATGCAACAGTAGTAAGAATAGTTCCAATAAAATTGCAAAATACTGTTGCAATTAAATTACCATCTGGAATATGTCCATTTCCACCATTTGCATATTTTGCCATATCATATAATAGTTCAGGTTTAAGATTATATCCAAATCCAAAAGTATAAATAGGAGTTGTAAAATTCTTTGTTTTACGAAGACGTTTTAGCGTTTCAATTTCACCACGAGCAGGTGAAACATTTGGTTGTCCGTCTGTCAACATAATAATTGCTCCATTACGTGACTTATCTTCGCGATCATCTAAAATTTTAATTGCTTGTTCAGTCGCGCCCCAAATATTTGTTTGACCCCTTGGTTTAATAGTGTCAATTTTTGCTAGCGCAGTTGATTTGTTAATTTCTGTCATCATGATAAGATTAAATAAAATATCTACATTATTATCAAATACAATAACAGCTAATCTTGAATTTTTATCAAGAGTTTTGGCTACTGTTTTTGCGGAATGATTTACAATATCTTGAATACTAAAACCTGCCTCAATATTAGAACCAGTACTATCTTTTGCTTCAACTGCTGCTTGCATAGAGCCAGAACGATCAATAACTAATACAATATCTTGAGATAGATGACCAAATTCTAGGTCTTTTGGAAAAGATTCTTCATTAATACTGAAATTTAGCATAATTTGATTTTCATTATTTTTAAAAATGTTGTGGTCAATCTTAATATTAGACGTAGAAACTGATGCTGGTTTTCTATTGCTAGAAACTGTTCCGAATGCTCCAGCATGATATTTATCACATAAAAATCTAATTGAAGCATTTACTTTTAAATCATTAACACTCATTGGAGCGCGTGTTTGAGGTGAAATTCCTTTTTCATTTAACCAATGAATAATTGCAGAGCGTTCATATGTTTGACCATCATTTCCTTGAACAGGATCAGTCATAATATCCTGAGTAATGGGACAAGTAATAGAATCAATAATAGCATCAATATCCATCGCTGAAGTCATATATATTTTTGTTATGCAATAAATAATAATTATTTTTTTTAAATCAATTTTTTTCTGGTTTTAATTTTAATTTTTATTTTAATTTTAATTTTTATTTTAATTTTAATTTTAATTTTAATTTTAATTTTAATTTTAATTTTAATTTTAATTTTAATTTTAATTTTTATATTTACTTCAAAATAAAATAAATATAAAATTGATATAAAAATTTTAATGATTTTAATATACAATAAATCTATAGTAATTTATGGAATCTGTTTTAACAGAAAATAGTAACAATAATTTAGAAACAACTTATGTAAAAGAAGTTTATGAAGAAATTGCACCGCATTTTTCAGACACTCGTAGTTATAAATGGTCTTGGGTAATAGATTTCTTAGATTCTTTAAAAACAGATTCTATTGTATATGATTTAGGGTGTGGAAATGGTCGAAATATGGATCATGGAAGTTTAAAATTTATTGGTATTGATAATTGTGAAAGTTTTGTATCTATTTGTAAAAGTAAAAATTTTAGTGTTATTAATTCAAATATTACTAAAATTCCACTTGATAATAATAGTGCAGATGCAATCATTTGTATTGCTGTATTTCATCATCTATCGAGTCAGGAAAATAGAATTCAATCATTATTAGAAATGAAAAGACTTGTTAAACCAGGTGGCAAAATTTTAATTTCTACTTGGTCCATTAATCAGCCACAAAAAACACGACGCACTTTTAATAATTATGGTAATAACATTGTATTATGGAATAGTTATGGTAAAGTTTATGAACGTTATTATTATATCTTCAAACTAGATGAAATTAAAGAATTAATAAAAAGAGTTGGACTAATAATTATAAATTATGAATATAGTTGTGGTAACGAAGTTTTTAGTTTAATGAAAATTTAAAAAATATTATTTTTAAATTACTATTTTTCCAAAGTTTGAATTAATTTATATATAGTTTCAATATAATTTACATAAATTGTTATACTATTATAATCATTTTTTTCATTAAAATTATTATAAAATTTATTTTCTTCTTTTAAAACCCATAAAAGTTGATTGAGTAAGAATTTATTATTAATAACGTACATATATTAATAATAAATTTTTTAATTTTATTATTGTTTTATAATTTATTTTAACGCAAACTTATACAAAATACTATAACAGCTATTATACCAAAAACAAATCCTAAATGAAATTTATATTGCATTTTTCTATATATATTTAACCATTCAGTTATTTGTCTTTTATCTGATAAATGCAATAACATATAATCAGATTTAGGATATAATATATAAAATAAATAATTTGTAACAAAAACTATAGAACCAACCAAACAAACTAACGACATATTATTAAAACGTATTTTTAATACTTTTTTCATTATATATATTGTAAAAATTGCAAGTAAAATACCTAAAACATAACCCATATAATATATAATTTTACGTTCATTAATTATTTTTTCATAAGTATCTTTTTGTTTGCTAGTTAAAACATTTAAAAAATTTGTTTTATCTTTTTTATCATTTGCACAAGATAATATTGTATATATATTTGCTATCAAAAATATTAAGGCAATTATACAAGTTATTCCACAAATCATATTATAATAATATTAAATAAATTAAATAAATTAAATAAATTAAATAAATAAAATTAAATAAAATTTTTGTAAAAAATATTTTGTTTTATTATAAATGTCTGCTGAAAATTTAGGAGCTGGTGAACAAGAAGCATTAGCATCGGCTCGTCTCGGTGACCTTCGTAAAAAAGTTAATGCTGATTCATGGTCTGAAAATATGGAAGTTTTAATGAAACAATGGGGAGAGAAAGCTGCTGGTTTACGTTTTATGCATTCTCATTCAGGTGGAATATGGAAAAAATTTTCTAATCAATTAAGTATTACTGGTATTGTTGTAACTGGTGTTGCATCTACTGTTACATTAATTGCTACTAGTGTAAGTGATGAAAATACCAAAAATGGTATTTTAATAGGTGTTGGTGGTGTTGGATTACTTTCAACATTAATTCAATCTTTCAAAAAATTCTATAATGCCGAAGAAAAAGCTGCTGATCATGCTAGTGTTTCAAAACAATTTGGTTCGTTTTATAGATATATGGTTTTACAAATGGGTATGAGCCGCGAAGACCGTGACCCTGCTGATGTTTTAAGTGCTTGGGCATTAAAAGAATACGAAAGATTACAACAAGAAGCTCCTCCTATTGGAGGAAGTTCGGTTGCATTATTTAAAAAGAAATTTACTGACCCTAATCAATGTATTCCTGATGTTGCTGAAGATAAATTTGTAATTACAGTATTTAAAAAACCTGAATCTCTTGTAGCGCGTCAAGTTGAATTAGCTGATTCCAATGTTTAAAATTTAATTTTATTTATGTATTTTTTAAATAAAATTAAAATTTATTTTTATCTTATTTGATAAAAATATTGTTTTCAGGTAGGCAATATATTTTTTTACTTTCTTTTAAATTTAATATTTTTTTTTTGTTATTTAATGTGCAATGTGGCATAAAATCCATATTTTTAAATAATTTTAATCCT
>Ga0222716_10004538_pt1 | contig 10880 bp, 6 predicted proteins | sample C33_13DmetaG_FD_165044 | JGI IMG/M metagenome (GOLD analysis project Ga0222716, IMG submission 165044) | Estuarine water microbial communities from San Francisco Bay, California, United States - C33_13D | ecosystem: Environmental > Aquatic > Marine > Unclassified | place: USA: California... | reverse complement strand
GCCCATTCATTGGCAAAAATTGCCAAAATATCTGGCGGTAAATTTGGATATAAACTTTGTGCTAATTCAGCATATGTAGCCATTAAACATTAACTCCTAACTGACTTATTGTACCTTGTCCTAACGCTTGTTGTAATGCTTCTGTAGCATCTGTAGTAACCTGCGTAATATTTTGTTGTAAACCTTTACTTCTTAATGTTTCTTGTGCTTTAGCAAAATCATTTGTTTTAACCATTTCTTGCCACCAACCTTGTGTTTCATCTGCAGTTTGTCCCCATACAGAAGTTGTTAAGTTTCTCCAAGGTCTAACAATATCTTCATAAGTAAGTTCTGGATTAGTGTAATTACTAAAAGCAGCAAGTCTATTTTGTTTTAAACTTTGTATTAAAGCATCTTCATAATCTGGGTCATCTCTTAATTTACCAGCAATTTCTGATACCTCATCTTGTGTTAATGCACCTAATGTAGGTCCTAACCATTTTCTATACAACTCTACTACTTCTCTTTCTCTAGCTGCTGTCCTATCAACATCACCAAAACCAGAAGTAGAAATTAAATTTTGCAACTCTGCATCTCTGTCACCAGATTTATATGGGTCAGCAAACAGTTTTAATTGTTCTGCTGTATATGTATCAGACCATTGTCCACTTATATTTTTAGCACTTACCCATTGAACTAAACCATCAGGCACTCCAGCAACACCTAAAGCATTTAATTGATTTTCATAAAATATTTCTAAATCATTTAATTGTCTAGCTGCTTCTGCAGGGTCAGATAATTCAATATCCATCCAAGCTCTTTCAGCAGCATTATGTGTTTGATACCAGTTAGTTAATCTCCATTCAGTATCTGATATATCTCTATTTTCAATAGCTGCTTCTGCTTGTAAAGCTATAAACTCTGGGTCTAATAACCAAGGTCTAAGTTGTGCTTCTTCTGAATATGTTTCTACGAAAGATGCAAATGGGTCATCTTCATTACCAATGATTTGATTTGTATTTCCAGCAACAATTGAAACTCCATCAAAAAATGCTTTATCCATACTGTAGTTAGCAGTTGGTGCTGTTGCTCCTTCAGTTAATAATCCTGCAGCAAATACATCATTGCCTACAACTTCATAAGCCATATACATTGTATTACCTGTATATAGCTGTCCTCTTCCTGGTACTGCATACATTAAATACAACTTACCGTCTACATTTGTAAGCATTCCACCTTTAGGTACATTATTAAAATCTATTACTTTTGTAGAAGTAGGTGTTACGGTTACAGTTGGTGCTCCATCTCCACCACCATCACCACCATCACCTGGTTCACCATCATCATCAATAATAATTTCTTCTCCATCAGTAGATACTTCATCTGCACTTGTACCAGAACCTAGATTAGGATTAGATACTCCACCACCACTAACAGTTATATCTTTTTCTGTACCTGTTTTTAAATCATTTAATAATTCTTGTCCTGGAACTGTTCTTCCAAAATCAGAATTTTCTATTGCATTTATAGTTTCTAATAAAGATAAATATTTCTGACCTGGTGGTGTTGCTCTAGCCCAATCTGATTCAGCAACACCATAAGTAGTTTTAACTTTAGTTATATCTACTAATACATCTGCTGGGTCTGGTTGTACTTCTGCTTCTGCTCTCCTTATTTGTGCAGGAGTTAATTTACCATTTTGGAAATCTCGCATAGCTTCATCTTCAGAACCATAGCCTAAGAACTCATACCAAGTATCAATACCATAACCAGCTTGTCCTGGTTGTAATGGACCTGTAGCACCTGGTTTTTGAATTGCTTGTTTACCTTCAGTTTGTGCTGTATTTATATCTGAAGAATTTATTTGACCAAAGTTTTTGTCTAAATAATATTTTTGTGATGAAGTTAATCTTAAACCATTAGCTGCATTATTTTTTATCATTTCTAGTTTTTGCTCTATTGGAGCATTGACTAGTGCTTTCCATTCTGCATCAGTATAATTTCTATTTTGTTGTGCTCTATCTGATAAAGTTGTAACTCCAGGAGCTAAATCTTTTTTTGGTAAAGTAGGTTCTGAAATAACTTCCTCTACAGGTTTTTCTTCACCACTTGTAGTAGTAACTGTTTTTCTAGCTTCATCATAATAAGTTACATCTTTTGTTTTAAACTCTGGTAAATCAGAAGTTAATACCCAACCTTCTGCTTCATATACAGGAACTAATTTCTCATCAACCATTGAGTAAGAACCACCAGGTGTACGCATTTGTACTAGAGCCATTATCTCACCTCTCTTGCAGAGTTAGGCATTTTTTCTACTACACCTCTACTAGATTCAGGGAGTAGTTTAGAAAACAAAGATGCAACGGTAGATTCTGCTCTACCATATGGTCCTTGATTAGGAATGTTTATATCGCTAGGTTTATAAGTACTAGATAATGGTAAAGGAAAAGGTTTAAATCCTGGGTCTGGTGCAGGTATTCCTCTATTAGGGTCACCTTCATTATAAATATCAATTGGTTCTACATTTTCCATAACAATAGCAAATTCATTTTTAAATTTATCTAAGTCTTCTTTAACACTTGGTTTTAATTCGTAATTACCATTTTCTTTTAATTTTTGTGCTCTTCCTGGTCCACCAAACCAAGCTACTCTAACTAAATCCCAAGAACCATATTGTTGAAAATATTTATTTGCTAAGTATCGTGCAATTTTATCTTGTGCTTTAGCATCTTGCCAAGATTTATCTTGTCTAAAATCAAATCCTACTAATCCAGCATCTCTAGCAAATCTGTTGATATTTATATCTAATATACCATAAGCTCCTAATGCTTGTGCTATAACATACATACCATCATCTTTTTTCTTAGTAACAAATCCTAATTTATTAAATTGTTTTGCTTTAGCTGCTTGTTCTTGTGCTGTTCCACTAATCAATAACTCTACAGGTTCGTGCAATAATTGATAAGGTTGTTTTTGACCTCTTGATTCCATTATCTTAATAGTTTCTAATGCTTGGTCTATATATGCTGGGTTAGTATTGTAATCTTGTGCCATAACTTTACCTTGGTCTAGCAGCAATACTGTTAATAATACGAAGACGAGAATCCTGAATGTCTTGTCCTGCTTGTATTGCTTCTTGTTCTTTCTGTGTAATCCTATCAAATACTTCCATTGTTCTCGCACTTGGGTCAATGTCTTCTGTAACTGCTTCTTGTTCAAATTCAGTTGCATACATCTCTAGTGTAACAGGTGTTGCGTCAGGTAGTTCAGGTGTAACTTTAAATGCTTTACGAGCTTCAGCATCATAAACATCATATAGTAATCCTATTTCATATTCTTTAGGGTCACGACCTAATCTATTTCTAAATAAACCTTTTACATCTTGTGCTATGCTGTCGTAATTTGGTGGTATGTAAGGTTGAATGTTTTGATATTTTGGAAGAGGATTATTAATGTAATTTGTTAATGCTTGTTTCCAACCATCTTCTGCTTTACCTACACCCATAATATTTGCTAATGTCATTACATCTTTCATAGCTTCTCCATCAATATCTGGATTCCAAAATCCAGGTCTAAATGGTCTTCCTACTTGTGCTCCTAATAAATCTGCATTTACTAAGTCAGCTTGTATATCTCTTATTTGTGCAGGTGATAAATTAATAAAAGTATTGTTATCACCAATCTGATAAAAGTTATCAGCTACTTGTGATATTGTTGTTTCTTCTCCACCATATACAATCTTCTGTGATGGGTCTACTCCAATAAATCTAGTGTTATCTAAAAAAGCATTGTTAATTGCTGTTCTAAACATCTCATCATCTTCAAAATATTGTGTTGGTAATTGTTGACCAACAAGATTTACATATTCTCCAAGACCTAGTTCTATAGCCCATTGAGCTGCAATATCTGTACTTGGTGCTGAATACAACATTTCAATTTGTTCTTGAGATAATATTGGAGCAGTTTCTCCTGGTCTTATTGGTGCTTGTATTAAGTTAAGTAAGTCTTGTATAAATTTCTGTTTGTCCATATTATCCTTGCTGGGTTAAAGCTATATCTTCTGCTTCTCCCTGTAATTCTGATTTTAACAGATTTTGATAAACAGGACCGAATTGTGGATATTGTGCAGCTAAATAATATCCATATTCTCTAAGTATATTTCTCACACCAACATAATCATCTGATGTTTTCCAAACTGTTTCGCTTCCAGTTTTTGCTTTTACAGTATCTATAATAATCTGCCTTTTCTTCATATAATTTTTTAATGCTTTAACTGCATCATAACTTTCTAATCTAGGGTCTAATATTAATTTTTCTAATTCAGCAAATTGTTGTTTACTAGTAGGTTTTTCAGGTAATCCTAATGTTGGTTGATTATATCCCCAATATCTCATCATTAACATATTTTGATATTCTTTTTTCAATTCTCTTGCAGCTAAACTATTATTGTTTTGCAATCCCATCATTTCTTCCCATTTAGTAAACTCTACAAATCCTTTAATTTTAGCTTGTAATGCAGCGTGTTGTCTAGGTGTTCTTGGTACAGAATCTCCTTCAATGTAATTTTTCTTTAATGCGTTCCAAGATAAGTCACCATAAAATGGTTCTGGATTTATATAGAATGCTGTAATAGGATACTCTTCATAAAGCTCTGGATATTCTTCCATAAATTTAGCACCCTCTTTTGTTACTGGTCTTTTCTGTACTGTAGTTGTTTTACTAACACTTAATGCTAAAGGATTAACGCCATATCTTTGTATGAATTCTTGTGTAGCTAGAAAGTCATCACCAAATTTTTCAGTTTTAATATCTCTATATTCATCTGCTAAAGTTTGAAAGAAATAGTAATCACCATTTTCAACTTTTAATTCATACAAAGGACTAGATACTCCAGCAGGTCCTACATATTGTGAAGCAAATCTAATAAGATAAATAAACTTAGCTTGTTGTGTTGCTATCCTTAAAGCGTCTTCTCTATCTTCTTCAGAATCAGATATGATACCTGCATATACTAAAGCTCTATATGTATCTATAACAGTATTACCAAATGCACCTACAGAATTTTCATCTTTATTAAATATTAAGGTAGATAACTTTTGCAAATATGCTGGATATAAACCTGCAGCTTTTGCTATTTCTGTTGGGTCTGACAAATCAGGTGGTTCAAAATCTCCGAATATTAATCTATTAACAAATCCTTCTTCTGGATAATTGTCCATTAAATAAGTAGCAGGTAATCTAACTACTGGTCCAACACCTGGGAGCACAGAAGCAGCTAAATTTATTGAAGCTGCATAAACAGGTAAGTTAACTTTTACATTATCATTATCTGCACCAAACATCCATCGTTGAGCTAAACCTTCTAAACCAGGATAACCAAATACTATTTCTCCATTAGATGGATTTTGATAAAAGAAACCTTTGTTACTTTCTGAATCATATACAGGATTTGGTTTAATACCTGATATAGATAATTGTGATGGTCTAGTTAAAAACTGTAGATTTTGTTTTGTAAGTCTTCCCCAAGTTTGGAATATTTCTTGATAAGCACCACCGAAAGGAAATATTAATCTTGTTGTTTCCCAAAAATCACCTTTTTTAGAAATATCATAAAGAAGTATTCTTGTTTCATCTAATGCTTTTGATACTGCTAATTTATTAATTATTTCTAAATCATTAATTCCTGCACCACCAGCAGAAGGTGTTGCTTTCATTTCTTTCAATAGTTTTTTGCTAACACCATCTTTAGCTGCACCTTTTATAATTGCTTGTTTTACTTTTTCAGAACTCATTGCAATTAAATCTTTAGATATTTTGTAGTAAAAATTAAAGAAAGCAGGTGACCTAGTAAGTTGATTAGCAGGTAATTCAGATAAATATTTAAATCCTAAATTTGTAATTTTATCCCATCGTTTAGTTAAGGTAGGGTCTAATTGCGGTGCAACTTTAGCTTGGTATTCATCAGGTAATATTTTTTTAGGGTCAAATTTATTTAAAAATAATTTCTTTATATTAGCTTCTTGTTCTGCAACTTGATTTGAAATATTCTTCATAACATTTTTAGCTAAGGCTCCTTGTCGCCATTTCTTAATTGTTATTTCATCTATACCAGTTTCAAATGCTAAATTAAGATTAATTTCTTTACCACCTTTAGAAGTAAACTTTCTTATTGCAAAAGCTTTTATTAATTCATCGTCAGCAAAATTTGTTACCCATTCATTAACTGGTCTAACTCCTTGTGCTGCTTTTTCTATTACACTTCCACCAAGCAAATCGTGTAATTGTGCTCTCTGTGTATAAATAAAATCATATAATAATTGTTCGTATTCAGCAGGTTTTACTCCTTTACCATTTAATACTTTTCTAGGATTTGAAGGATTATTAGAAATATTTAACATAGTAGTTCTTAATTGATTACCTTCTGTTTTTAATTCTTTGACTAAAGTTGCATAAGCTTTGCTTTTGTTGCTAGTAAGGCTAGATTCTATTAATGCTATTCTTCTCGCTAATGGGTCATCAAATGTACCTATCCAATCAGCATAAACTGAATTATTAAACTCTGGATGTTCTTTACCTTTTAATTGCCAAGACTCTCTTGAAAAGTTTTTTCCACCAGTTCTACCAAGCACTCTATCTGTGTAACCTTGATTAATTTGTGCTTTACTTAAACCTAATTTAAATTGATTACTACCTGGTAACCAACCATCTGCTTTATTATAAGTACCTGCAAACAAGTTAGCTATATATTGTATAGGGTGTTTATAAAGAGAGTTTATACCACTAGCAGCTAATCTAGCTTGCTCTTCTATTTGAACTCTTACTAAATAAGCTACTCTAAGTAAAGCTAATGGTTTAAATGCTTTACTATAAAAACTATCCATAAAATTAACTAAAGCATTTTCTCCCATATAGTCCATTACTTTACCTACTTGACTACCTAATGAATCTTGCATTTGTCTTGTAACTTTTACAACAGCACTAGGTTGTGGTAAAGAAATACTTGTTATTAAATGATTTTCAAAAGTAGGATATCTATAAGATGCTTCAAATAAAGATTCAGCTACCTCTTGTGTGTAGCCTAATGTTTGTGTATGGTATTTAATAAATTCTGGTTTAAATGATATTGGCATTGATACATTCATAGAACCGTAATACCTTGATATTTCTAAATGGTCTTCTAAATAACCTGCTGTAACAGTAGTAGCTTTATCAATAAATTTTCTTTGACTTTCACTTAATTTAGCTTCACCACCTAATTCTTTTATATAAAAATTTCTTTGTCTTAATAAATCATTCTTAATTGCAGAAGAGATAAAGTTTGCTCTTGCATATTGGTTATCGCCAACTTCATCTAATCCTTTTAATATTCCTCTAATTCTTTCATTTTTAACAACTTCATCTACTTGTGCTAGAGATAAATACTTTGTATATTCTTGAACTAAGTAATCAGCATTATTAACATCTAATTGTGTGTTATCGTATATTTGTCCAAATTGTCTTTTTAAATCTTGACTAAATGTTTCTTTCATTGATTTTCTTAATAAACCTGATTTAGCTGCTCTTGGAACTTCACCACCTGTACCAGCTACTAATACTTTAGGATTTAGTATTCTTCTTACTGCTTCAGCTTTAGCAGTATCATCAGTTAAACCTTTAGGTAATTTTTCTAAATTATTATAAAAGTTTTTGAACTGTTTACTTCCGTGTCCAGTAAATTCAGACAATCTAGTTAAATTAAAATTTGACTTTTCAATAATTGTTGCTGGATTGTTTCTATTGTCATACATCCAAGCTAGAAATGGTTTCATATCATCACTAGCTAGATATTGTTGTACAGTTTTTTGTCTAGCTACTTTTTGTAATCCTTTTTCTAAAAAACCCATAGAGTCTGCTTGTTCTGTAGTTAAAGCAGCAAATGACTTTTGTTTTCCTAAACCAAACATACTTCTTCTAGCTGTTACTGCAGATACACCTTTGAGTACTTTATTAGCAGGGTCTGCATACCAAGACAATGCTAAATCAGCAACACCAGTTAAAAAATCATAAGCTTCACTTTGTGGACTAGCAATAAATTCAAATGGTTTAAATAAATATCGTCCAGGAGTAACAGTAGGTGTAACTCCTCTTTCTAATAAAGCTTTTGCTCTTTCACCAGTAAACTGTACCTTTGTTGCTGCTTCTTCAAAATACTCTTCAAAGATAGGTTTACCTAATTGTTGTAAAGCAAATGCTCTAGCGATATCAGGACTAACACCTTCATCTAATAATTGTTGGTAAGTTTTAGTTTTTTCTGGGTCTGATGTTACAGATAGAAATCCTGTTCCGATATCTACTGCTTTATTTTGTTTCCTGGCAGTTATGTATCTTGATAAAGGGTCATCAACATCTGCTTCTTCCCAAGCATCCTTTAAACTTTTAACTTTACCTTGTTGTAATAATTCTCCTGCTCTTGCAGCTCTTGGAACTGTATTTTCCCAAGCCCACAAAAAACCACCTGTTAAACCTTTAAGTAATAAAGTAGGTACACCAATATCAGAAGATATACCAATTTTTCTATACATATTATTTTTAAGTCTTCCCCAAGAACTCTCTTCTCTTTGCAATACTCTATCTTGTAGTTGTGCAATAAACTGGTCATCTAAGTTTGTTTGTGCTGCTCTAGCTAACATAGGACCAGGCATACCATATGACTGTTGATTAATTTGACTAAATCTTAATGCTTGCTCTGGAGTTGTTTGAACTGGTATATTACCACGCTTGACACGCAGTAAATCGTTTATGATATCGTCTGAATAAAGTCCATAAGCCATATCAAATTATATATTGTAATAGCGAATCATCTCCGCTTTCAATCCAACTATTAAATATAAATTGATTTATTTCGTAACTTGTTCCTGCTTCTGGTCCTGGACCTGGTCCAATAGGTAACCCTGCTTGTACTGGTTCACTTTCAACTTGAGTTTTTGCAAATGTATCAATTTGAGGAACAGGTCTTTTTATTTGTCCTTGTGTTTCAATTTGTGGAAGATTTCCAACTTTTGGTAAACCACCTGTTATTTCAACTTGTTCTTTTATTTCTTGACCTTTTCCATAAGTTGTACCTGCAGTTAATCCTGCAACCATACCACCAGGATTTCTTCCTGTAGATAAAGCTGAACCATTAAATTTATTTTTACTTATACCTTTATTAGATGCACTTCTTGCCATTAATAGTCCTCTTCTTCTTCATCTTCGTAATACATAAATGTTGAACTAATTATTAAATAACCAAAAGGAAAAACTAATGGTGGCATTTGGTCGTGAAATATTCTTGCATCATCTCTTTCTTGAAATATTATTGCATCACCTTTTTCATCTACATCATCAAGACAAAAATTAACTATTTCTTCAAATTGTCTGTTAATAGACATTATCCACCCATACCTTGAAGTAATTGAGCAATACCTGGTGGTGGACCTTGTGGTGGTAAGGTTTCACCACCAAGCAATGCTTCTTCAGCTTCTGACATTTCTGGTTCTTCTGCAGTGAAGAACTTATCCAATATGTTTTGCATATTATCTGGATTTTTTCTTATCTGCACAACAGCCATAGTTGCTTTAGGGTTTCCCTGTTGGGCTTGTGCTAACAATGTATCAAACAATACACTATCAGCTTTTTCTTTTGTAATTCTATCGTTTACTCTAACTAAGTTATCTAGACCATCAAGGTTCTCTTGTAGAGTTTGTCTGTCAATAATTCCAGCTTGTAATAACTGTAAACCTGTAACAATCTTTTGTGGTTCATCATAACCAGCCATAGCACCATAAACCCTGCGTGTCTTAAAGCTATCAGCAATATCTGTTTCAGGATTATAAGTTTCAGAATAAAAAGTATTATTCATATAACCCGATAATGGTTTTGATTTATTACCATACATCTTTTGGTCCCACTCTAATCTTTTAGCATCTATCATCTCTATAGAATCAGACATTACTGTATGATATTCTCTAATCATTAATGACATAGATGCACCTAGTTCTTCTAATCCTCTACCAGTTGCAAAACTAAGTGGTGATTGTGAGTCATCAGATACAGGATAAGAACCACCAACACGAAGTTGTCGTTCTATTCTATCTATCTGTTGAAAAATCTGATAAGGAACATTTGATGCAGGTTTGCTCACTTGTGTTCCTGGTGCTAAATAGTTTACAGCGAATCTACCTTTACGATATTGTCCACTCTCTATCTCACCAGAAATGTTTGTTTCTGTAAATACTGCATCTTCCATAGCTATTATTGACATCACATTAATCTTTGCCATTGAAGCCATAAGACCTATGATTTGGTCATACTGTCCTTGCAATCTATCAAATGCAAATTTCTTGCCAATAACAAATGCTGGACCACTATCAAGTGGGTTAGGTATGAAATCAAGAATAGTTCCTGAAGTCATATGGAAAATATAAGTTCCTTCTAAGTTATAATATTCTGCAATTAAATCTCCATCTCCATTGGAGTTAGCCCAAGAACCATTGTATTGGTCTGTATAAGCAGAAGCATATGCGTTACCTACACCAAGAATGTTTGTTTGGTAAGCATCTTTTTCTCTTTTCATAATCTTATCTTTTGCTTCAGGATAAGTTCTAGCTAATGCTTCTTTTGGAACTCTACGAATAATTGCCATTTCTTTTGGTTGTTGGTCTGCACCAAAGTAACCAGGAAAACAGTTATATGGGTCACGAAGTTCAGCTATAGGATATGGTGTTCCATTAGCATCTTTCTTTTCTCTAATAACCCATACAGCAAAACCATAACCAGGTAGCCATCTACCTACTTGTGGCATTTGTAAATCTAATTTTTGTACCTCATCATAAGCATTAACAATACGACTAATCTTTTCTGCTTTCATTCTTGCTCTATCA
>Ga0222716_10004525_pt1 | contig 10898 bp, 8 predicted proteins | sample C33_13DmetaG_FD_165044 | JGI IMG/M metagenome (GOLD analysis project Ga0222716, IMG submission 165044) | Estuarine water microbial communities from San Francisco Bay, California, United States - C33_13D | ecosystem: Environmental > Aquatic > Marine > Unclassified | place: USA: California... | reverse complement strand
TCATTCCGGAAGCATTTATGAGATGAAAAAAATACTTAGTAATCAGAAGGCTTTGTTCATCAATGAGCCTAATATTGCGTGGTTAAAAAGAAAAGAAAACTTAAAAAAACTTGGTTCGATTATTAAAGACCATGAATCTGATTTCATAAATGCCATATCTAAAGATTTTGGAAATAGAGCTTCGGAAGAAACTATAATAGCTGAAATGTTAGTCATTCAAGGGGGTATAAACCATGCCCTTAAACACACCCCAAAATGGATGCGGACTCGAAAAGCGCCTACAGCTTTGCAATTCAAGCCAGCTTACAACAGAGTAATTCCACAACCTCTTGGGGTGATCGGCATTATGAGTCCTTGGAATTATCCGCTTCAGCTTGCTGTGATGCCCTTAATAGGTGCATTAGGTGCAGGTAACAGGGCGATGATTAAACCAAGTGAATATACACCTTTGTTCTCCAAATTATTAAAAAAGGTCCTAGGCAAAGTTTTTTCTGAAGACGAAGTTTACGTAGCCCTTGGTGGTGTAGATGTAGCTACCTGCTTTTCTTCTCTGCATTTTGATCACTTAATATTCACTGGTTCAACAAATGTAGGACGTATTGTTGCAAAATCTGCAGCAGCAAACCTGGTTCCTTGTACTTTAGAACTTGGGGGTAAGTCACCAGCTATTATTGATGAATCTGCTAATTTGAAAACAGCAGTAGCTAGATTGACTAATGCTAAATTACTTAATGCCGGCCAAACTTGTGTTGCTCCAGATTATTTGCTGATGCCAAAGTCTCAAGTTAGTGATTTTGCAAGTGCTATGATAAGCCAAGCAGAGACTTTTTATCCAGAGTTTGCAGGAAATAAAGATTATACATCGATTATTGCAGATTCCCATTATGCACGATTACAAAATTTACTTGAAGATGCTGAAAATAAGGGTGCCAAAATTAGAGTTGCTGGAAATGATGATAAACAACAGTTAGCAAAAGAACGACGAATACCACTGACTATTGTGACTGAAACAACTCCCGATATGAAAATTATGCAGGAAGAAATTTTTGGACCGTTGCTTCCAATATTGGAATCTGAAAGTTTGAACGAATCTCTTGAGTATATCTCAAAGCGAGATAGGCCACTAGCGTTGTACTGGTTTGGAAAGAATAAAAATAAACTTAACCGAGTTTTAAAAGAAAGTATATCGGGTGGAGTTACTATTAACGATGCCACCTGGCATGTAATTCAGGAAGATATCCCCTTCGGAGGAGTGGGTCCCTCGGGCATGGGCGCTTATCATGGTGAAGTAGGTTTTCGAACTTTTTCTCACATGAAAGGGGTATTCTTTCAAAGTAAGTTTAGTCAAGGAAGTAAACTTCACCCACCTTATGGTCCAATGGCATCTAAAATGATAAATCTAATGAAGAAAATAATGTAGGTTAAATTGGAATATGAAATCATATGATTATATTATAGTTGGAGCTGGCTCAGCTGGATGTGTTTTAGCCCACCGTTTAACTGAGGATCCAAATATATCTGTTTGTTTACTAGAGGCAGGGGGCACTCATAAACATTGGAGCGTCTGGGTACCTGCTGCAGCTATACTTAATATGGTTACTAAAAAACGTAATTGGTCTTTTGAAACCGTACCGCAAAAGGGCCTTAATGGAAGAAAAGGCTATCAACCTCGCGGTAAGATGCTTGGCGGTTCCTCTAGCCTAAATGCCATGGTTTATAATCGATGCCACCCAAATGACTACGATGAATGGGAAAAGCTGGGCAACAAAGGCTGGTCATGGAAGAATGTACTTCCATATTTCAAAAAGTCTGAAAATTATGAACCAGGTGAAAATGAACTTCATGCCCAAGGTGGATTATTAAATGTCTCAAAATTACGTAGCCCTGGTTCAATAAATGATATATTTTTTGAGGCAGCTAGAGAAAATCAGTATAAAATATTGGATGACTTGAACGGTGTAGTTGATGGTCCAGATTTTGAAGGTATGGGCTACTATGATGTAACTCACAAGAATGGAGAGAGATGGTCAACAGCTAGAGCTTTCTTAGATACTGCAATTGAACGTAGTAACTTAACAGTTGTAACGCACGCTCATACTGAAAAAGTAATAATTGAAGATAATGAAGCTAAATTGGTTAGGTTTAATGTTAAAAATAAGACTAATCAAATTAAAGCTAACAAGGAGATAATATTATCTGCAGGCGCTTTTGGTTCGCCGCAGATATTATTGATGTCAGGAATTGGTCCAATAGATAAATTAAAGCCTCATGGAATAGAGCAAGTTCATGAATTACCAGGTGTTGGCGAGAATTTACAGGATCATATAGACTATGTGATGGGATATAATTCAAATGTAAAAGATAATATTGGTTTTTCTGTTATGGGAACTTTTCGTATGATTGGTGAAATCTATAAATATATAACCAAGCGGAGAGGTATGATAACCACTAATTATGCTGAGAGTGGTGGGTATTTTTATACAGATAAATCAGAGCCTTCTCCAGATATTAAACTAACCTTTGTTCGTTCCGCTGTCGATGACCATGGACGTAAGTTGCATTTAGGGCATGGCTATAGCTGCCATACTACAGTCTTGAGACCTAAAAGTAGAGGCTCCTTGTGGTTGAATAGCTCTAATCCAATAGATCCACCCGCTATTGACCCTGCTTTTTTGGAAGATGAACGCGATATGGAAACATTATTCCGAGGTGTTAAGAAAACACAGAGTATTTTAAAATCACCTGCATTTAACCCCGTACGGGGTAAGCCATTTTATGCATCTGACACTGATGATGACACAGTGTTGAAAAAAGATATCAGAGACAGATCTGATACTGAGTACCACCCAGTAGGAACATGTAAGATGGGCCATGATAATATGTCAGTAGTTGATGATAGGCTTAGGGTACATGGAATAATTAACTTGAGGGTAGTCGATGCATCTATTATGCCAAATCTTGTCTCAGGTAATACTAATGCACCAACAATCATGATAGGCGAAAAAGCTGCAGATATGATCAAGCAAGATAATCAATAATATAGCATAACAAGATTAACAAAATTAGATTATTTACTTAAATAAAACCATAGTGGTATCCAAATAAAACTTAAGGTTACTATGCCCTTTATGGATTGATAAATAATCCATACCCAGAATACTTCTTTTTTATGAGATTTCACATAAGAAATAATTCGTATAGGATTGAAAATATTAATTTTTTTAAAATTTATCATATATAGCTTGTTAAGCAGTATTGATAGGTATTTTTAAATAATGTTTACCATTATCTTCAGCTTTGGGTAGCTTTCCAGCTCGCATGTTTACCTGAACAGAGGGCAGCAATAACTTAGGTATTTTAAGTGTTTTGTCTCGCTTGGTTCTCATTTCCATGAACGAACGTTTATCTACACTGCTATTTATGTGGATATTTTTTCCTTTTTGTTCATCAACTGTGGTTTCCCATTTGTGATAATTACGATCTTTTGTTTTATAATCATGACAAAGGAATAACCGTGTATTTCCAGGCATTTGATAGATTTTTTGTACTGAATCATAGAGAGTCCCAGCATCACCTCCAGGAAAATCACACCTAGCTGACCCATAGTCAGGCATGAATAACGTATCCCCTATGAATAATGCATCTGATATATGATATGCAACACAAGCTGGCGTGTGGCCTGGTACGCTCATAACAGTTACATTCAAAGTGCCAATTTGAAATTTATCTCCATCATCAAATAATCTGTCAAATTGACTTCCATTCCTTTTAAAATCACTATTCTCATTATAGATTTTACCGAAAGCCTTTTGCACAAGAGGAAGATTACAACCCATTGCTATTTCACCCCCAAGCTTACTTTTTAAAACTGAAGCCCCTGATAGGTGATCGGCATGAGCATGAGTCTCGAGTATCCATTGTGTTTTAAGGTTATTATTATTGATATACTTTACTATTTTTTCTATGGACTCGTTGGATGTGTATGCTGAATAAATATCATATCCTAATACTGAGTCTATGATTGCACATGATAAGCTTTTTGGATCAGAGACTACATAACTGACTGTATTAGTGTATTCATCGAAGAATGCTTTTATAGTAGGCTTTTGCAAAGATTTAATCCCTCGTGAAACTTTTTTAAGGCTAGGATCACTAAATAGTATATTTAATATATTTAGTATATTTAAATATTAGCTTTATTTATGCAAAAGTCTATTTTGCTATATATTGTTTTATAAGACTGGTAAAACGGAAGATGTTATTTTAGTTTGAGCTTAAAGGACGGGAACAATTGAATGCAGACTTTAATAAAAAATTATCTATATTTATTTTTATTATTCTTTCCAATTGAAGTAAATAGTAGCGACTATGTTCAAGTTCCACCGAATGAAATAATGGATTTCTATAGTATTGTATCTGAAGTATCGCCCAAAAGAATTTCACAGGACATTAATAGACTTGCAAACTTTGGTACCCGGCATACTTTGTCTGAAAAGGTATCCGACCAACGAGGGATTGGTGCGGCAACTCGCTGGATATATAGCGAATTTAAAAAGATTTCAGACTTATGTAATGGCTGCATTGAAGTTATGTATGTCTCCGATAGCGTATCAGGCGAGAGTCGTATCCCCTCTCTGACAGAAATAGTAAATGTCATAGCTATCCAAAGAGGGTCGGAAAGACCAAATGACTTTGTCATGATGTCAGGAGATATAGACAGTAGAGTAACTGACCCTTTGGATGGAATATCAGATAGTCCCGGTGCAAATGACAATGCCTCAGGTATGGCAGGTGTTTTAGAGGCCGCAAGAGTGCTATCCAGAAGGGAGTATGCAGGCTCCATAATTTACGCAGGCTTATCGGGAGAAGAGCAGGGGCTTTTTGGAGGAAAAATTGTTGCACAACACGCAATCAAACAGGGGTGGAATATCAAAGCAGTATTAAACAATGATATGATATCTAATATTGAAGGAATAAATGGGGTAATAAATAATTCTTCTGTCCGTATTTTTTCAGAGGGGACCCGCGCAAACGAAACAAAAAATGAGGCACTAATCAGACGCTTTACTGGAGGTGAAGTTGACAGCCCATCAAGAAACTTAGCACGATATATAAAAAAAATAGGTAATCAGTACATAGTGAATTTAGATATAAAACTCATTTACCGTCTGGATCGCTACGGAAGAGGAGGTCACCACCGTCCATTTAATGAAGTGGGTATACCTGCAGTAAGAATAATGGAAACTAATGAGCATTATGATAGGCAGCACCAAGATTTAAGGTCAGAAAATGGAAGAATTTTCGGAGATATTATGAGCGGTGTAGATTCAGATTATGCAGCAAAGCTAACATCATTAAATTTATTAACTATGGCCCAAATTGCTGGCGCTCCGCCAATACCAATAAATGTTGAACTTTCTGGTGCGGTAACAGCTTCAGCTAAACTAAAGTGGGATAAAGCTGAATTAGGATCAAAATTTAGTGGATATAAAGTTCATTGGCGTGAAACCTCAGAATCGGAATGGTCAAATTCTAGGTTTGTAGGCGATGTAAATGAGTGGGAGTTTGAAAATTTAGTTATTGATAATTATTTTTTTGGTGTATCATCAGTTTCAAAGGATGGGTATGAAACTCCTGTGGTATTCCCTGGCGCTGCTGGAAGGTTTTAATAATTTTTAGCTTAACTTATAATAATGATTAAGGCCTGTTGGGTAAGTAGTATTTAATAATTGCATGATGAAAATACAAAAAAAACAGAAGTTTACAGTCAGTGTAGCACCTATGATGGATTGGACTGACAGGCATTGTAGGTGGTTTCACAGAAAACTATCAAAGAATGCTTTGCTTTATACAGAGATGGTAGTTGCGGATGCGATCATTTATGGTGATAAAGATTTTTTGATATCATACAATCCAGAAGAGCATCCAGTTGCATTACAACTAGGCGGTAGCGATCCCAAAAAACTATCGCAAGCAGCAATGATTGGTGAAAAATTTGGTTATGATGAAATCAATATAAATATTGGATGTCCATCTGACAGAGTGCAATCTGGCAGGTTTGGCGCATGTCTCATGGATGAGCCTGAGCTCGTTGCGGAATGCTACTCTGCTATGCAAAATACTGTAGATATTCCTGTTACTGTTAAGTGTCGACTTGGCATAGATAATCAAAATTTATCCGAAACTTTACCTAATTTTATTAGTATAGTATCTGAATCTGGCTGTGAGCACTTTATTATACATGCACGAAAAGCTTGGTTAAATGGTTTGTCACCAAAAGAAAATCGTACCGTTCCTCCTTTGCAATATTCAATGGTACATGAAATAAAAAATCAATTTTCAAATTTAGAAATTATTTTAAATGGAGGTCTAAAGAATATACTTGATGCTAAAAATAACTCATTAGGGCTTGATGGTGTTATGTTTGGTCGGTCTGCATACCAAGATCCTTGGATTTTAACTGAGGTAGACGAAAAATTTTATAAAGGGCCGCAATATTCGAAAAGTCGTTATGATTTAATTGAGGACTTAATTCAATATGCTGAGTCGAAACAAGAAAATGATAGATCTACTAAGTCGCTTGTCCGGCATATTATGGGATTATATTCTGGTCAGATGGGAGCGCGGACATGGCGCAGGGCATTGAGTGAGGGAATATCTAATGGTCTCAATCCGTCAAGTATAATCATAAAAGCTGCAGAGGAACTTAATAAGGCTAATAAGAATGCTCAGAGTCATTCATGATCGCTGAATACTTTTTATTAGTTTTTATTTTATTGTCAGTTGGGTTTTTATCTGGATTTAGCGCTGGTTTATTTGGAGTTGGCGGTGGTGCTGTAATGGTCCCAGCTTTATATTATGCTTTTAACGCCATCGGTGTTTCTGAAGCTTCAGTAATGCATTGCGCAATTGGCACCTCTTCAGCCGTAATAATTTTTAATAGTTTTAGAGCTGTCAAAAGCCATCATAATTTAGGGGCAATTGATTGGGATCTTTTGTGGCCTAGCTCATTTATTACTTCCTATGCTCTATGGATTGGGGTGGGCTCATTTTTTGCTGCTAGCTTTTTGGCTTCTATTATGTCAGCCCAGTTTTTAATGATATTATTCGCATTGGTAATGATTGTAGTTTCTCTGCATTTCATCTTTGGCCCCAACAATTTAAAGGTATTTGTTTCTGTTCCAACTGGTTTTGCTGTGCCAATTATTGGATCCCTAATAGGTGCTTTATCTTCTTTGATGGGAATTGGGGGTGGATCTATAACTGTTCCCTTAATGAATATGTGTAGAATACCAATGAATAGAGCGGTGGCTACAGCCTCAGGTTTTGGATTTGCTATTTCTTTGCCTGCTACAATAGGTTTTATTATATCCGGGTGGGGTATTGATGGCAGGCCCTATTTCTCTCTGGGGTATGTAAATGTAATAGCATTAGTCTGTATTTTGAGTTCTGCTTTTTTTGTTGTTCCCTATGGGGCAAAAACCGCGCAAATTTTACCTCAGAAACGATTAAAACTGCTATTTGGTTTGTGTTTACTAGCAGTCGCCTTACACATGGCAAAGAATTCATTTTATTAAGTATTAGCTAAATTATATTGCTATTTAATTGATACTTATTCGTATATATTTCTGAAAATTATATTAACACTTTGTGCATTTAAGTATTAGAGCTAAATTATGAAAAATGATCAACCCTTCGATGATATTATTGAATTAATACATTCTGTACCAAGCTTGGATGATGCAGCATTTGAAGAAATCTATCAGATATCAAAAAAGTTTGATTTGCCAAATAAATTAGGGAGTAAAAATACAGATATTATTAAATTATTAGCTGCTGTGCAGGGTTGTTTCCCTGTGATTAAAAAACCTTTAATTTCCATTTTCGCGGGAACTCATGGTGTTGCAGAAAGTATTTTTGATGAAGATATTGTTAACATTGCAAAAGAAGAGTTAAAGGCCGTTTCTGATGGTAGTTCTGGTGTGCGAGGTATCGCAAAATCACTACAAGCCGCCTTCAAAGTGTATGAATTAGGAGTGGAATATCCATCTACTAATTTTACAAAAGGACCTTCGTTATCAGAGAAAGACTGTGCGGCTGCGATAGCTTTTGGCATGGAGGTTGTTGCTGAGGGTGCTGATGTAATAGCGATAGGAAGTGCAGGGCTTGAAACTAACACAGCAGCTATAGCTATTGCTACTAGCTTATATGAAGAAAGCCCTGTTGATTACTTTAAAGGAACTCATAAAAAAAATACTTTACGTTTAAAAAATACTTTACGTTTAAAGGCGGTAAAAAAAGGAATTTTACGAAATAAAGCTTCCTTGAACTCACCTTTAGATATTCTTAGGTGCTATGGCGGCCGCGATATAGCTGGAATGCTGGGAGCCATAATTGCAGCAAGGCATCAATGTATACCTGTTATATTAGACGGTTTTTCTGTTTGTATAGCTGCTGCTATTCTGCACAGCATTAATGAAGACTCCATTTCTCACTGTTTTGCAGGGCATGTAACAACTGAGTGGGGGCATAAAGCTCTATTAGAAAGGATTAGTCTAATCCCAATTCATGATATGGGCATTGGTATTGGGGATGGAACTGGAGCGGCTTTTGCACTCAATACGATGCGGCTTAATTGCGAAGCCCTATCAACAATTATCGAAAAATAATTTTACGGATTACTTTATGTCTATTTTTTCAAATCCAGAATTTGACAATCACGAAGGTGTTTATTCATTTGCTGATCCTAGTTGCTTAATGCGGTGTTTTATAGCCGTTCACAGTACTAAAATGGGCCCTGCGAGCGGAGGTACTCGTTTCTGGACTTATGTAAGTGATGAAGAAGCCTTAACTGATGCTCTGCGCCTGTCCAAAGCTATGAGTTATAAAAATGCTTTAGCGGGAATACCTTTAGGCGGTGGAAAGGGCGTAATTATGAAGCCCGAAGAAAATTTTGAGAGGAAGGATTTATTTACAGCCTATGGTAAAGCAATTGATAAAGTTGGTGGTAGATATATTACGGCAGAGGACGTTGGTGTTAGTCCAGAAGATATGCAAACTATAAAGGCGGAGACTCACTACGTAGCTGGATTAGAGGAGGGCATTGCTGCCTCAGGTGATCCATCACCGCATACAGCAGATGGAGTTCTACGTGGTATGGAAGAGGCTGTGAAGCATAAGATTGGTGTTGAAGGCCTAGGCGGAATTACTGTTGCTATCCAAGGCTTGGGTCATGTGGGGTATGATTTAGCCAGACGTCTACATAATGAGGGTGCACATTTAATAGTCGCGGATATAAACAAATACTTAACTAGAAAAGCAAAAGAAGAATTTAATGCCACTATCGTCTCCATAGATCAAATTCACGCTCAAGAAGCCGATATTTTTTCTCCCTGTGCCTTGGGGGGGTCTATAAATTCAGATACATTGCCTGATATTCAAGCTTATATAATAGCGGGTGCAGCCAATAACCAGCTTTTCGATAACTCAATTGGTACAAAGCTACTTAAGCAAGGCATATTATATTGCCCCGATTACGTGATTAATGCAGGTGGTATAATTAATGTAGCTTCAGAAATTTCAGGACACTATGATTTATCTTGGGTGGACGGTAAAATAGATAAAATTAGAAGTAACTTAAAAGAAGTATTCGATCAGTCAGCAAGATCAAGAACCCCAACTAATGAAGTTGCTGACAGTATGGCTAGGGCGATGTTGAGTAAATAGGGAAAATGTTGCAAACTGTATCAACTCGTGAGAATTGATATATATTTTATGTGTTAGAGTTATATTTACTAATTGATGTAATATAATCAAAAAATGTTCATAAAGCGGGAAAAGTATAGGCAAGATTAATGGATCAACCTACCCCAACAAATCGCGGTAAGCCCATACGACACGGTGATTTTGATACTCTTTGTGATGCTCTTGATTATGCGGCCTTATGTAAGACGGGTTTTAATTTTTTTGACGGAAGAGCAAAGCTAAAGGAATCACTTACTTATAGTGAATTAAGAATAAAAGCATTAGCACTTGCAAAACGGTTAGTTCCATTTGCGACAAAAAACTCCCGAATTGGTTTGGCCGCAGTGTCAACGCCGGAGTTTGCTATCATTTTCATGGCTTGCCAGTATGCAGGACTTGTACCTGCTCCTTTGCCGCTCCCAGTTACTCTTGGCGGAAGAAATTCATATGAGAGGCAACTTCAAAGACTAGCAGATACAGGTGATTTTCACGCCTTATTCTGCCCTGATTCAATGAAACAAATTATGGGTTCAGCATTGAATGATATGGCTATTCCAGTGATATCATTCGAAGACTTAGTAACCCTTCCTAACGGAAATAAATTAAGACCTTTTGACAAAAATGATTTATGTTACATTCAATATTCGTCAGGTTCTTCTAGTTCACCCAAAGGGATTATAGGCACTCAAGCCTCTGTCTCTGCTAATTGTCACGCTATTACAAAATTTGGCATGGAGATGGACGATAATGATAGAGGAACGAGCTGGCTGCCTCTTTATCATGATATGGGATTAATTGGGTTTATGTTGGCTCCAATAATGAGCCAAATGACAGTTGATTTCATTGACCCTCAAGACTTTACACGCAGGCCTATTACTTGGTTACAATTAATCAATGATCACAAAGGCACCTTCTCATTTTCACCTACATTTGGTTATGAATTATGTGTACGTCGTTGGAGAAATGATAGAGATTTAGATCTATCCAGTTGGAAGGCAGCAGGTATTGGTGGAGATATGGTGCGGCCTGAGCCATTAACTGAATTTTCAAATTTATTTTCAAAAATGGGTTTTTCTGAGGGCACATTTAAGCCTAGTTATGGTTTAGCAGAGACGACACTTGCCGCAACTTTTTCACCTCCTGGGCAAGGGTTG
>Ga0222716_10004520_pt1 | contig 10907 bp, 17 predicted proteins | sample C33_13DmetaG_FD_165044 | JGI IMG/M metagenome (GOLD analysis project Ga0222716, IMG submission 165044) | Estuarine water microbial communities from San Francisco Bay, California, United States - C33_13D | ecosystem: Environmental > Aquatic > Marine > Unclassified | place: USA: California... | reverse complement strand
GTCAATATTAGTTAGCACCTTGTAAATGACCGTCAACTGTGTGACTAGGTGGTGTGGTTATTATATCACCATGTTTAATACTTTGATTGTTCGTCTTAATATCTGTTTGAACATTTGTATTGACACCGTGTGCTAATTCCATCGCCTTGAAGTTATTAAATGCCTCATTTACTCTTTCTGCCTGTGTCATCATACTTTTTTCAAATAGTTTCTTTAATTCTTCATCTGTGTATAAATTCTTTAATGTTTCATAATCAAAACCTACACTACCTGTAAGATTGTTAAATGATACATTTAATCTTTTTAATTCACCCTCTTGAATTCTAAGTAAATAGTTTGCATTTGCTATTTTTTTATCAAGAGCATTTTCTTCTTTTGTGTCAAATACACCAGGTTTATCTATTCGTTCTCTTTCTGCTTTTAATTCAGCAAGTGTAGCTGTTGTTTCAGCAATTAAATTTTCTTGGTTTCTTAATCTTTCTTCACCGCCAAATGTGGCAATCTTTTCTAGTATGTCAATATTACCAAAATCAGCATTACCTTGACCTCTTGCAATTATACCAATCTTGAAATTTTGACCTGCTTTACCCTCTGCGACTAATTCTTTTGAAGCTTCTCTTATTTTATCACCAAACATTAATAATTTAGATAAGACTGGTTTACTCTCACTACCAAATGCACCTTGAGCTGCTAAATCTCTTAAATTTTGAAATGATGAAATCGTGTCGGCAAATTTATCTTTATCTAATAGTAATTCTTTTACATCAGCTGTGCTCAAAGCAGCGTATTGTTCAGCAGTTTTTACTAAAACATTTGATGAATCAGTTGTTAATGCTCCCTCATCTCTAAATTCTTCTTTACCTGATGCTGTAGCCTGTTTAATTTGTTCAGACGCCGATACTTCACCGCCAAATAATGATACTAAACCACCACCAAATATTCTTTCTTTTAAAGATATTTCTTCTTCTTTAAGTTGTTTTGCAAATTCTTCATTTGTAATTTGTACTAATTTATCTAAATGGTCAAGTAAATATGCTCTCATCTCTTTTGCTTCATCAGCCATATATTTTGCACCTGCACCAGCAGCTAAACCTAACCCAGCTGCAAGTAAAAATGGTCCTGCTGAAATAGCAAATGCAGCTGTGCCTAATTTAGCAACTATACCTGAGGCTGCCATACCTTTAATCGCACCTGTTAATAATGGTCCTGCTGTAATAGCGATACCACCTAATCCTGCAAATAATGACCCCCACTCTGTTTTTGAAATATCATCTGACTTACCTGTCAAATAGTCGTAAACACCTTTGATACCTACACCTGCTAATGCAATAAAGGCACCTTTTTTGCCAAATAGTCCTGCACCAGCGGCTGTGGCCATGATAGCAGTTTCCATGTCTGCTTTTTCTGTTTCAGGTATATCTACTTTTAGTATACCATCTTCAACAAATTCTATAAGTGGTTTTGCAAGAAAACTTGCCAACAACCCATAAAATCCACCTCTTACTAATCCTTTTCCTAAACCTTTTGCAAATCTACTAGCTGCGCCGGTAGCAATAACACCACCTGCACCAAAGATAGCACCTAAAGCGCCACTAAATAAATTACCTAGATTAAAACCTGCACCATCCATATCTCCTTCAGGTATTCCACCTTCAGGTAATTGTGGTCCTATCGGACCATCAGCGCCAAGTTTTTCTTTTTCTAATTCTGCTAATGCTTCTCTTTCTTTTCGGTCTTTATCAATCGCCATGTCAACCTGTTGTTGTAACAATGAGGCTATATTTTCAGTACACTCATATAACCTTTGTTGACCTTGGTATAATGCGCCAAGCACATTTGTGTTTGCACCCATAGCCCCAGCTTGTAACAATGTGCTATGCATATCATCAGGTGGTAGTAAACTATTAGCTGCTGAGAATGATTGACCTACCTTATTTTGTAGTGTCGCAGCTATACTTAATGCTTGGTCGATTGAAGCCATTATTTCTTACTCTTACTTGTTCCTGTGTACAGACCAAACCAGGCAGCGCCAGCACCAACAACGATACTAATTAACCCACTCTGTTCCATAGTCGGAGCAGCCAAGTTCATATACCATATTACACATTTATATAATAGAACAATGTAAACTGTTAAGAACAACCTTGGAAATATTCTCCATGCGTCAACAGCTCTTGCCATATGAATCAGTTTAGCATACGGATTAATGCCTAGGTCTTTGATTGAAGTATCAACTTCTAAATCAACCTGTATTTTTTGTTTAGGTTCTGCAACCTTAACATCTTCTTTTATTTCTGTACTCATCTTCGTTTATTAGCCCTCTCCATTGCTCGTTCTCTTTCTTCCTTGAGGAATTTAAGCAATTGTTGTATATAAATCTCCCTCTCCCAAGGAAGCATTCCATCTAACTCAGTTAAAGAATATTTATGATGGTGTACTAGAGCAAAATTAGTTTGATAATAATTCTCTAGGCTGTCGTGAGAGAGGGCAATACGAAAAAATCTTGCGCTCCCTTTAACACTATCTTATTCTTTACCTTTGTTTTAGGATTCTCCAATTCAAACTCATGTTTTAACATGGGCATTGTTTCAAAGAATTCGTTAATCTTTTTAAATACATCACCGTTACAACCTTCTAAAAAGTTATTTAAATCTTCTTTAGAATAATCTTTTACAGAATGTACTTTTTCTCCCTCATATATTTCATGCATACAAGAAGAAATCATTTCAAATAACTGTTCAGTTCTCATGCCTTTAACATTTTTGCTTGTGTCAACAGAATCAATTGTTGGGTATTTCATAATAATACCAATATTCTTATCTTTATCGACAATAATATTGTTTGTGTGTGTTTCGTCAACTTGTACTTCCACTTTTGATAAATCAATTTCTGCTTCACCATAAGTTGTTTTGTCATCTGGACACAACATTCTTAGTTTTGTTATTTCACCAACTGACTTGGCTCTAATTTGTAAAAATACATACTCTAAATCAAATGTCGGCATATTCTCACCGTCTAGTTGACCAAATGTACATGATTTTACAATATCTTTTAACGATTGACTAATCTGTTTTGGTTCATTGGATTCTAATGCTTGTAGTAATATCTTTTCTTCTTTCACAAGAAAAGGTCTAAACTTTACTACCACATCAGCTGAAGGCAATGTCAATTCAAATGTCTGCGTTTCTAATATAGGTAATGCCATATTATATTATCTCCTTTTTAAATTATGTAAGTGGTGGGAATGGAGGCGTCACTCTTCCACCGGTCACTTTTCCAATTGGTAAATTTCTTCGACCTGCGTCAAGAACCTGTTTACCTGCTCTTTGAAGTTCAGGCGGCAACTTACTTAATAATCCGCCAAATAAACCAAAGTCTTGTCCCTTTTTAATTGTAGGTACATCACCTTGACTTTTTCCAATACTTGCTAAATTTATATCGTCTATTGTTAAATTTCTCCATTTTCTATATCTTAAATTAATTGGTACATTTATTAATGTGTCATTTGCACCATAATCATATTCAATAGAACCGATTGTTTCTGGATATACTTCTTCTAATCTAACTGCGTATGTAATTCTATCTCTATCGCCTTCGCCACCTGAAGCACCTAATTGATAGATGTCCATGTGACCGATATAATCATCATAATAATTCATATTGTGTGAATCTTCACTAAACATTTGTGTCTGCCAAGCTTCAAAGAATGCTCGTTGTCTTAAATATTTGTCACCATAAAAAGTACACTCAATATTACCTGGATATGAATATGCATAAGGCATTTCTCTACCTGGTCCATATGTAATGTGTTTTGTTGTGTTAACATCTCTACTCGGCATAGTAACTTTATTACACATCATATTAATGTTTCTTAACATTTCTGCATTTGTATAATAATCGTTTCTTTGTCTAGGTGGTGGACCGCCTTGTATATTTTGTCCGTAGGTACCAGTTTTTAGTTTACTGTTTAACCAAAATCTTACAAGATATCTATTAGGTCTAGCAACACCCTCACCCATATTAATTTGCGATATGAATTGTCCTACTGTAGAACCAGGATTACCTGGTCTTCTTTGTAATCTTTTATCACCAGCAACATTGACTAAAGATTTATCTCTAGGAATACCTATTCTAATATCTTGACCAAATATTCTTGTACCGCCTCTTAAAATTGCCATTATAGTACCTTGCCCTTATTAACACCGTGCTTGATAACATATTTTTGTGTACCATTAGCACCAACCTCTACCTCTTTTCGTAGATTTTTTGTAAGATTTAATTCTTGTTTTTTTCTGTTCACTTGTCTTGCGTGTTCAGTTAATTGTTTTGTTCTATCTCTATCCATTAGTATGTCTTCCTACTTCTAGCAAAAACAGTACCCAATGAAGCACCTTGAAACTGTGCGACTGGTAAATAAGCTGCTAATGCCATCTCATCTACATTAACTCTCAAAAATTGAGACCTAACTTGTGAGTACAAATATCTTTTAATACTTGCCTTTACATATTTATTAGACTTTACTTGGTCATATGTAGCTTGAATTTTAGTTGATTGGTCAAACTTACCATTACTTGCTAGTGCCTGCAATTGTTGTAAAAATGCAAACCTGGCGCCATATGGTAGATAGTGAAAATTTAAACCAATAAAACCACCTTTCATAGGCTCTAACGGTAATACTAGAGGGAATGTATCGTAGTAAGGCATTCTTGCCTTTGTCTTAGGGTCATAAAAGAACATACTCATACGACCAGCACTAGGTCTACCTAGTAACTTACCAGATGAAAACAATTCACTAGGGCTAGTTCTATCTGCGATAAGAGATACAGCGTTTCTGTACCAAGTAGCACTCTTTAACTTATTACCTTGTAAATCTTTTAATGGTTCAAATATATCAATTGCCATACCACTATTTATAAGAAAACCGATAGCGATTTCTCGCTATCGGTCAATGCGTTAGGTAAAGAGAGAGAAAGGATTAATCTTCGTCTGCTAATTTACTAAAGTAAGATAATGTATCATCATCTTCGCTAGCAGGCGTCGATTCGCTTACCTTTGGCATTTCTACAGCCGTTGTAGTCTGTGGTGGGAGGTCTACAGAGTCTACTGTCGCTGTACTTTGCGTACCCGTAATTACCCTATTCAGTTTCTCTTTGAGTTCATCATAGGTCTTAAAATTACTAGGGTCAACAAATGGTTTTAGAGGATATTGTTTTTCCCAAATAGCCTTGATTTCGTCATCTGACTCTTTCAATGGCGTAACACCCTCAAATTCGGATTTGTCATAGTTCCAATAACCATCAACTTTTCTAATTTTCAGTTTAAAGTTTGCACCTTTCCAAAAATCAAATGGGTTGATTGCTTGTTCATCTTCAAACGCTGGTTGCATGGCTTCAGTAATCTTATCAAAGATTTTCTTACCAAACTTATACAGTTTTACCTGTCCTTCGTTCTCTGGATGTTTAGGGTCTGATACAACATAGATGTTTGCATAGTAAGATAATTTTCTTTTTCTCTTTCTAGCAATCTCTTTGTCACTATCAACACCAGTATTCCACAATCTAGTATTCTCTTCACTAACAGGATCCTTTTGATTAAGAGTTGTTAATGAGTTCTCAATAAACCAGCCACCTTTGTCTTGAAACGCATGTGTCCAAACTCTCTGCCATGGCATTTCTTCACCATTAGAAGCAGGCAAGAAACGAATAACAGCATAGCCATTACCAGTTTTATCTAGTTCAGGTTTCCACAACCTGTCGTCTTGATACTTGTTGTTTGATTGTTGGTTCTCTGGTTGCATTTTAGTTTCCAGAGCTTTTGTGATTGCGTCAAAATTACTTGACGACTTTTTTAGACTTTCGAAATCCATATTTTTTCTCCTTGTATTATATGTGTTCGTTGTTTTCGTGTGACCTGTATAATTCGGCCTCATTATTATTTATAAGAGTTTTATGAGTCATTCATCCAACCTTTTAAATAATTCTTTACAATCTCTGGTTTTGATACCACATAAGGGTCATCATCATCAGAGAAATTGTTAAATCCTGGTTCTTCAAACATCTTTTCAATTCTACCGTCATTTACAACAGCTGCATATCTCCAAGACCTCATGCCAAAACCTTGTTTAGGTTTAGCAACCAACATTCCCATGTTACTAGTAAATGTACCACAACCATCTGGTATCATCTTTACATGTTTTATTCCTAAATCTCTTGCCCAAGCATTCATTACAAATGCGTCATTTACTGATACACAATAAACATCATCTACATGTTCTTTAAACTCACTAAACATTCTATCATAACTTGGTAATTCTTCACTTGAACATGTTGGCGTAAATGCACCTGGCAAACTGAACATTACAATTCTCTTGCCTTTGAAAAGGTCATCTGTAGTTACATCTTTCCATGTACCACCGACAAATGTACAGCCACCTTTTTCGTCTGAATCGCCTTCTCTAAATTTAAATGTGTGTTTCTTAATTGTATTCATTATATCCTCTAGTTAAAACAATATGCGTCTGTCGTGGGATTCATGGATTTACCCACAAGTTTCCGGGAAGAGTCCATTCTTGAATGAAGATGGTCCCTACTCGCAACTAAACAAGGTGTCTTCAGCCATTCGGCCATAACCCTCCTTGCCCATGCCTTTTGCCCTCTTAAGCAATTTTCAGCCAGACAGATAACAAGATTTGCAAATAATGTTACTTTACGCATATTGTTTACTAATATACACTATTCACGCTAGATTGTCAAGCGTGGAATAGTCAGCGTATATTATATTTTTTCGTTCTTTCCACTCGTCAATAGGACCATTGACTTTATCACGGCCGTCATTGAATCTGTTGATTTTGATAAATTTTATGTCAGGATACCAGTCTGCCAAGGTATACCATTGTCTAATCCAATTGATGGCAGGCGTAGGACCGTTCTCCTTTGCTACATAATGTTTGGTACTCTTATAGAGATTATTAACATTTGCATTATGGCTGTATAAATCGTGACCTATCATATAAACTTCGTTTGGTTGTTCTCTTAAAATACTGATATAACCTGCACTTGCACCACAAGCCCAACCATGGTCTTTGTCCATAATATCTGTCAATGAAACAGACTTATCATTCTTTGTAATCCATGATACTTTGATTGTAGATTGATTTATGTTCTTTTTAGATTTTTCACCATTTCTTTTTATCATGTCAACAATACCACTCAATGTTGAACCATGCATTACATATTCTGTTGCGTCACCTCTTTCATTGGTAACCAATATCTCATCTAAATGTTTCTTTGCCTCTATCTTGTCCATGCCACCTAAAATCATTTGTTCATATGTCATGGCAGGCACTTTAGTCCAATCTCTAAAATAAGATGGTATAATATCTGCCACACCAGCATGATAAATCTCATGCATAATACCATGGTCTACAGCAGTAATTACATCTGGCATAAAATCTCTGTAAATTGCATTGCAACCATAAATGGTACCGTGTTGTCGTAGATTTGCTAAATCAAAACCTTTACGACTTTCGCCATTACCAATTATAAAAACTCTTTTCAAAACCACCCCATTGCAACAGTCCAACCAAACATGTTTACAAGTGTAAAGTAACCTACTAACATTGTAGGCCATGCTAGTTTTCTTCGATAGTGTGCATATACGGCTGTCAAACTACCAATGAAATAACCTGGATAGATGTATCTCATATCTGGATTGTCAGCCGTAAATGCCATTGTCATACTTGCGCCGACAATAAAAATAAAACTTACTAGTTCGTAGTAGAATGCCACTCTATCTGATTCATAAGATGACATCCAAAATTCTTTAATCTTTTCCATTCTTTTACCCATAATAATGATTTAAGAGACCAGTTGCATATACGAAAATAGCAACTGCATTTAGGAAGATTAATGCACGGTCATGCCATAGCATACCTACAACTAACCAACCTGATACACCAATCCCATGAATTATAATGTTCAAGGGAAATATGTTTGCACTTGATAATGCCATACCAATAATAATGAATATACTAGATACCCATTTGATATACCAAGACAAGTCACCTTTTGGTGTAATCTTTTTGAATACTCTGGTAGAGTTCAATTCTTTTATCTTATCGTCTAATTTCTTTCTCACTTCTTCTTTAGTCATTTACAAATACATCTTTCATTATTAATTTAACTTTTGTTTCATTATATTTTACAAATGGTTTTAACTTGGTAAGCGTATGTGCGATTTTAGGCCATACAACTTTTTCGTTAATCTCTTTATTCCATACCTTACTAAACGATAATACTGAATCAAGTATGACGGTGGTCTGGATGTGAATTCGTTTTTGGATATGTAATCGTAAAATTCTAGGATGCTGGCCGCTATGTACGAGAAAACCATCATTAAACAAAATATCACGGTTAGCAAGGTCATTACGAATAGATACGCAATCATTCCTGAAATGATAGTCAAAGTTGTCTTTAAACTTTCTAAACTTGGTATAATTCTCAGCACCTTCATTGTTTAAAATATTACCCACCCACTTATTGCCATCAACAGCAAAATTAGCAACAAAGAAATCCAAGATATCTCGTTCATCATATCTTTTAGATAGTTTATGAAAAAAATACCTATCTGACCTTTTCGTAAAGCTTTCCAACTTTGCTGTAACCCTACCACCATATTTGAAATAATCATAGTCAGAGGTGAAATGATTTTTGACTGCCAAATATGTTTTAAATACATCAAATCCACCATACATCATACAATCTTATATTCAAAGTTTTGTGTTTCATCATTAATATGTACCTGTTTAGCACCATTTCTAATATGAAAATGGGTTGCCATAGGTGTTAAAGGTGATAGTGTAACTAATCTTTTAAATTTGTTTTCTTGTACCCATTCACCTAGTTTTTTTATAATCTCTTTACCTGCACCTCTTTTTCTTGACCATACAGTATATGCAACAACAATTTCGCCTCGTTGACCGTCTTGATTGGCAGCCTGTGACATGTAATCCATTTCTCTAACAGTAAATGGTACTTCAGGACAATATGCAACACAAACAATCGCCTCAATTTCATTCTTATATTTTAGACCAAATATTTTTCGGCCATGCATGATACGAAAACCAAGAGTAAGTTCAGGTCTTACAGGATCCTCTGATACATCAATATCATCTAGTTCTACTAGTTCAGTTCCTTTTACCCATTTAAAAAAGTCATCTATCTTATCTTTATACTTCTTCATATGTTCCAGTTTTCTTTAAATGTCTTAACATCTAAAAGGTATTTACAACTAATAGGAAAATGGTCTTGCATATGTTTTTCCATTTGTTGTGTTATCATTCTTGTTTCTTCTTGTGCGTCTGGTTTATTTCTTAAATTACAGACACGAGCAAAAGCATATAATGTTCCTGACCAAATCCATTCTGTCATCATGTTTTGTGGCAATACCATTCTTGCCATTTCAGGTGCTACACCCTCTCTTAATAAATTTTGATATGTTTCTTTTACATATTTAATTGTAGGTGTAATATCATATTCTATTTCTTTATCACTAGACCCTTGTTTTTTGTTTTCTGGTTTACCACGCCATATGAATGGCATAAAAAATTCTGGTTCATCATCAACATATCTACGACTCACTTCATTCCATACAAGACCAACTTGATGTTTTACTAATTGTCTTGCTACAAATACTGGTGCTTTAATTCTAAACTGCATACTTGCATGAGCAAATGGTGACCAATGTTCATGCTCTGCCAAATACTTAATTAACTTTTCATCTCTATCACTCATCTCTGAAATTTCTTTACCGAAAGAAACTCGAGCTGCATTTACTATGGAAGCGTCACTTCCCATTTTGTCAATTAGTTGTATGTTCATATTGGTAATTTCCCTGCCTCCGGTAATTTTAATAGGTTTGCGTTAGTACATTCTACTTGGATTTTTTCTTTTAGTGCTTTAGAAATCAATCGGCCGACCGTTTCTACTTCGATTTTATTTTCTTCACAATACCATAATATGGCATCCATGTAAGTGATAGGTCTTTTTTCTCTGACCACACCTTCTATAATTAAACTAAATTCTTTGCTATTCATATGTATAATATATCACTTATTGTTAATAATGTAAAGCGTGGATTGTTTCTGTTACGAGGTACAACCCACAAAACCCTAAGCGACTAAGCCGCTAATGCAAAGTTATTATCGTTTGCGTTTAATTAGCATGAAAGGTTGCCACCTATTAATCTCTTACAATTTTCTCAACACCTGTCGAAACCTATATCAGCCCCATCATAAGCACACTCTGTAAATGTGTTTATGGTGGAGCTGGAGGGAATCGCACCCTCGTCCAGCATGTCTACCATAATTGTCGTCAACGACTAATTCTTATAGATCCAAACCTTTTAGATTAAAACTTGGATTAATTGTTGTATCAAAACTTATATACAATATACAAGCCTCTGAACCATCTGGTGCTTGCATTGTTACCATTTGTTCAGTTGTACCTTGTTTCAACCAATGTGTAACTACAAATGCAATATCACCATCTTCTTTACCGTTCGTTTTACCGAATGAAACACTAAATGGTGTCCACCCTTGTTCACTTCCATACTCCATTACTGTCTTTGTATCTCCACATATAATTGGAGCATGTGAACGGAAAAAATTATAGTGGCCATCAGCTACAGCTGTTGTAACTGAAAACAATGTTACTGCTATTGTTGATAGCATTCCCATAATTATTCCTGATATGATTTTATTCATGTAAGTCCCCTTTGAGAGCGACTAGCTTGGTTTATTACCTGTCTTCTCTTCGTAATATTTATAGAAACCCTTGATTGCGTCTTCAAGTTTTCCCATGTAGTCTGCTTTGTTCTTAACGAATGCCTTAGCAGAACCGTCTTCACCA
>Ga0222716_10004515_pt1 | contig 10912 bp, 11 predicted proteins | sample C33_13DmetaG_FD_165044 | JGI IMG/M metagenome (GOLD analysis project Ga0222716, IMG submission 165044) | Estuarine water microbial communities from San Francisco Bay, California, United States - C33_13D | ecosystem: Environmental > Aquatic > Marine > Unclassified | place: USA: California... | reverse complement strand
TCATACGCTTTTTGAGCTAAATCAATTGCTAAAGCCTCACTAGCATCTATGACCGAACCTTTGCCTTCTTCTAGTTCGCGTAATCTTTTCTGTTCTTCAATTTTGTCTTCGTAGCTTTTAATTTCATTTTTTCGAGTATCTTCAGACATTTGTAATGTTCTAGGATTAGTTAAATCTTTTAAGATTGTTATTTGGTTGTAGTAGTCATCAATTAACTTTGTTGCTGCTTGCCAAGCTGCATTTTCATCTTGAGCGCTTTCAATTGTGTCTTCTAATTTCTTCTTTTTGTCGTTAACTTCTAATAAACTTGTACCGCCTGCTGATATGGTGTCTTCAATAGCTGTAACTGCGTTTTTCTTTTTATTAATTTCTACTTGTTCTTCTGAAGTTATTTCAGATTTTGTATCTATTCCATAGTCTTTATAAAGCGCATTTAACATTGAGGATGTTGCTTCATCAAAAGTACTGTCAGGAGTGAAGTCTGGACCTGCATAACCTAAATAAACTAGAGCCTCTTCAAGTTGTAAAATATCAGGACCAGAATCTGAAGTAAGGTCTAATGTTCTATAAAAAGGTGTGCTTCCTTGTAACAAAATAACTGGTTTGTTATCGACTGAATACAAAACTCCTCCAAATGTTATAACACTGCCTTCATTTGGTAAATAAGTAACAACTCCAGAAATTGTAGATTTGAGTATAGATTTATCTGTCTTTCTTAACGTTCCGTTATAATCTTCTTTTGTTTCTAAATCTCCTCTCTTAATTGCTACAGTTGTTAGCTCAAGTGTCTTACTTGTATTTGATGAGGTAGAGTTTTGAAAACCAAAATAGTAGCCGCCATAAGTAGCTACAGCTATCAAAATAATTATTGTTAGAAATTTTTTATTAAGCATAATCCCAATTTACAAATTTAATTATAAAAGTTATCAAAATTAACCTCTTGGACCCATTCCTGGCCCACCGCCTGGTCCTTCAGGTCTTTCTAAACCTAGTTCGTCAAAGCAATTCTCAACTGTAGTTCTTACTTCTTGCATATCTACATTTGCTGTTTGAGAAAGTGATCTTATAATTTCTCTCAATCCCGTTTCTGTATTGGGATCTTGAACTTCGTAACCATTTTCTCTTAAGCATTGCGCCATTTTGAGCTCATCATCTAACCTTGCTGCTACAACAGCTGGGTCTTCAAATTGAGTTTCAGAAAAAAGCGGTAAATTATTTTCTTCTGCACATGCTCTAATCTCTTCAAACATTTGTTGTCTATCACCCTCGTTTTCAGGACCCATTTGCTGTCTAAATCCTTCTTCTCTAGAAGGATCTTGGATGTCATAACCTTTTTCACGTAAACATTCAGCAATAATTAACTGTGCATCTTCTGGAGAAATATCTTCTAAAACAGTGCTTTCAGTTGTAGTTTCTTGGTTTTGTAATGTTACAACTCCCTGTGATTCACTAGACGAACAGGCTGAAAACAAAAGAACTGTAATAAAAAATACGTTTATATAGTTATTGAATTTCACATCAACTTTCTTTAAGTATGATAATACAAGGACCTTCTTCATAGAAGGCCCTGTTATTAATGGAGTTTTGATCAAGGGGTTTAATCATCATCTCCGTCTAATTCGTTATGTGAGTGACTGCCTTTATTGTGACCATGTCCCTTTTTACCAATACCGTGGTTTTTGTGACCTTCACCATTTTCATCATGTTTTGCAACTTTATGAGCTTGAAGTTCTTCAGCTGTAACAACACCGTCTTCTAATTCTGTTACAAATTCTTCTTGTAGGTGTGTTTTAAAGTTTGAATCTTCTAAAGCATCAATTTCTTCTTGAGTAATTTGTCCATCTTCAAGAATTGTTGATTTAGCTTCATGCATTGCTTCATGCTCATAATCATCGTTATCGTTATCGTTATCGAACTTTGATTCAATATTATCAAATGTAGATTCTACGCTATCAAAGCTGGATTCAATATTGGACTCAACGTTGTCTGCAATTTGATCTAGTTCACTTGCATAAACTACACCACCAGTGATTGCTGCTAAAACTAACACTGCTAATCCAATTAATAGTGATTTTTTCATTACTCCTCTTCCTCTATAGTGTTTTTAGTCTTTCTAGAAGACCTTATTGATTGAGTTAATTTAACTATTCCAAGAACTAACAAGACTATAACGAGTGTTGCAATTATGGCAGCAACAATCATGCCTCCCATGAACATTTCAGATCCCTCTCCCATCATTCCTCTAGGACCCATCATGCCACCTCTACCAGCCCTGTGGAAAAGTGTTTCTGTGTTTTGTAGTATTAAGTTTTTCATACTGTCAATGTACACCAACTTAGCTGAGAGGTTTCTGAGAAGCTATATAATTCAACCTTGCATTAAATTTTTAAATTGTCATCATTAATCTATGGCGAAAAAAATCTTGCTTATAGAAGATGATGCGAAAATTTCTAATCTTGTAAAAGAATTACTTGAAGAAGAAAATTATGTTGTTGACCAAGTATTTGATGGAGAAACTGGTTTTTTTAAAGCACTAGAAGAAAAATATAATTTAATTTTATTAGATATCATGCTTCCTAAAATGAATGGATTTAAAGTATGTTCAAAGATTCGATCTGTAGGTAATCAAACTCCGATTTTAATGTTGACCGCAAAAAGTGGAGAGTTTGACCTAGAAGAAGGCTTAGATACTGGGGCTGATGATTATTTAAAAAAACCATTTTCTTCTATTGAACTAAAAGCAAGAGTAAGAGCCCTTTTAAGAAGAAATAAAAATAATGGGAATACTCTAATTGATGAAGATTTAAAAATAGATTTAGAAGCAAGAAGCGTTACTTTTAAAGATACTGAAATAGACTTATCGGAAAGAGAGTTTGATCTACTTTCAAACCTTATCGAAAATACTGGAACAGTAATCTCCAAACAAGTATTACTAGAAGAAGTTTGGGATAATATTTATCCAAAAGAGGAAGAGCTTAATAATGTTGAAGTTTATATTGGCTATTTAAGAAAGAAGTTAAAGCCTTATAAAGTTGATGAAAAAATAAAAACTGTACGTGGTTTTGGCTATAGGTGGAATTAATGAAGAAATTAGGTATTAGAACAAAAATACTCATAATTACATTAGTAACTCTATTTATTGGAATATTTTTTATTCCAGGAATTTTACAAAATCTTGCAGAGTCTAGATACTCTCAAACTCTAAATTTTGACAGCAACGTACTCCTTGAAGAACTAGCTGAAGATTATACAAGCTTAGAACGTGATGATATGCCAAGAATAAATAATTATTTTGTTCTTTTGTATGACAATGCTTCAGGACAATTAATTAGAGAAGGAAGTTATTTTCCACCAAGGTTTGGAAGAATGCATGATCTTCAAAATATTAAAGGGCTTGCTGAACTAAAAGAATTTACATACAAAATAACTACAAGTGCAGATGGAAAAGTTACTGTAGTTGTTGCTTACAACTCCTCTGCTCCGAGAGAATTTATTGATCCCTTCCAGAGAGATTTTTTTAGGATTTATCTTTTTATAGGATTTTTAGTTGTCATTGGTGTATTGCTCGCTACAACTATTGCATTTAGACCGGTTAAAGAAACTATTTCTAAAGTTTCTAAACTTGAGCCGTTAAAAAACTTAGATAAGTTAAAAGAACTTGGATCTAACGATGAAGTGGGTAAATTGATAAAAACTTTTAATGGTTTGTTAGAAAAAACTCATTTAAGTTCTAAAAGCCAAAAGCAATTTGTTGAGAATGCTTCACATGAATTAAAAACTCCTCTAACAAGTTTAAATTTACAGCTAGAAAAACTCGCAAATGCAGAGAATATTGATCAAAATCTTGTAAAAGGTATAAAAGATGATGTTAGTGAAATTGAAGAAACCTTAGAGTCTCTACTTTTACTTAGTGAAATCAAAAAAACTGATTACCCTGAAGAACCACTTAATTTAACGAATGTAATATCAGACCTAATTAATGATAGAGGATATGATATAGAATTTGTTAACACAGACAAGCTTGAAATTGATACAAACTTAGGACTTCTAAAAATTATTCTCAACAACTTAATAAGTAATTCAATCAAATTTAAAGATACAAAAGCCCAAATTCAAACTTGTGTAGTTGAGGGTGTCAAAACAATAATTGTTGAAGATGACGGGGATGGTATCTTATTAGAAAATTACGATTTAATATTTGATCCCTTTTTTCAAGAAGATGAATCAAGGACTAGAGGTCATGGTGGAAGTGGTCTTGGTTTAAGTATTGTGAAATCTGCTATAGAAAAACTAGGTTGGAAAATAGAGGTAAGTGAATCTAGTTTTGGTGGAGCTAAATTTACAGTTTTTATTTAATTTTTATAGGCTATTCAAATAGTCTTATTATTCCTTAATCCAAATAGTGGGCGTAAGTATTTACTATTCTTAACCGCATGATAAATGGTAAGACTCAAGAAACAAATGAAAAATAAAGCTATGGGAAATTTAATGACTGGATGTAAGTTAATTTTAGAAAAGTAAAACATTACCAACATTTGAACAGGTAGATGAACAATATAAACTGGGTAAACAGCAGTTTTGTAATAAGTTAACTGTGGAGAATCTTTATTTAAATACACAGCACCTAAACCTAACATTAAGAAAATAAAATTAAATGACTCAAACGCAATCAGTCTGTTGTCTAAAGCAAAACCACTTTCAAATCCATTAAATAATCTATATATGTAAGACAATGATCCAAGTACTAGGTGTATTTTCCAATTTCTTTTGTTTGATTCCCAAAAAGCATCCCCCTGTGAAGTTAAAATAATTCCTATCAAAAACCATATAAAACCAAGAACAAATCCATGACTTGTATTTGCATACTCTTGGTAATACTTTCCATAATCAACGCTAAAGTCAAACCTTAATTCATTTAAGAGATGGCCTTCCAAAATTACAGGTATAGAAAATAAGAAAATTCCACCTTGTGTATTTAAAATTTTCGAAAAAATTGTATCTTTTTCCTTGGTATTTGAAATGATTTTTAAAAAGGGAATTGTGATAAGACAAAAAGTTAGGATATACAATACAAACCACATGTGTAGGCCGTTGTACTCAAATACAATAGCAACTAAGTTGCTTACTTTGTAAAAAAACGAAAAACCATAGAATTTTGCAGTTATGTAAGCTGATAAGCTGGCAAACACTAGGGATCCAAAAACCCACGGTATGCCCAATACTTTTAATCTCTCTTTTAATATTTTGGTTTGTGATCTTTTAGAAAAAGAAAGTCTTAACGCTATTCCGGCAATTAAAAATACAAGAGGTATTCTCCAAGAATTTAGAAGATTTAAAATTATCCAAATTTCTTCTACAACTCTTATGTTTTGAACAAATAAAATATTTCTTGCATTGTATGTAAATGATTGGCCAAGATGATAAAAAATCAACAAAAATAGTGCTATTGACCTTAATGCGTCAATATCATATCTTCTCTTGTTCATTTGTCTAATTATAAAATTTATTTGTTATTTATTCTGTAGTTGAGATTTTAATTCTTCAGTTATAGGAGTTGGCTTCATGGTTAACTGATCGGTGTATACATGCACCGCTTCACAACTGCTAACTAATTCACTAGTGTCTTTTAAAAACATACCCATAACCCATGTCATACTTGTATTGCCAATGCTTTTCACCTTTACTCCGATTTCAACTTGGTTATCAAAATATAATGGTTTGTTATATTGAACCAATAGTTGAACTGTGTGGAAATCTTTGTTTGTTTCTTCAATGTCTTTTAAGTAGTCGTAATTAATAAACTTAAAGTATGCTGTAATTGCTTGGTCAAAAAATGCAACATGGTTTGCGTTATGCATTACACCTTGTGGATCGAGTTCGTAATATCTTACAGTTGCTTCCCAGAATGCCTCAAAATCGTTTCTGGAAAGTTCTATTTTTGACATCTAGACAAATAATTGAGTTTTTGGTTCTATTCCACCTGTTAACGGCATTGCATATTCAAAAAAGTCATTAGTAACATAAGGTTTAGTTTCATCAAGAAACTCTGGGGGCATATCTTTTGTATGTTTTGCAACTTTATGTAAGTCAACCACATCAACATCACAAAAATATTTTTCAGAGAACTGTCGTTTCAAAACAACTGAACCACTGTCTCTTTCTTGTGACGCAACAACAGCATATTGACCAACTCTTTCAGCTTCTTCTGCATCCACTTCGGATACGTCTGCTAAAAAAGAACGTTGTAAATAACCAAAGGTGTCTGCTCTAACTCTTGCTCCGTCTATGTGCTCTGAAACTAAATTGGTTAATGTATCTCCAAGTGCACCCGAACCTGAAAGCTGAACGTTTCCATGACTATCTTTTTTTCCAGCAAGACCTGATCCTGATTCTTTTGCATAGGTTTGTAAAAAATACTCTCCATTTTCATTGTGAATTCCTTCAGAAACAGCAACGACACAGCGACCTAGAGAATCATATACCTCTTTAACTTCTTTAAGAAAATTTTCAATTTTAAAAACTTTTTCTGGAACATAAACCAAGTGAGGTCCATCGTTTTCATTTGATTTCCCAAGTGTGCTAGCAGCTGTTAACCATCCAGCATGTCTACCCATAAGAACATTAATTTTTATACCTTTCAAACTTCTGTTATCTGCATCATCGCCTTGAAACGCATGTGCAACAAATCTTGCAGCTGATCCGTATCCTGGACAGTGGTCGGTTTCTAGTAAGTCATTATCAATAGTTTTTGGAATATGAAATGCTTTCATCTCATAACCTATTTTTTTTGCTCCTTCTGAGACCAGGTTCGCTGTTTCAGCTGAGTCGTTTCCTCCAATGTAGAAAAAGTTTCGAATTCCTTCTTGTTCAAATATTTCTACCAGTTGCTCTATATCATTATCTGTAGGTTTTTTTCTAACTGAACCTAAAGCAGCAGCTGGAGTTTTACTAATTCCATATAACTGACTTTCGTTAAGACTAGAGAGGTCAACAAAATCTTTTTTCAACATGCCTTGCAACCCATGCCTTGCCCCAATAACTTGATCAAAGTCTGCTTGAACAGCTTCTTTTATGAAACCAACAAGAGATTTATTTATTACAGCAGTTGGACCACCTGACTGTCCAATTATTGCCTTACCTTTTGGCATTTATTAGTTACCGTTTTGATAAACAGAAATAAAACTTAAGTAAGAGTTTGCAATTTCGGAAACAGCTTGTTCTCTTGATTTTTCTCCAGCATGCCAACCCTTTAATGAATCCCAAAAAATAGATCTTCCAATTGCAAATCCTTTATATCCATCAACTGAAGCTCCTGCTCTAAGCCATTCGTTAACTTTCTCGTCGTTTGCACCCCTACCAAGAACGACAGCAATAACGTCTTCTCTGCCACCACTTTTTATAACAGATGCAACTTTTTCACATGCTTCTTTAGTATCTAAACCTTCGATCTTCCAAATATCTGGATCTGCTCCTTTTTCTCTCATTTCCTCAACAACCTGCACAGCAAGCTTGGGTCTAATTTCAGAATCATATCTAGCTTGATCTCCATCAACGCTAGCAAGTTGAGCATCTGAAGCTGGGACTAAAAATTCTAGTAAAAATTTTCTACCGTTGTCATCTAACCAATCTGAGAGTGTTTTAATTCTAGAGCCTTGAATTTCTCTTGTTTCGGCTGGGTCGTCTGGATTCCACCTAACCAGTATTTTTACAAAATCAGCACCGACTTCTTCAATTTTGTTTCCAAAATCATCACCGTATTCAAAATCAAATATTTTTTGACCGGATTTTTCTACCGGAGCTGCAAACTTTATTCCAAGTTCTTTAGCTTTTTGTTGTACCTGTAAACCAAATGCTTCATCAACTAGAATTGCTGGATCTCCACCTGATATTCCAGCGTTTTTTGCATTTAAAAAGCCATCGAAAATTATATTTTTCATCTCGGAAACTCTATTTATTTCTTCTTGGGAGGGTTCTCTACCTTCTACCCCAAGCAAACCTTTAGTCAACGTTCCTCGGTGGTCAAACGCAAGAATATATAGATCGTTGTTATAGCCTTTCATATTTTCTCCTTAGTTTTTCTATTGACTCTTTTTAAACCAAAATTAAATATAAATATAAAAACCAATATTGATATTAACAAATACACGGTCTGCATTTCTGTTTTTTTATTAGATTCTCCTAGAGTTAATACTAGATTTTCTACAAGTTGGAGTGTTGTTGTCCCCCAATTGTTTGCTAGGTTTTCATCTAAAAAATATACGTTTCCAGCCGAAACAGCTTTTAAGTCATTCCATCCAGGTCTAGTAGATAGATCTTTGTTGAGATAATCTGAGTGCCCAACAATGATAAAATCAGGGTTTGCTTCAATAACTTTTTTATCAGTATATTGTGGATATCCAGAACCATAGATATCTACCTCTAGGTTTGCGATATTGGTTACCCCTAAGGTGTTATAAATATCACCAATTAAAGCATTTTGATTAACAGTGTAAAGACCGTAGGAATATCCAATCTCATGAAAAACTGAAACTTTACCGAAATTATTATTTTTAATTAGAGAATTTATTTTTGTCTTCATTTCGTCGACAATAAACGAGGCTGTTTGCTCTTTCTGTACTAGTTCTCCAACTTTTTGAATTTGAAAATAAACTTCTTCTAAGTTTTTAGCTGGTGGTAAAACTATATAATTAATGTTGTTTTTTTCTAGTCCTTCAATAATGTTATTGAAATCAAACGCTATGACTACTAAGTCAGGATCTAATGGTTTTAAATCTTCTGCTGATACTGTGTAAGCATCTATTCTCTTAATTGGTAAATCTGTTTGATAAAAAGAGTCAATTCCAACAAGGTTTTCTGCTGCACCAAGCGAATCAATAATTTCTGTATGAGTAGTAGATAATGAAACAATTTTTATATCAGAAGCATTGTCACTTGTATTTGTGCACATAGAAAAAATTGCTGCAAGTATAAATATTTTAAGCTTCATTATTTCCTTCTCTCGAGGTTGTTATAAAAACACTAAAGTCGACCTGACTTATCTTTCGAATCACAGTTGCGGGACAGTACTAGGTTTTCACTAGTTTCGCTTTAATGTTTCGTTAAAAAATACTAGCAGGAAGTTAGAAATCTTCTTCTTGGTTATCAGTATTTTTTAATGTATCCATCAAAGTTGGTTCTTCAATATTTCTTGGTACATCTGGTCGAGGAAGGTCTGAACTTGGATATTCAATTCTAACTTCGGGCTCCTCTTTTTTTTCTGGTTTTAAGTTTTTAACTGTCTTTACGAGAGACATTAAAACTGTTTCTTTTTGAGTGTCTTTCTCTTTAGGTTTAGTTGGGTTTTTCTGTTCAACTCCATCGTTATAGGTTTCCTCAAGTACAATTACCTCAATTCCCCCCACTAAATCTGAAACTAAATTATAGAAAAATGCTGCAATTGTTGCTAAAGCTGTTTGAGTTAACATATACACTGCTGCAAGAGAGACAATTGCAGAAAATAGTGGTTCAATGTTTCCAACCAAAGAAGCATCTGCATCAAGTAAAGCAAGTCTTCTAGCAATATCTTCTAGACCTTGAGGAACGCCAGCGTTTACTAATAGCACCCAAAGTATTGAAATACCTAAAACAACCGTTAACGCAACTACAAAGTTTAAAACTAATGTTACTTTTAAGACCGTCCATGGGTCTATTTTTCTAATAATTCTTCTAACTCTATTAACTCTTACCATTATTCACTCTTTATTGGAATAAACGCCGACACCTCTTCTTCTGATGAAAGCTTCATAATTCTAACACCTTGTGCAGATCTACTCATTAGTTTTATTTGCTTTACAGCACATCTTATTGCGGTTCCTCCTGTACTCATAAGCATAACCTCAGTATCTTCATCAACCGACCTTGCTCCCACCAAGTTACCTTTTGACTCGGTAACTTTTAGTGCCTTGACTCCCATTCCTCCTCTACCAGCTTTTCTAAACTCATCTAACTTTGTCCTTTTTCCATACCCCTTTGCGGTTACAAATAAAAGAGTTTCGTCTCTAGAGGTTGAAGCACCAACTACTTTATCGCCTTCTCTAAGTTTTATTCCTCTAACACCTTGCGCGGTTCTTCCTTGTGGTTTAAGGTTTTTTTCCTCAAATCTAATTGCCTGGCCATTTTGAGATACCAAAATTACATCTTCATTTCCAGATGTAGTTTTTACAGAAACAACTTTGTCATCTTCTTTCAGAGTTATTGCTTGAAGAGATTTATAATTTGAATCAAAGTCTTTAAATTTGGACTTCTTAACAACCCCCTTTTCAGTCATAATTAATAGAAATTTTTCCGTTTCATAATCTCTTGTATCAATAATTGCTTGAACTTTTTCTTCTTGACTCATGGTTAATACATTTTGTATTAGTGAGCCCCTTGCTGTTCTGTTTGTTTTTGGAATTTCATGTGCTTTTGCTCTGTAAACTTTTCCAGTGTCTGTAAAGAACAACAAGTATGAGTGCACCGATGTTGCTATGAGGTGTTCAATGATGTCTTCTTCAGATGAAGCCGCCTTAACACCTTTTCCGCCTCTTCCTTGTTTTTTATAAGACGCCGACGGCACAGATTTTACATAACCGTTTGCAGAAACCGAAACAATTATTTCTTCGTCTTCAATTAAGTCTTCTATAGTAACCTCTCCAACGTCTGGAACTATTCTAGACCTTCTCTCATCACCGAATTTTTTAGTTATTGCTTCAAGCTCTTCAATTAAAATATTATCTTGCTTGACTCTACTTTTTAAAATCTCTTTTAAGTTTTTAATCGTATCCTTTAGTTCATTTTTTTCTTCTTCAAGTTTTTCCATCTCTAATGCGGTTAGTCTTCTCAGGGGCATATCTAATATGTGTGAAGCTTGTATTTCTTCTAGTTTACATTTCGC
>Ga0222716_10004514_pt1 | contig 10914 bp, 7 predicted proteins | sample C33_13DmetaG_FD_165044 | JGI IMG/M metagenome (GOLD analysis project Ga0222716, IMG submission 165044) | Estuarine water microbial communities from San Francisco Bay, California, United States - C33_13D | ecosystem: Environmental > Aquatic > Marine > Unclassified | place: USA: California... | reverse complement strand
GTTATTTGGAGATTTACAACGAGAAGATGATGGACTTGTTCGACGGGAGCGGCGGCGCCGGAGAAGATGAAGAGACGTCAAAGTTATCAATTCGTGAGGATAAAGAGCGAGGGACGTACGTGATGGGTCTACGGGAAGAGGTCGTGACGACGCCGTCGCAAGTGCTAGCGCTTCTAGAGCTCGGGACGACGCGAAGGCACGTCGGGGCGACGAATATGAACGCGCACTCGTCTCGTTCGCACACGATTTTCCGAATGATCGTCGAGTCAAGGGCGATCAGTGGGGGGGGTCAGGGCGGTGCGGACGACGGCGCTGCGGTTTTAGTGTCCACTTTAAACTTGGTCGATCTCGCCGGGTCCGAGCGCATGTCAAAAACGGGTGCCGAAGGGCAGCGCGCCAAGGAGGGCGCGCACATCAACAAGAGTTTGATGACGCTCGGAGTCGTCATCAACAAACTTTCCGAAGGTGTCGAGTCCAAGGGTGGTCACATTCCTTATCGTGATTCAAAGTTGACTCGTATTTTACAGCCTGCGCTCGGTGGCAACTCCAAGACCGCAATCGTATGCGCGATGACCCCGGCGGCGTCGCACTGCGAAGAGACGCACTCGACGCTGAAATTCGCACAGCGCGCTAAACGCGTCATCAACAAGGCGACTAAGAACGAGGTCGCCGCGAATGGTGCCACGAATGCGATGCTGAAACGTCAACAGAAGGAAATAGCCGCGCTTAAAGCGCGTTTAGAAGAGGAAGGGTGCGCCAAAGTGGACGACAAAGCCATCGAGGCTTTGCGAAGGCGTCTCGCTGAAGCCGACCGTGAGAAGAATCTCATGGCGCTCGCCCTGGAGGACGGGGAAGAGAAGGCCAAGGAGCGCGAGGCGAAGATTTCCGAGCTCGAGGCAAAAGTGAAGGAGCTCACCGACGCGTTAAACCAAGCGAAGGCGCGAGACGAAGAGGAAGACCCACATACGGCTGAGGTGCGTTTGAATTCAAAACGCCCTTCGCCGGAACGCCAGCAGTCGCTCTCCGCGATGACGCCTGACACCCTTCAAGCCGTGCGGGCGTTCGAAGCGAAGATTGCGGCACTTGAAAAGGATCGCGATGAGCTGAAGTCCAAGGCGAGCGATCTCGAGCGCTCAGAGAAGCGTCGAGAGGAGCTCGAGCGTCAACGCCTGGATGCAGTGCGGGACATTGCCTCACTCAAGGAGGAAATCGCCGAAATAACCGCCGCGATGGTGGATAGCGATGGTACGAACGGCGCCGGGGACGTTCAAATACTTCTTGCACAAGCTAAACGCGCTCGTGCGCGCGCGGAAGACGAACTTTCGAGTATCAAGGCCGAGTTTTTCGAGGAAAAGTCCCGGCGCGCCGTCGCCGAGGCGGAGGCCAAGCGTCTCGGCGACAAACTTACATCTTTACTCGAATCGCAAAAGGACGATGGGAATGCAGCGCACAGCGATTATGTTGATTCCAAATCGTTGGCCCATTTGGCCCTGCGCAAGCAAGTCGTCAAGCAAAACGAAACCATCTCTTTGCTTGAGGCGCGCGTCAAGGAATCCGACCAAATGCTCGACGAAGCCATCAAGGTGTACGAGGAGGAGGTGGCGAAGAACAAGCGGCTGATCGAGGCAGGCGTTGCGACGCAAGGTGAAGGAATTCCAGCCAATCTTAACGCTGATGTCGATACGGACGCCGCCCTCGAGGCTTTAGAGGCGGAGCGACGCGCGAAGGACGACTTGACCAAGCGGTGCGCGACGCTGGAGAAGAAATACTCCGTCGCCAAGGCGGCATTTGCCAAGCTTTCGAGTGAAAAAACAAAGGAAAATGACAACGCCAGCGAGAAGCTCAAGCGCGAGAACAAGGAGCTAAAGCGTCAAATGCACAAGCTCACTGAAGTCTACGCCCGACTGCGCGAGAAGTTTGCCGCGGGTGGCGACGCATTCGACAAAGTCAAGGACGCGACCGAACTGAAGTACGATCTCCAGGCGCTCGAAAGAAAGCGGCAGATCGAGAAACAAGCACTCTTAGCGAAGATCAAGGAGTTCGAGGACATCGCCGCGGCGAACGCCTACGTATCTGAGCAAGGATCAGCGAAGAGGGTGAAGCGCGACTCGGGCGTCCCGCTCGCCGACGGCGCAAATCGACGCAGAGTCGAGTGAAGCGCGATAGAAATTGATGTTTAATTTGTAATGAATACGAGCGATGATTATTTGATTGGTGTGTTGCTGAAAAAACGAGGCCGCGCGCGACTAGAGGGATTGGTAACAACACTCGAGGAGTCACGACGGCTTTCCGTCAGCGTGAGCGCCGTTTCCGGCGTACATCTTTTGCAGCGAGGTGGTGTTAAATGAACACCATGTTTTTTTGTGAAACACGGCGAGAGCCCGATAATCGTGCCGGGCTTTTTTCGCTATGATCTATTTTTGAAAGCCTAAAGTAACGATTTGAACCGTTTACTTCTTGGACTTCTTCGGCAACAAGACCGAGTGGATGTTCGGGAGAACACCACCGGCCGCGATCGTGACGGTGCCGAGGAGCTTGGAGAGCTCTTCGTCGTTGCGGATCGCGAGTTGGCTGTGGCGCGGCACGATGCGCGACTTCTTGTTGTCGCGGGACGCGTTGCCGGCGAGTTCAAGCACTTCCGCGGCCAAGTATTCGAGCACGGCGGCCAAGTAGACCGGCGCACCGGCACCGACGCGGGTGGCGTACTTGCCAGCCTTCAAGTAGCGGGCAACACGGCCAACCGGGAATTGCAAGCCCGCCTTGGCGGATCGGCTCGTCGCCTTCTTGCCAGTCTTTCCTTTACCTCGTCCGGACATTGTGAGTTTGTATTCGCGTGATGGAATGACGCCTCGCCGAACGCCAACCGTCGTGCGAGGGGAAATTTCGCGAAAATCGACTCATCGCCTCACGCGATGTCGCCGTCGCGGGCCAATCAAAACGCGAGTGTACCCGGGGTACATTTCTAAAACGACCGATCGGGACTCGAAATCGTGCGCGCGATTTCTCGATTTACACGAAATCTCGTGATTTGATTGGCTAAAAAAGCGCGAGTCACTCCGTTTGACGAGTCCCGACTCGTCGATCGTGATCGAAAAAGGCGTGAGTCGATTTCGCGAAATCGGCGCTCGTCGGCGCGCGGCGACGCCGCCCGGCGTCATTCCACGACACGAATACATTCAAAATGGCCAAGAAGCCCGCTCAAAAGAAGCCCTCGGGCGCCAAGAAGGTTGGACGCAAGTCCAAGTCCGAAACCTACAAGATCTACATCTACAAGGTCTTGAAGCAAGTGCACCCGGACACCGGTATCTCCTCCAAGGCGATGTCCATCATGAACTCGTTCATCAACGACATCTTCGAGAAGATCGCCACCGAAGCCGCCAAGCTCGCGCGATACAACAAGAAGCCGACGGTCACGTCCCGCGAAATCCAAACCGCGGTCCGATTGATCTTGCCGGGTGAACTCGCCAAGCACGCCGTCTCCGAAGGCACCAAGGCCGTCACCAAGTTCACCTCCGCGTAAGCGATTCGAACGACGGCGTCGTTCCCCTCCGCGGAGGCGGGCGACTTTATTAGCACGAAAAACAGAAAAAAACCAAAAACAGTCTAGGGAAATCTTTGTTCCATGGACTATAAACTTTTGGTGTTCATTAACACCACCATAACGATAAAGAATTGTCTTCTTCCAACGCGCCTCTTCGTCCTCGCTTCGATTGAAAAATTTAAACGTTTAAATTCGCGTGTGATTCAACAATGCGGTGCCTAGCGCTGATACTAGATAAAGTGCGGTCGCGTTCATCGTCCTCGCGCGTACATTTCGTCGATGTCGCGCTGGAACCGCTCGCGCGCCTGCGGGCGCTTCAACTTGAACGTCGGGGTGATCAAACCGTTCTCCACGGTGAACAATTCGTGGCACAGGCGAATCGCTCGGACTTGCTCGAATCCCTTCAGCCCGGCGTCGTTCCCCGTGGCGATCATGCTCTTCAACACGTGAGCCTTCACGCGTTCATCGGCGCATAAATCTTTGAAGCTCATGCCCTTGAATTCGGATGACTTTGCGGCCGCCCAAGGCATCAAGACTTCCTCATCCGGGACGACGACGGCGACGAGGTGCGCCTGGAGGGAGTCGCCGTAGACGAAGGATTGCGCGACGAACTTGTTGCGGGCGTAGACGTTTTCAATCTTTTCCGGCGCCACGTATTCGCCTTGAGCCAGCTTGAAGATGTTCTTCTTTCTATCGATAATTTTCAAGCGACCGCCTGGGAGCCAGGTGCCGATGTCGCCCGTGTGAAGCCAACCGTCGCGGTCGACGACGTCCGCGGTCTCGGCGTCGTTCTTGTAATACCCACGGAACACGCTCGGACCGCGCACGCAAATCTCCCCGCGAGGATGAGGGTGATCATTTTTCGTGTATCGCATCTCGGGAACGTCCACTAGTTTGATCTCGCAGCACGGCGCCGGGGCGCCGACGTGACCCGTGGTGAAGTCGTCTTGCGCCGTCTTGGAGATTACGCACGCGGATTCTGTCATGCCGTAACCTTCGAGCACGCATCCAAAAGCGATGCGTAAAAACTCCATGACTTCAGCGCTGATCGGGGCGGAACCTGTGGACATGTAGCGCACGCGGCCGCCGAGCTTGGCGCGGAGCTTGGAGAAGACGACTTTCTCGAAGAGGGCGTTTGGCGCTTGGCCCTTGGAGAGCGCCCGTCTTTTGGACTCGAACGCCCACGCGAAGAGCTTTTGGGCCACGACACTGCCTTCGCGCACGCCCGCATTCACTTTATCGTAAATCCGATTCCATAATCGAGGCACGGAGCAAAAGACGGTCGGTTTCAAGGCGTTGATGTCGTCCAAAAGTTGCAAGACGTCTCCGCGATAAAACCCAACTTTAGCGCCGTTGAATAATACCACCAGCATCGTCACTCGCTCGTAGATGTGAGCGAGGGGAAGATACGATATGTGACTATCGCCCGGACCGATCTTTAAGTCATACGCATAACCCGCGGCGTTGCTGATCAAGTTGCGATGCGTCAGCATGACGCCCTTCGGCGCCCCCGTCGTGCCGCTCGTGTAACAAATCGTCGCCAAATCATCCGGCGCCGCCGGCGTCGCGGGCGATGGATTCCGCGAACCGATCTCTAACATATCTTCATAACTCACCAGTTTCACCCCCGGCGGCAAGAGCTCGCGAGCCGAGCGAATCGCCGCGAAATCCGAACTTCCGGCGCCTCGACCGCCGTAGCACACCACGAGCTTCACCGTCGGCGCGTCCTTCAAACACGCCACCATCGTCGCCAACACCGCGTGCGAGCACGCCACCGCGCACAAAGACGCATGATTCGCGATGTACACCACCGCATCCGGCCCAAGCGTGTCGTACAACGGCACAGAAATCACCCCCTGTCGCGTCATCGCCGCCTCGAGCGCCACCCACTCCGGCGTGTTGATGCTGTACAACCCCATCGCGCTCCCCGGCGCGATCCCAAACCGAGCCATCGCGCTCCCCAGCGCCACTCGTTCCCGCGCAACCTCCGCGAACGTCCTAAACGCGTACTTCCCCGGCGTCCCGGTCTTCGCGTCCACGTCCCGCGTCCCCAGACACGGCGCGTTCGCGTGTCGCCGCGCCATCGATTCCCAACAGTCGTGCAGCGTCCGCACCGATCCGTGCGGCGCCGCGAATCCCGTCATCAACGCATCGGGATACTCCGCGTTCCTGCGCGTCGTCGCGCGCGTCGCGCGCGTCGTCAGTCATCGCGCGCGTCGTCCCATCGCGCGCGCATTCGCCGCCAATCCTCGTCACGATTTTCGCGCCCTCGTCGCGACGCACCGTCGCGCGGGCGTCTCGCGCGGGCCGCCCGTTCGCGGGACTTCGACGCTGTACGTCTTCATCGCCGCGTCGGTCGGTCGGGACGCGCGCGGTCTGCCGCGCGCCGCGTCGTCCGCGTCGACCGATGGATGGTTGGATGGATGGATGGCTGGATGTCGTTACGCGCGGGCTGGACAAAACGCGCGCGCACGTTTTGCACTCATGGATCTAAAATTCACTGAATACACAGAAAACGTCATGCGTTTGAAAGCCGCGCGCATGCCGCGCGAACGCCGCGCCGCGCCCGAAAAAGTATCACCACCACACACGGCCCGCGACGACGCGGTCGCCGCGCCCCGCGCGCTCGCCGTCTTTCGCCGACGCCCATGAAGTACTCGACCTCCGTCACGAGCTCCCGTCGCAAGACGCGCAAGGCGCACTTCACCGCCCCGAGCAGTGAGCGCCGTAAAATCATGTCCGCCCCGCTCGCGAGCGAACTCAAGGCGCAGTACGGCGCGAACGCGGTGCCGATCCGAAAGAACGACGAAGTGCGCGTGACGCGCGGGAAGTTTAAGGATCGCGAGGGGAAGGTTGAGCAGGTGTATCGCAAGAAGTGGGTGATTTACATCAAGAATATCACGCGCGATAAGGTGAACGGTACGTATCGAGCGCGTCGAGATCGCGTCGCGCGGCGCGACGGGGACGAGGGCGAAGACGATGATTCGAGGAAAGCCCTAGTTAGGGGCGGCGGGCGGGGCGCGCGCGCGCGAAGACGACGGAGGGCGTCGTCGCGCGCGGCGCCGCGGGGGCGATCGAAGGAGACGGAAAGATGATGATGGATCGCGCGAGCGAACGATGCGCGCGCGAATGGGAGACTGACCGAGCGACGAATCGGGTTTTTTCGCATCGCAGGCGCGACGATCAACGTCGGCGTCGACCCGTCCAAGGTGCTCATCACCAAGCTCCACATGGATAAGGATCGCAAGGCGCTCTTGGCGCGCAAGGGTGGCGCTAAGGGCACGGACTCCGCGGATGCGATGCAAACCGTGTCTTAAACAAGGTTATTGTCGTCTTAGGATGTTTGTGAGCGAGTTAAATCTCTAGATAATTAAATTGCCTCTTCGCGCCGCCACCGCGCCCGGCTCGCCACTTCGCGTCGTTCTCGTCGTCGGGTCACCGGTCCAGGCGATGCCCGGGGACGACGTCGGGCAACGCGCGCGGTCGAACGGCGCCGGAGAGGACGTCGCGCTCGCCCAGCGCGCGTGTCCGCAATCGTGGCGCGCGTACTTTCCCGACGTTTCCTACGAGTTTAACGACCGCCGCGCCGAGCTGAGCCGGGCGCTGACGACGTTCTTCGCGTCGACGAGTGGGAAGGCGTTCGTGAGAGATGTGCGTCGAGGGACGAGGCGAGGCGATCGCGCGGACGAGGTTTTGAAGGGGATGACTGACGAAGATTTTGAACGCGCGCGCGACAGGTGGAACTCTTCGACGAAGGAACGATCGCGGTGACGATCGATTACGCGAAGCTGCGGGAGAAGACGCAACACATAAGTGATTTGCACGCGGCGATGACGTGCGCACCGATGGAGTGCATGGCGTGCTTGCGTTGCGCGGCGCACGAGGCGACCCTGGCGACCGCGGAGGGACGAGCGAGGCTGCAGGACGCGTACGGGATTCCAGCGAGTGATTTACGCGTCGTGACGTCGATGACGACGTGCGTGAAATTAGTGAACTATGAGGAGAGCAAGGTGAGATTCGCGGCGATGCGGAGTAACGTGGTCGGGCGAGTGGTGAGTTTGAAAGGGACGGTGACGCGCGCGGCGCCGATAAAGCCCGCGGTGACGCACATGGTATTTGTGTGTCAGACGTGTCAGGAGCGGTCGAGGTGCACGTTCAAGGATGGGAAATATCGTCCGCCGTTAATGTGCTCGACCGAGCGGTGTCGAGGGAAGAAGTTTGTGCACGAATTGAGCAACGTGGAGTGCGCGGATTCCCAACGCATTCGAATACAAGAAATCGCCGACGACGGGGTGATGAGCGAGGAGGGACGCGTGCCTAGATTTATGGATTGCGAGTTGCGAGGCGCACTGACGGATTCATGCGCCCCAGGAGACGTGGTGACGATGTTGGGGGTCGTGGAGAGCGATACGGTTGACGGTGGCGGCGGCGGCGCGCTCGCTCGGGGACGCAACCAGGCGCTCAGCGAGTTGTACTTGAACGCATGGTCATGTACGGTATCGCGTGGAAAAGGTGACAGCGAGGATGCATCTGATAGAAACGATGAAAATGATGGCGCTGCGGCGAACGCCCCGAATGATACCATGGACGCAACCGCACACGACGAAGCCGTGGCTGGCGAGGGCGCGACATTGGGAAGTAAGAGGTTCAAAGTGAGCGACAAGCAGGCGCGAACGAACGGAGAAGACGACGTAGAAACGACGACGGCACCGATTTTGTCTACACAAGATTTAGAGTTCATCGCAGATTTCAGTCAGCAAGATGGAGAAGAAATCGTGCGAACGCTTGTGCACTCTCTGTGCCCTCAAATCTTTGGTCACGACGTCGTCAAGCTCGGACTCTTGCTTTGCCTCTTTGGCGGTGTGCGCAAATCTGTCACCGGTTGTGGAAAAGTCCCTACGCGTGGGTCTTTACACTGCCTCGTCGTCGGCGATCCGGGTCTCGGGAAGAGCCAAATGCTCAAAGCCGTGTCAAATCTCGCGCCGCGATCGATTTACGTGTGCGGTCGAACCGTCTCTGCCGCCGGTCTCACGGCGGCCGTGGTGCGTGATCCGGGGACCGGGGCGCAAACTTTCGAAGCGGGTGCCGTGGTTCTCGCTGATCGAGGCGTGTGCTGTGTCGACGAGTTTGACAAGATGCCGAACGAGCATCAAGCCTTACTCGAAGCTATGGAGCAGCAGAGCGTCTCGGTGTGCAAAGCCGGCCTCAACGCCACGCTTCCCGCGCGCACGTCCATCATCGCCGCGGCGAATCCCGTGCAAGGGCATTACAATCGCGGGAAAACCGTGAATGAAAATCTGAAAATGTCCGCACCGTTACTCAGTCGATTCGACTTGATTTTCATCCTTTTGGACACCGTGGACGAAGTCTTGGACGAGCACTTGAGCGAGCACGTCATCGCGCAGCACAGTGGTAGACATAGCCAAGCACGTCGCGCACAAGCGCGACAAAACTTGCACGCATACTATAACGAGGTAGATACCGATGGACGGGCGTTGGAGGACGCCACAGAGCGCGCGTTTACGCAAGATTTGCGCGACGGCGCCGCGCCGTACGTTCCACTACGTTCACGTTTGCGCGTCGTCGACGAAGCCATGGAAATTCTGTCGCACGACGTCATGCGGAAATATATCTCTTACGCTCACGCGTACTGCCATCCCAGACTCACCGGTGAGGCTGCTGAGATATTGCAAACGTTTTACCTCGAGCTGCGCGCTCGAGCGCCCGCCGACGGCACGCCGGTGACAGCTCGCCAACTCGAATCCCTCGTGCGGCTCGCCGAGGCTCGCGCGCGCCTCGAACTTCGCACCGAAGTCACCGCAAACGATGCTAAAGACGCCGTGGAAGTCATCAAAGCTTCTCTCATCGACGCACTGAGTGATCAGCACGGGCGTTTACGTTTCAATCGCGTCGGCGGAAAATCAACCAAGCGGAGCAAAACGAAACTCTTCATCGAAGCCATGAACGCGCGCACGGCGTCCAACGACTCGGCCTACTTCAGCATCGGCGACCTCCACGCCCTGGCCGACGATTTAAACCTCGGTATCGCCGACATCGACGGCTTCATCGAAGGTTTAAACATCGCCGGCGAACTCCTCAAATGCGGGCGTCTGTACAAGAGCGCGAGCGCGTCGTCCGCGGAGACCCCGGGCAAGCGTCGGCGATGACGCCGCGCCCGTCGTCGCGCGCGAGAACCACCACCACCATCGATCGGCCTCGACGTAAACACCTCCCACGACCGCGCGTCGGCGCACCAATCATTAGCGAGACGAAACGACGACTAGACGTAGCAGCCAACCCCGCGCGCGCCTTCGCGCCTCCCCGCCGCACTCCTCGTCGCGCGCTCGCCCACCGCGAGACGCCCGCGCTCGGTCGACGCGTCGCGTCGCGCGCGTCGCCATGTCCGCCGCCGTCGTCGCTCGACCGCGCGCGCTCGACCGCTCGAGGTCGTCCCCGCGCGCGACGCGACCTCGCCCGCGCCCGCGCGCGCGACGCCCCGACGCGACGGCCGCGACGTCGTCGTACGACGGCAAGACCGTCGTGTGCACGCGCGAGAGCGGTAAGAACGGCGCGCTGATGAACCTGATCGCGGCGAGAGGGGCGCGGTGCGTCGAGATGCCGCTCGTGCGGGCTGTCCCGGGCGAGGACGCGGCGACGCTCCCGGACGTGCTGAAGCGCGAGCGCTGGGATTGGGTGTGCGTCACGAGTCCCGAGGCGGCGAAGGTATTTTTAGAGGCGTACGCAAAGGCCGGCCGACCGAGCGGGACGCGAGTGGCGGTCGTCGGCGCGGGGACGGGGAGGGTGCTCGCGAAGGCGGAGCCGACGACGTTCGCGATGGATAAGCAGTTCACCCCGAGCAAAGCCACGGCGGCGACGATGGCGGCCGAGTTACCGTGCGATCAAGGGTCGTTGATACTGTACCCGGCGAGCAAGAAGGCGGCGACGACGCTGCAGGATGGATTAGAGGCGCGCGGGGCGACGGTGGTGCGCCTGAACGCGTACTCGACCGAGCGCGTCGAGCGACTGCGACCCGAGGACATCGACGCCGCCGTTCGCGCCGACGTCGTCACGTTCGGAAGTCCCAGCGCCGTTCGCGCGTGGGTCGAGCTCTGCGGCGACGCGCTGTACGAGCGTCTCACCTCGGACGCGCGCGCGCTCCAGCCCGCCTACGTCTGCATCGGCGAAACCTCCGCCGAGGCGTGCGCCAACTGCGAGCTCCCCGACGTCTTCTACCCCGAGCTCCCCGGCATCGAGGGTTGGGCCGAGACCGTCTTCCTAGCCCTGGACATGCCCGTCGACGACCGCTGGGACGGCGTGGATCTCGCGCGTCGCCGCGCCTAGTAACCGCTCGCCGTCGCCGTGTAACCGACGCC
>Ga0222716_10004513_pt1 | contig 10916 bp, 3 predicted proteins | sample C33_13DmetaG_FD_165044 | JGI IMG/M metagenome (GOLD analysis project Ga0222716, IMG submission 165044) | Estuarine water microbial communities from San Francisco Bay, California, United States - C33_13D | ecosystem: Environmental > Aquatic > Marine > Unclassified | place: USA: California... | reverse complement strand
CGAGCACGCCCGCAGAAAGACCGTCACCGCCATGGATGTCGTCTACGCGCTCAAGCGCCAAGGCCGCACCTTGTACGGTTTCGGCGGTTAAATGCTTTGCGTTTAACCACTGTCTGTGCTTTCAAAAAAAACAAAAATTTCAAAAATCTGAACGCTTCCAACGAACGTTCTCACAACCATATGGTGTTCATTTAACACCACCATACGCAAAAGATTCTTCAAACGTAACTCACTGCGCGCGCCACGCACTAATTTAATATAGACTACACTTCGCGCGTGTTGTAAAATCTAAACTTTTTCTCTCTATCGATGTCATTTCAAATGCGCGGCACTAAGTGAGTAATATCAAAAGCGTGTATACATGTGTCTACTAGTTGTACGTATGTGCGTCATTATCGCGTCGGTGTTGGTACTTTCTTCGCATCGAACGCAGCCTGCATCTCACGCCATCTCGACGCCATTTGGTGCACGTGTGGCCCGTTGAAGATGCACATCACCGTGCAGTCTTCGCTGTACGTCAACTGCGTGAGCAATTTGGGCGTGACAACGAAGCATTGCGGCGTACCCGGCACGCTCGCTGCCTCGACCATGCGTTTGAACACCTTACGTTCGTTTCTTGCATCCATACCTTGATTGATTTCATCGACGACACGGAACGGAGCAGAGGTGAAACCTTGGAGAGCAATCATGTACAACATCGTACTCACCGAGCGTTCGCCACCCGACTGTCGATGCGCGTCGAGCAAGTGCATGTCTTCATTAGCACGAAACTTGACACGAATCTTCAAAGAATAATCCTTGAATTCATCACCAAATCCACCGTGCTCGCGCGAACCATCACCAGCGAGAGTGATTTGACCCGCGCACGCGATGTGGGCAAAGTTGTCCGCAAAGCGCTCGCTAATCTTCGCGATTATGCGCTGCAACTTTGGTAACCAACGATCTTTGACAACTTGAATTTCACTTTGCTTTCCAGCTAATAATGAGCTTTCGGTTTCAAGCGTCTTTGTAAGATCCGACATTTCCTTAGTTCTGTTGTTGTATTCTGCGAGCGCGCTTGGATTTTGACATAAAATTGCGTTCGCTTGCTCCTTCTTGGTTTTAATTGCCTCGTCCAACTCCTCGATCGTTTTCGGCCAACGCGCGAATTGCTCTTGAATTTCGGGCGTGAGCGGGGCGATGTCCATTGCCTCTTGCTTTTTGGCCGCCAATTGATCGCGAGCGGTCTTAAGCCTTTCCTTGAAATCGTCCCGCTTTTCACGCTCTGCGGTAAAGCGCAGTTCAATCGCACTGATGATTTCAGTCTGCCTTTGAGTTCGCACCAATCGCTCAACGCCGATCAGGCACTCTACATTTGCTTCGCTGCAAATCTTATGCGACAAAAGCACTTGATCAATGAGATCTATAGCTGCTTCGACCCGATTTCCTGTGAGTTTCTTGCTTTGCTCTTCATATCGCTTCTCAATGTCTTCCACACTCGCAGCCTTTTCATCCTCCTTGAGTAACTGCTTGTTGTGCGAGATTTTGGTGAGAAGCTTCTTACGTTGGGCCTCTGGTTCTTGCGCTTTCATATTCAAAAGTTTGCGTTCGTTCGAGATTTGCTGAAGCTCTTGTCGGATCCCCACCGATTGCTGCACAAGAGCCTTGATTTCATCATCGACTTCGCGATACTGTTTCTCCGCTTGCGCGAGCTTGTTAACAATATCTTGCCGAGAAGTAGAAGATTCAGAAACGAACAACCGAGACGGACGAAGTTCGGACTGACTCATCGTCGACGCACTACGATCGTAACGAGATCTACGATGCATGTACACGCCCTTTGCGCAGTAAATGTTATCGCTCAATCCAGCTTGGAAAATGTCATTCACCGACGATGAGGTCAGAGAATTGTCACCAACGTGCACACGGCAAATACGATGCGTGTCATTCAACGACTGCTTGACAATGGGGTCGGCTTTAAAAACGTTATCCATCGTGCAAAGTACGCCGGCGTTGCGAAGCTCTGAGCTGATGACACCAGGGACAAAATTGTTGATTTGTCGCGGCATCCAAACGTTGATGTTATACTTTTTCATTTGCTCGCTCACCATTCTTTCATCGCGCGGATCAGTGACGATGAACGTCCCCAAAACGTGCGGACCAAGGTGCTGCTCGATCATCTTTTGATGCACCGAATCGGAGACTTCAATCTCTGCAATTAACGGACCAAACACCTTACCGTGAAACGCTTGCTTTTTGCTTTGCACCCAGTCATCGGCTTCTTTGATTCTGGCAAAGTGACGATGCTTCGATAACTGCTCAACCTTCTTATCACGCACGGAGTCGATGCGGCGTAATTGGTCCTTGAGGCCTTCGAAGGCTTGCTGGTGCGGACGCACCTGGGCACGGAGGTCTTGAATTTTCATCTCGACGGAGCGCATCTCATCATTCTTCGTATTGCTTCTATCCTTGACGTCTTTCAAGCGCTCGGCCAAGTCTGTGGGAACCTCGGGCACATTTTTCAACTCCTCTTCGTTTTCTCTGATCATTCGTAAACGTCGTTGGATCTTTTCCTTGAGTTCACTTGCATCCTTGCGTTCGCCAGCCAACTTTCTATCCAACGCATCTTGTTCGCCGGAGAGCTTGGTGAATTTACCATCACATCGCTTGATCTTATCTTTCGTCGCACTGTGTGATGCGATTATAGCGCTAACCCGAGCCACGGATTCTTTGCTCATCGCGTCAATTTCAGCATGCTTGGGTAGATGCTTTGCGTGCTCAGCTCTGATGTCCAGGACTTTCTGTTTTTGCGCCTCGTGTGCATTCTTAATCAACATGTACTGTTCCTTCTGCGACTCAAATTGTAGCCAAGGTTTCTTCGCAGACATTGTATCGACTTCTTTAAGCAAAGCATCGCGCTCTTGCAAACGTTCAACATCGCGTTCAAGCGCTTCGTTGTCGCGTTTCAATTTCTCCATGCGATTCTTCTTTTGTTCCACGGAGCGCTCTAAATCTCGAATAGCCTCCTTCATTGCCTTCAGCTGCTCGTGCTCATTAAACATTTCTGCGTTTCCGATGGCCTTCTCTGTCTCAATCAACAATTCCTGCGGATTGAGCGTAGAAAACGCCACGACGCGGTCTTGCGGCAAAAACGAACACAAGTTGTTCAACTGCATATTTAATCCAGCCATCTCGCTCATCACGCGTTCGTACTTCACCACAACACCATTCAAGCGCCACACAGAACTCCCACCATCACGATTCTTAAACTCTCGTCGAACCACGATCGGCTGACCAACCTTGCGTCCGCGCAACGCAATCTCAGTGTACGCCGAATCCTCCCCGCGCTTCACGAACTCCCCCAACTGACCCGCGCGTCCGAGTAACTTTGGATGCCCACCGAGCCCAATACACACCGCACACACAAACGCGCTCTTCCCCGTCCCATTCGGGCCTAAAATCACATTCAACCGCGGACCGGGCTCGAAAACCACGTCCCGATGCGTCATAAAGTTGTGCATCTCCACGCGCATGATCGCCCCCGGCACGTACGCCTCCTCATCGTGCCTCGGCGAATGCTTTGACCGCTTCGCCGCGGGCGCGGCGACGTCGTCATCCACGACGTCCACTACCGTCGTCATCCCCGCGTCACCCGCGCGTGCGCGTGCGGGCGAGTGTCGCGACAGCCGCGCGGTTTTGAATTTTGAAATCTTCGTTTGAAAACATCACGCCTCGCGCCTCGCGCGCGTGCGACCCAATTCGACGACGACATAGCGATTGTACGCGTCCACTACGACACACGCACGCCACGTGACGAACACACACGGCCATCATTCGTGTTTAGTACAGGGTATAGAGTCACAGTACACAAGGCATCGTCCCAACACCATGCCGGCGTCGCATCGTCGGCTGTGGCGTCAGACGCGCGCGCGGCGATGCCGTCGTCGGCCGGCGACGACGACGCCGTCGACGACGATGCGAAGCGCCGTAGCAGTGGACGCGATGACGCGAGCGTCGCCCTCGTCGATGACGTCTACAGCGTCGGCGGTGACAGCGCGGTGCCGCGCTGGGACAAGGCGTCGCTCGAAGGCTCGCACGACTCGGTCGCCGCGCGCGTGGCGTCGCGCGTGCACCAAGCGTCGGCGCTGGCGGAATTGAAGCGCAAAGAGAAGCTCGATGCGGTGCGGGTGTCTCTTGTGCAGGCACATAAAGCCACGGCGGTGTTGGTGGAGGATAAGGTGGATAATTATGCGTTGGAAGAGACGCAGATTATGAGCGATGGGACGTCGGGGACGTGCGCGTGGCTGTTGACGTGCGCGATGATTGAAGGCGCGAGCGCGAGTGAGGTGAAGCCCATGTTTGATGATTTAGTGAAGATGGAATGTGATTTAAATGCCAGAGGGAATAGGATTCAGCATGGGAAAGGGATCACGCCTTTGACGTTGTTGTGTTCGATGCTCGAGAAGCGACGGGTGTCGCCAGAGGAGCAGCGCGTGCGCGACCGGTTGGACATGGAGGTCGAACAGCAGCATGCAGATGCGATAAGGGAGATGGAAGTGCAAGGTGCGTTGTATGTCGAAGCAATCGAAGCTATTCGATCGCAGATGCAGGATCGCGAGGAACACTTTACACAAACTTCAACTGCAATTGTGGATTTCGCGACTGCGTTGTTAGCCGCCGGCGCGAGCCCAGACGGGACGTCTCGTATGCGTCCAGAGACGAATGCGATTGCAGATAGCCGTATCGCGCCGTATATGGGATTTTCAGGTACAGAAGGGTCTCCACTATTTTATTGCGCACTGGCGGTGATTTCTGGAGCCGGTGATGAAGTGCTCGAGCTTGCGTCTCGGTTGATTCTGGCTGGAGCGAGCGCAAATACCAGCTGTTCACGCCCAGGTCCACACACGTGCTGTGGCACCTACCTCACTCCACTCAACGTGTTATGCGCCGCTTTAGAGTCAAGTCAAGCGTACGACATGTCTTTCGCGCACAAGGCTAGGATTGCCAAGCTCGGTGCCATGATTGTCAAAGGGTGTGGCGACATAAATTTCACGCTTGAATCGTCGTTTTCACATCGACCGTCAGCAGCAGAACTTGAGTCGCGCAGAATAGCACCGGTTGAAGTGCACACCGACTTCAAAGGCCCAGCCATATTCATACTAGCATGCGCCATTGCAGAAGGCGCTGGACCACCAGCGGTGGCACTCATGGATATGATTATTGCCCGCATGAAGAAAATTCCTGATATTACCGGCAGCCGTCCGCATCATGGACGAAAACTTCCGTTGCTCACGATGGTTATCGATGCTATAGATGCGTCGACGGCGTTTACGTCTACAGGATTTTTAGAAACTGCATCATGGTGGCCCGATGCGACGAAACAAGTAGGCGTGTCTGATACAGGGAGCATGCTGGGATCAGATTTGGTGAGTGGTGGCGGTAAGCGTCGACTGGCGAGTGTCGAAGAGGACGACGTGCGCAGTATTTCGAGCTTTTTACCTGACATTAATGATGCAGCATTTGACGGTCAAGGAGCAATCGCTCGTAAAGAGCAAGCTGAAAGAGATAGATTGCAAAATCTTCAGAAAACGCAAAGTGAAATCGCTGCAGAAGAAGCACGCGATTTGAAGGCTCAGGAGATCGCATATCGTATCGCTCAGGCAGAAAAACAAGCAAATCAACGAGCGGATAGTGGTGACGAAAGTGAAGATCATGAAACCTCGGACGACGATGGCGATACGGAATCAACTCTTGCGAAGAAGGGTGCGACAAAGTATACGGATGAAGATGGTCAAACGTATGTCGTCGGTTTCACAGAGGAGATGCTGAAAACCGCGTCGGGGGCGTTTGGAAAATATACCAGTACGGAAGAGTACGAGCGGAAGCGTGTTGCGGCCGAAATCGAGCGAATTGAAAAGTGGCAACACATGATAGAATCTGCAAAGCGCGCTACTTTTGCCTACATTGACCATTCCGCAAAGGAGTTGGCTGAAATTCAGCGTGAGATGGGCCTCGCGGACAAGGAAGGAGACCACGCGATGACATTCGCTAGACCCACGCAGGCGAAACTAGATTGCATCGATCTCGCGACACAGCTCCTGAATAACGGTGCGAGCCCAAATATGAAAATGCAGCTTGCACGAGAGTGCAGTCACCAATGTGCCGATATTTTCACCACGCCGCTGAATATGGTCGCTGGGTACATCTCGAGAGGCATGATTGAAGTATACAATCTTTTCAACTTGCTCCTTGATAAGAACGCCGACGTCAACACTCGAGGTCTCGGACCTTATCCGATATCTTGTACACCGCTTTTTGCGGTCGCACTGGCAATTTTCAACGGAGTGGAGGGCGCAGATGATATTTTTGAGGACCTTTTGAGGAGAAACGTGACGGTCGATAGAAAAGCTTTGTTTCCCGGCGATAGCTCGAGCACCGCACTGATTCAACTCATACACGCTTTGCGTGCGGGACGAATGAACCGTAAACGTATTCTGCAGCTGCTTAAAATGTTACTCAAGGAAAAGGGTGCCGATCCCAACCTTTGCTGCAGAGAAATGTATCATGAAGAAATCCCCGCCCCATACTTGGAAGCGCTCAAGCTCACAAACACAAACGTTACACCTGTGACATACATCATGACGCAGGAACCAAGTTTGCAGCAGCATCGCGCGGTGGAAAATGCACAACTCGCGTCAGTTGTGCATCGCACTCGTGATCCACATGCCGACCTTGTGCCTAGCGCCCCTGGTGAACACGATGATCTGACGGATGGCGAACTTGGCAAGTTGGAGTTTGCTAAACTTTTCGATGAAATCAGCAAGTTGAAGGAAATTCAAGAAACGGGCATTGACGACGTAGAGTCGGTTAAGTCATCTATGTTTGGAACTGTGGCGAACTTTGATTTTGGAGCACCTTTCCCGTCACTTCCGCCTCGCTCTGGGGCGTGCGAGTATCCACCTCTTTTTTGGGCTATCGAGGCAGCGGCCAAAGAAGGACACAAAGAAGCGCTCGAATTAGTCGAACTTCTTTTAGACTTGGGAGCGGCGGTGAATATCTCAATCGATAGAAATAATCACTCTTGGATTGAGGGCTCTCTTGTCGCCATGGCGGTAACGGCGGCAATCGAAGCTGCGGCTCCGCTTCCTCCACCCGACGAAGACATTGACCATGAGCAGCTGAATGTAGGTGAAGTTCTTCTCAGATTAAATCAAGCAGCGAAGCAAGAAGATATAGGAGAAATAGTTAAACCGGATATGCAGTTGCCAGAATCCATGCATCACAAAGCTGCAGATGAACAAGGTGCTCTCGGAAACACCAAGGTGAAGCATAATTTGGGTGGCCAGCTCACGTGGGATGAAGGCACGCGTGTAGAAGTTACTGGCGGCGAGCACGGTAATATGGAACGTGGCGCTATCCTTAACAGACTACGTCCACCTCGAGCTGAAAATCAACGATACGTTGTCGATGAAGGAAACGACGTTTCATCCAGCGCGGTTGAAAAACTCAAACTCGAGATGAATACTCGGGATAGGGTGATTCGTCCTGAAGGTTCTCGGTTTGGTCATTCGCACGTCGCCGCTCGTCGAGATATTCCAGGACTCGTGCGTACAACTGCAGTCGTGCACACATCCATGGAAAATAGAGCGCTGGAAATCACGCGAAGAGAAAATAAACGCAGAGAGGATGAGATTAGGCAGAAGGCGTTGAATGTCAGGAACAATATAGTGGTAGATTCAGTCTTGAGCGCCGACGGAAGGCCGAGTGATGATGACACAGATGCGGAAAACGATGCCGTTGAATATCAAGCTACGGATACTAAAGCCCTCGACTGGGACATCGCGGAGAAGGAAGAAAAGCTGCAAGCCGTAGCGGGGAAGATTTCCATAGTTCCCAAAGCACTCGAAGTGGTAACTGCTGGAGCCATGATTCCAATGGTGTCCGTGCATGGTGATTCTGAAAACAGCGACGACGCGAACGCATCAGAGTTCGTGTACGAAGACTCTAAGAGCGCTGAAGACGATACAAAGATGGCTCAGTTGTATGAAGATGTTGACGAGTTGGGCGCGCCGAGCGAAGTTGGCGATGACAACGTGAAAGTTGATCGAGCAAAAGTACCAGAGTATGTGTCGAACGAACAGGTTACACGCAAAGAACTTGAGCTTCGATACGCTTCTAGAGTCAAAACAACGATGGCTGTCGCTGCAGAAATCATCGAACGCTGTGGCGAGCAGGATATCAATCAGTTTGCGAGAAATCCACTTCTCGCAGAGTATGGTGTTGGTCTCGTTCCTTACGAATACACGCCGCTTTTTGCCGCCTTGTATGGTGCGGCGACGGCAAAGTCTCAAGAACAACTCGCTACGGGCATTGTTCTTGCCAAAATGTGCATCAACAAAGGCGCGCGCATAGACAGAGTAGGCTTACATTCTATGCTCGCTCCAGACGTCAACTTGAATATGCGTCAGCAGTTGAGGGCACATCGTGTCGCGAGATATAGAGAGTTGCGAACACGTTTTGTCGACGAAGGTGATAATTCGGCTTTACATGAAAACTTAGATGATAATTTCGTGCCAAAGGCTGAAAAATCAGTCAAGCTCCGAAGTTATCCGCTCATGTGGGCTGTGACGGCGGCCATACGAGCCGACTCTAGAAAACTTGGCTGTGAGCAGCTTGTTCGTCACATGCTCATGGAAGGTGCGGATCCGAGTTCAATCTCACTGCAGCCTGTGCATGGTCCACAAGGCGTAGATATGCGCGCGCTTCACGGGCAAGTACTTTATTTATGGGGTACAGCTGAGGACCTCTTTCGCGTCTCGCAAGCGCGCTATCAAATGGTGATGAGCGTGCGCTTGAACATAGGACGAATGCTCTCAGAATGCGGCGCACGTTCGACGTATCGGTTACAAACTAACGTACCATATGTAACGAGTCGTGGTGAATCAGCTGGTAAGTGGCTCATTCAAGGATCGTCTGGATTTGGCATCGTTGCTCCGCCAGACGCGACGCCAAACGCGACGCCAAACGCCGAGCGACGCATTGAGACATCTTTCGACGAAAGAATCACTCGCGCGCTTCACGCAACTGGTTCACGAAAGCAACATACGACAATCGAATCAGTCGCCGATCGCCGTGCACATGCGGTTGTACATGATCAGGGTGCGGACGAAGCGATAGCGACTTGGATGTGGCCCACTCCCGTTGAAGCCAAGAGTGCTGCTCCGCCCGAGGATGATTCGAGAATTATAGGTATTCGTCCCGTCCCAGATTACTATCCGAATAAGAAACTCGGCGAAATCGAGCTTATCGCTGCAGACCACACTGTCCTTGATGGTGATAAAGATTTTATACCGCCTACAAAGCATTCGTACAGCACCGCTGAGGCGATCGACATTGCTGGAAAATCCGATGGTGCGAAGGAAGCTTACATCACTCGTTCCCTTCGACAGATGCAACTCGAAGCGATTCGACACGCATTGAAAGGCGACGAGTCAGACGTTCCCCAGAGTATCATCGAAGACACGCTGCTACCTACAAAATTTGTTCGGTAAAACAAGGTGTTACTTGTGTATGAGTTAAAAAAAATGTACATATCAAAGTTGTTTCTAAGATCTCATCTCGACCTATACAATCAACATAAGCTATGGATGAGCATGACGATAACGAGAATTATCCTCGCTTTGGATCCTGGAAAACATCGTTGACTTGGCCGGCTGTGCTGCTCCGTCGCCGCGCTCGTTCATTTTATCGCGCGGCGTCTTGTTCTGACGTTTCCCAAAAAATTTTCGCAAAGTCTGAGGAAACCTAGCAAAGAATCTAGATCGCTGTCGTGTGCTGGCATCACTCAAGTCAATGACATCAGAATTTCCTCCTCGTCTGAACTTGCTCTTGAGCGTGTTCCCCTTCCAACCGCGTTTCCGTCCCTCTTTCGCGTCGTTGGCTTCCTCGACGGCGTCTAAAGACCCATACAATTCATCAAGTTCCCAAGTCCCCGTTTCAAGCATGATGTCCGCCATGTCGTTCTCACTATGTGCTCTATTTCTATCGTAATCAGCGCAAGGCTGGACAAATGGTGCGAATTCCTCGTGCAAATGGCGCACCAACGTGGTGTGAAAGAGCTCTTTTGAGCAAATCTTTGGTATCCGGTCGTCGATGACACCCTCTATAAGCGCAGGCAAAACAACTTGCAGCTCGGTAGTATACATGACGATCGGAACACGCCGACACTTCACCTTTGTCTTTCCTTCGATGCTCAAAGTAGACTCTGCGCTTTGCGATGAAGCATTCGAACCTTCGCCGGCGCTTTCGCGCTTGAATTCTTCGCCCAAATTCATCTCCTCCAGCGCGCGTATATACCTCGCCGCCGTTACACCATCGACGTTTGGCATGTTAAAATCCATCACAATCATCGCAAGCTTCTCATCCGGCTCTTTCGCTCGCAACTCCTTATACTTTTGTACGCCTTCTCGCCCATCATTCGCCGTCACCACGCGCGCCGACGTAAACAACGCGCGCACCACGCGCGAGACAATTTTCAAATTAAAACTCGAATCATCCACAATCAACACCGTCGGCGGCACGCTCCTTCGCGATGCCGCGTTCGCCCCATCGACCTGGGCGAAATCCGGCATCGACGCCGCGCGCCGCATCGCGCTCATCCGACGTCGCGCGCGCCCCTCTCGCGGCGAGTATCCGCGCGCTGGATTCTGGGCAATCTTCTGGTGTGGGACAAACACACCCCCTCCACGCCCACGAGTCGTGACCAGGGAAAATCACCCAACCGCACGACCGAGTCGGGGGTTCGCCCACGACCGCGGCGCGTCGCTCGTTCGCGCGCGAACCACCGACGACGACGACGACGACGACGACGACGACGACCCACGCTCCACCGCACGCGCTACCACTCCTCGACGCGCGCGACGCACCGACGCACCGAC